>Ga0228701_1000307_pt1 | contig 43636 bp, 27 predicted proteins | sample McNCre117_Aug_MG_2_FD_178017 | JGI IMG/M metagenome (GOLD analysis project Ga0228701, IMG submission 178017) | Freshwater microbial communities from McNutts Creek, Athens, Georgia, United States - 11-17_Aug_MG | ecosystem: Environmental > Aquatic > Freshwater > Creek | place: USA: Georgia... | reverse complement strand
ACCATGATCTCCGCTTAAAATGACCTTTTGTTTTTGACTCAAAAATTCGACACGTCCGCGAGCAACCCCAATTTGCGTGGGGCTATCGTAAAATAATGTATCTGCCGAAAGTATATACTCGTCCGTTTTGGCTGTTGACCGACCCGTAAAATTAGATACCTTCGTCTGTGTATTGTAAAAACCTGCCGAAGTAAGAACCGTGTCTTTTTTCGTAATGATTTCCGTGGGACAGATGAAAAATGCCTCTTTAGAAGCTGTATTATACTTGAGCGAATCCGCTTGCAGGCGACCACCCTCTTTGTCTAGCACACGCACTTTTTCCTTGAATAAAAAGTTTTTGGTGACCGTATTGTAAAAACCTTCTTTACTCGATAAAGTAGATTTTTTATCAACAATCTTAGCTCCTGAATGATAAATAGCCATTCTTGAATTTAGGTCATAATCTAATTTGCTCGTCGACAAGACAATCGTATGATCATCCAACTTCACTTTCCCGGAAATATAGGCCTGGCGATTCTCCCCCATATAGATCGCCGTATCGCCTGTAATGGTTACCGTATCTGCCTGAATGATCTTCACATGTCCGTAGGCCTCGACGTTATTTGTCGTTGAGTTTAATACCGCCTGATCACAAGCAAGGGTTGTGGTTCCTTGGCGCAAAAAAACATGACCAATTAAGGTCTTACGCATGATTAAATCTTGTTGGATCCCATTGAGGCTGTCGGCACGGATAACCTCCAACTGGCTTTGCGCGAGCAAACAGCTCGGAAGCAGAAAAAAGAAAAAAAGGAATAATCCGTATTTTTGCCGCATGTTCATTGCGAATCGTTAATTTCGCATCTTCAATTGAACGCGCAATTTACCAATTTTATGCTGGAAGATTTCATCCAATTTGTCCAAAAAGAGAATTTATTTCAACCGAACGACAAAATCCTCATCGCAGTAAGCGGTGGAATAGACTCGGTGGTTTTGGCGAAACTTTTCTCCTTGGCCAAATTCAATTTTGGTATAGCTCATGTCAATTTCAGTTTGCGCGGAGAGGAATCTTTGGCGGATGAAGTATTCGTCAAAAAACTAGCCAAAACATTAAAAGCTCCCTACCACAGCATCGTATTTGACACGAAAGCCTTCGCGGAAAAAGAGAAAATTTCTACGCAAATGGCCGCACGTTTACTGCGTTACAATTGGTTCGAAGAGATTCGACAGGAATTCGACTATCGATACATCGCTACGGCACACCATCAAATGGATAGTGCAGAAACGGTCTTGATTAATATGACTCGTGGAAGCGGATTGGCCGGATTTCATGGAATTCCATTGAAGAATGGACACCTGATTCGTCCGATGTTATTTGCCAATCAAGAACAAATATTTGATTTTGTTGTGGAGAAACATTTGGCTTGGCGGGAAGATTCGTCGAATGAATCCACGAAATACCAGCGTAATTTCATTCGCCATGAAATTGTACCCAAGTTCCAGGAAATGAATGCCGCATTCGAGGATACCTTAGCCCAAACGAGTGAACGAATTCGTGATATCGAGGCATGGATTCAGGAAGAATATGCGATGTGGCAGGAGGCAAATATCACAAATGATACCGCGAATAATCTGTTCGTACAGCTAAATCCAACAAGCGCCAAAGAAAAAGTCATGCAGCAACGTTGGCTTCAATCTCTTGCATTCAATGGGGATCAAATCACCCAAATCATCAATCATCCGAGCGACAAGGTGGGGAAAATTTATGAATCACCCTTGTATACGCTCAATATAGATCGCCAGCAATGGGTCATCAGCCCGAAGGATCAATCCGAATACAAACCGATTTTGGTCCAGGAAGAAGATGAGGTAATTGATTTGGGCAACCAAGAATTGCATATCTATGTGGAGGAAAGGACGGAAGATTTCAAAGTTCCTACAGATGCGAACATTGCCTGCTTAGACGCAGACGGACTGACGTTTCCATTAGAAATTCGTAAAACACAAGAAGGCGACTGGTTTTGTCCCTTGGGAATGAATTCCAAGAAATTAATCTCGGATTTTTTAACCGACAAAAAAGTAGCACTAAACCTGAAAAAATCCACCCTATTGATGCTGAGCAAAGGTTCTGTCGCTTGGATCGTAGGTCATCGCATCGATAACCGATTCAAGGTATCGGATAAAACAGAAACGGTGATGATTTTTGAATTAAAGCCAAAGACAATTTTATCGAATTAATTTCCGATAAGTTTCCGTGCGAATCGGATCAAGCAAACTTAAGTAGGCAAAGGCTTGTTGGCGATCAGACGCCTCAGCCTCATCAAGTATCGAAAAAATCTCATCCCCTTTCGCATCAAAGAAAACGCGAATACAGGCAGCACCAGGACGAATCTGATTGATTTGTCGGATCTGTGTCAACAATTCCAAGATTCCTTTACGCGCCTCATCGGGTTTATCCTTAAAGGTATCTAGATATAAACGATGATAGGTATAAGTCACATCACGCATCGCCTGTAACTGTTGGTTCATTAAATTTTCAGAAATGGCAAAACGGGATCGAATATCATTCACATTCCCCCACCCAGTTCCTGAATTTTGGGCTAGATTAGTTAAGTTATTTAATCGTTGGACAAAAAGTTCCCCACCACGCAATCCCATCGAATCGTAATGATAGGCCAATGACAAATACGCATAATAGGCCATTAACGAGCTTAAGTTATCAATAAAACTATTGTCATTATAAGTAATCGGATTGCCTAATTGATATTTAAAATTGAAACTTTTATCCACCATATTGAGGATAACGGTTTCATAGGAGGTCCCAAAGACAGGACGCAAAACCTGAATGCGTGCATTTGCTTCAAAATCACCTTGAGAGCTCGCTTTAGTCAACAATAAATTGATATTGACTTTGATTTTCTCTTCGGGTGCGAAGTTATCATTCGACCAACGGCGGTTGGACAAAAAATCTTGAAGAGTACGCTGAAGTTCGGTGTAAATTTGCGAGCTACCTCGCTGCTGATCGAGCTGCAATTGCTCGGTATTGATGGTGACGCTTGCCTGTAGTTCTTGGGCTTTTAGCACCCAAGAACTGAGACATAAAATCGCGAATAATACGATGCGAAGAGATTTCATATGAAATCAAACGAAAAAAGTTTAGTTTTCGTCTGTTCCCTCTGTACGAGATCTGAAATCAACTTTATCAGCCAAAAACTCATCGATGGCAATCGCACTTGGCTTTGGCATACGCTCATAATACTTAGAAATTTCGATCTGCTCGCGGTTTTCGAATATCTCCTCTAAATTATCTACAGAAGAAGCAAACTCAGACAATTTACCTGATAATTCCTCTTTCATCTTGCTTGAAATCTGACGAGCACGTTGTCCAATAATGGAAATAGACTCATACGTATTACCTGTCTTGGCAGCAATTTTATCTACATCACGCGTAATGATCGATGGATTGGTTTGGATCTTAGACATCTCTTTGATTTTTAAATTAAGATTGCAAAAGTAAGTTATTTTTCTGAATTATACTACTGAGGACTCGTGGTCAATTTACCCGTATTCGACTTCTCTTTCTCGAGTAAGGCTTTTTGCTCGGCCTCAAGTTTCGCAATACGTTCCACTTCTTTATTACTCTTATCAAACATTTTCTCCGCATCCTTTAGGTAGACACTGTTGGGATATTTATCCACAAGTTCTAAATAGAATTTAGATGCATCCGAATATCGCTCTTTTTGTTTTGACTCGATCGTGCTATTTGCCAAATCGAATTGAGCCAATACCTTCAGGTAAGCCATTTCCTCATTGTAATCCGAGTCCGGAAAATCGCGTTGGAAATTAGTAATCTCAATCACCGAAGACTTCAAAGAAGCAATATTAAACGGGGACGTTTTGTGATACAACTTAGCTTTCTCATAAGCCTTGCGCTCCAATTTACGGCGCAACTCCTTGATCATATTCGAACACTCTTCCTTGAATTTCGTATCTGGATAATTATTCAAATAACTCTGCAATTCATTGATGGCTGTCAAGGTTCCCGTTTGATCTAAATTGAAATTTGGGGAATCTTTGTAAAGGGAATAGGCCGACATGTAAATCGCCTCCTCCGCATATTCACTCCGTGAAAAAACCTCATAAAACTTCTTGAAATGAGCATTCGCCAAGGTATAATTACCCAGATTAAAATCACAATAGGCTTGGTAATAGGTAGCCATCTCTTGCGTAGAATCTCCCTTCATCAACGGCAGAATTTCATCAAATAAAATGCCTGCTTTATCAAAGTCCTTTTTCTTGTAATAGTCTACCGCCGCCTTATATTTTACGGGCAAACTTGCACTCTTACGGAACTTCTCAAACTTACCGCACGAACTCAAGCCGAGTAAAGCAATAAAACCAACGAATAAATAATTTTTCAATTTCATAAGCCTCAAATATACGGATTAATTGCGACTAAATTGTAAATGATACAACTGAGCATACAAGCCATCCTTCTTCAACAAGGCCCCATGCGTGCCTCGTTCCTTTATTTCTCCTTTATCCATCACTAAAATCTGATGTGCATTTCGAATCGTAGATAAACGGTGCGCAATGACTACCGCCGTCCTACCCTTCATTAAAGTTGCAATGGCCTGCTGTATCATGGCTTCCGATTCCGAGTCGACCGATGACGTTGCCTCATCCAAAATAATAATTTTGGGATCATGCACCATAGCACGAACAAATGAAATCAATTGCCTTTGGCCCACGCTCAACGTAGCACCACGCTCCATGACTTCATATTCATACCCTCCTGGCAAAGACATAATAAAATCGTGCACCCCCACTGCTTTGGCCGCCTCCTCGATTTTAGCTTGAGAAATGGATTCATCCCCTAAATGAATGTTATAAGCAATGGATGCACTGAATAGAAAGACATCCTGCAATACCACTCCGATATGTTTACGTAAGCTATGAATCTCATAATCAGGCAAGGGAATTCCATCAATACGAATCTCCCCTTTTTGGCAATCATACATTCGGCCTAACAATCCAATGATGGACGATTTTCCAGCACCAGTCGCGCCTACTATCGCTAAGGTTTTACCAGCTGAAACGCTAAATTTAACCTTCTTAACGACCCATTCCGGCTCGTTATAAGCAAAGCTTACTTGATCAAATTCAATGTCTCCTTTAAGTTCATCCGCCAGTTGCGTACCATTATTTTGAATGTAATCCGTAGAATCCAGTAAAGTCAAAATTCGCTCTGTGGAAACGATACCCATTTGTAGCGTATTAAAACGATCGGCCAACATACGAATCGGACGAAAGAATAAATTAATAAACATCACAAAAGCCGTCAAGGTCCCCACGGTAATTTCTTCTTTCAAAATGTAAGTCGAGGCCATCCAAACCACCAAACCCGATGCCACCGCTGAGATAACATCTGCTACCGGAAAATAAACCGAATAGGCCAGAATCCCCCGAATATTGGCGTCACGATGTTCTTGATTAATCTGATTAAACTTCGCTAATTCACGCTTTTCGGCATGAAACAATTGAACAATCATCATCCCCGAGATATGCTCTTGCACGAATGAATTCAAATTGGCCACTGCAATACGAACTTCATTGAACGACTTCTTGATAAATTCCTTGAACACATAAGTAGAAAATACCATAAAAGGGACAGTCGCAATAATGACCAAACTTAATCGCCAGTCGGTGTAAAACATCACCCCGATAATCAATACCAACTGCAATAAATCACCCGCAATGGACGCCAAACCTTCTGAGAAGACATCGTTCAAGGTTTCAATATCAGAAACTGTTCGAGTCACTAAGCGACCAATCGGTGTCGCATCGAAAAAAGCTAATTTCAAATCTACAATCTTCGCATACAGCTGAACACGAATATCTCGAATAACGGTTTGCCCTAAATACCCGGCTAAATAACTCGTCGAAAATTGCAAACCTGTCTGGGCCAATAAGACAACGATCATCACAAAGAACATGCGAAGCAAATCCTGTACCTGATCGATATTCACATAGTGATCTAGGGTATATCGAATTAAAAGTGGGATGATCGGCGAGACACTCGCCATACACAGGATCAGAAAAACGAGAAACCAAAAGCGAATTTGATAAGGCTTAATGAAGCCATAAATCCGTCGAATTATCTGCAAATCAATGATTTTTCCGCTTTCCTTATCTTTCAATGGATTCGATTTTATCGAGTGAACTTGCCGCACAGGTACCGCAGCCCTTGGCGCATTGACCGGCTGTACTACCCCAGAATTGACGATAAACTAAACGACCCAGATAAAAGATCGCAGCAGCAAATACCAAAAAGATGATTATCTGTTCCATGTCTAGTCAACAAACCATTGGGCTTGTAAAGTTCCTAAAAATTCATCAAAAATTGGACCCGCCCCGATAATTTCTCCTTCAAAGATGACATCTGCTCCACCCTTGAAATTAGTTACGCGGCCGCCGGCTTCTTCAATGATAATCTTTCCAGCAGCTACGTCCCAAGGCTTCAAATTCGCCTCAAAAAATCCTTCAAAACGACCACAGGCAGTATAGGCCAAGTCAATCGCCGCAGCACCCATTCGACGTAAGCCATGGGAAGTCCGCATTAATTCCTTCAATAAAGCCAAATATCGGTCTTGATAAGAAAAATCATAATAGGGAAAACCCGTGGCCAATAAACTCTTACTCATCGAGGCTTGTTGGGAAACCTGTATCGGATTCTCATTCAAATAAGCCCCCAGTCCTTTGGCTGCACAAAATAACTCATCCCGATTAGGCTCATAAATCAAGCCAAGAATAGCTTGTTTCTTGTAAATTAATCCGACAGAAACGGCATAAATTGGTAAACGATGCAAGAAATTGGTGGTACCATCCAAGGGATCAATTACCCAATAGTAGCCATCTCCCACCTCACTGTAGTCCGAGGCACTTTCTTCCGCCACAAAACCGGCTTCCGGAAAAATACGAGAAAGGCCTTCCTTTAAACGCGATTCTGCATTTTGGTCAACAAACGAAACGAGGTCATTGGTCCCCTTGTATTGAATATCTGATTCCCCGATGGTATTGACCATGGATTGTATCCACTGACCTGTCTCGCGAACGAGCGGTTTGGCATCATTGAGAATTTGGGATAAATCAATCATTGAACTTTTGCAATTTTATGAGCACCGACGGAAATCCAATCCGATAATATCTGTTGGGTTTCTTTTAGATAGGCATCTTTTGCATGCTTATCAGCCGATTTTTCTTTTTTAGCTTTATCCGCATCCGTTTCATCCGTCGCACCTAATGCGTCCATCACTGCTTGTGATTCATCCGGCTTTTTCTTTTGCTCGTCTAACTCTTTCTTACGCTTCTCCATATTCAAGGAAATGGAATTTTGCTCCTTAATCTTTTTCCAACGTTCAAAATCCTGCTTCAATTTGATCAAATCCGGCTTCGTCTTTAAACGTGTCTGAAACGACAACTTTAATTGATTCATCGTGGGCCCCACAATATTGTTCGTTGGGGTAAATGAAGTCGTCGGAATCATATCCCATGGCAAAGCCGATGGCTGAGAACTCTCCCCATACTCTTCCGCTGAAAAGGCAGATGGAAGCGCAAAATCAGGACTTACGCCTTTATGTTGCGTCGATGAACCATTTACTCGATAGAATTTCTCCAAGGTGATTTTTAATTGACCCGCTGGATCCTTTTCATTCATGTAGTTATCCAAATCAATGACAGATTGCACCGTTCCTTTTCCGTAAGACTGTTCTCCGACGATAATACCGCGTTTGTAATCTTGAATCGCTGCCGCAAAAATTTCGGATGCGGAAGCCGAGAATCGATTTATCATGATGGCCATCGGTCCATCGTAGGTTTGCGTTGGGTCACGGTCAACTTCCTGTGAAATCTTTCCATCCGATTGCTTACGCTGAACCACAGGACCTTTCGGAATAAATAAGCCGGTTAATTCCACCGCCTCAACTAAAGATCCACCACCATTATTGCGAAGGTCGATAACTAAACCATCAATTCCTTCTTGTTTAAATTCATTTAAAAATTTACGAACATCCGCCGAGGTTGATTTGAAATCAGCCTCGCGCTTGCGAGCTCCCTCGAAATCGCGGTAGAACATTGGAATCGTGATTAGACCAAGCTTGTATGTATTCGGACCTTGTTTGAATTGCAAAACTTCTTTTTTGGCTGTTTGCTCTTCCAATTTAATTTTTTCCCGAACGATACGCACTTCCGTTGTCGGCGAACCCGTCACCCCCGAACCGGCTAAAATCTTTAATCGAACCACGGTGCCTTTCGGGCCGCGAATCAACTTAACAGCATCATCGGTAAACCAACCGATTACATCGACAAAAGCTCCATCATCGCCTTGAGCTACACCTACAATGCGATCTTTCGGATTAATTTGTTTAGAACGGAAGGCTGGTCCGCCGGGAACCAAATCTTGAATCGTCACATAATCACCTTCCAAACGAAGCGTCGCACCAATGCCTTCAAAACTCTGTGCCATGTCCTTGTTGAATTCCTGCGCAGTTTTTGGAATCATGTAAGAGGTATGCGGATCGATGCTTTCCGTGTAGGCATTCATGAACAATTGAAAAACGTCCTCAGCACGGGTACGAGCCATGTATTTCGCGGAACGCTTGTAACGATCACTTAGCTCACGCGTTGCGGTCGTATCTGCTTTACCTCCAATTTTCCAGTCCAATAGCTGACGTTTCACGTCTTTGCGCCAATAATCATCCAAATCTGCCGTCGATTTAGCCCAAGGTGCTTTTTCACGATCGGGCTGGTAACTTTCATCGATGCTGAAATCCATCGGCTGCTTGATGATTTTCTCTACGTAGGCAAAGCGTTCCATCAAGCGTTTTTGATATAAATTGTAAATTTGGAATGCCGACGTCAAATCCCCTAAATTTAATTGCTCATCGATCGTGAATCGGTATTTTTCAAGCTCCTCAATATCCGAGGCTAAAAAATACACCTTATTGGGATCTAAATCTTTTAAATAGGCATCAAAAATTTTGGAGGAAAGAGAGTCATTTACGGGTACTTTCCGATAATGGTAGTTGCTTAAAATACCAAAAACCAAACGCTCAACCTTTTTCTGTGTATCGGTCGGCTGCAATTCACCTTGCTGATATTTCGCCACCTCCAGATTACCCTGCGTTTTTCCATGGAGAAACACAACGACCAATAAGGAAAGTGGAATCAAAATCGGAAGTATCCTTTTCATAGTTATTCTTTTTCGATAGCTAATAATTCGACTTCAAAAATCAACGCCGAGTAAGGCTTGATTGTTTGACCACCCCCACGAATTCCGTAAGCTAAATCTTGAGGGATAAATAATTTAAATTTCGAACCTACAGGCATTAATTGAAGTGCCTCAACCCAACCAGGAATGACACCTGAAACCGGAAATGAAACAGGTTCGCCGCGCTGTACCGATGAATCAAACACCGTGCCATCGATGAGTGTTCCATGGTAGTGCGTTTTAACTTTATCAGCAGCCGTTGGCTTAGGACCGTCACCCATTTTAATTACCTTGTATTGTAATCCGGAAGCGGTCGTAATCACGGAATCTTTCTTTTTATTGTCTGCTAAGAACTTTTCTCCAGCAATTCGATTCGGTTCATATTGCTTGGCTTGCTCAGCCATTTGAGCTTGTTGGTTTTTCATCATGAAATTATTCATGACGCTTTGGCATTCTTGCTCATTGATCAACAAAGTTCCTCCTGAAGTCACAGATGCGAATCCTTTGGCAACCATTTCTGGATTGAGGGTAACCTTTTGCGATTTGAAATTTTGGGCAACCAATACACCTACTGCATAAGAAACGGAGTCAATCGTTGAATTAAATTCCTTGACAGGGACTTTCGTAACCGAAATAGTCAACTTGGGTTTGGTTTTTGGCTTAGCCTTTGAATTTGTTTGAGCGAAAGTCACCAAAGACATAAATGATAGACTGGCTAAGAGCGCAGCACGAAAGAAAGTCAATTGCATAATTGTCGTTTTAAAACTAATAAAGTTTCGAAGATACACGAAAATGTCGGCTCACTCAACAATTTTAACGGCATTTAACAGAGTGAAATTATACCATCAACTAAGAATCTAAAAAAAGTCTTATGATTAAGGTCATTTTTTGATAAAGTTATGGGAATATTCAAATTTCATGACTAATTTTGCACCCGAAATTATCTAGTATAAAATTAAACTCTTCATAAAACTTTAGTATGGCATCAGTAAGACCAGATGAGGTTTCAGCAATTTTGAGAGAACAACTCTCACAAGCGAAAACTCAAGCAGAATTAGAAGAAATAGGCACTGTACTCCAAGTGGGTGATGGTGTGGCTCGTATTTATGGATTATCCAATGTACAAGCAGGTGAGTTGATCGTTTTCGAAAACGGTTTAAAAGCCTTGGCATTGAACTTGGAGGAAGACAATGTAGGAGCTGTACTCTTAGGTGACTCTAGCCAAATCAAAGAAGGTGATACCGTTAAGCGTACCAATTTAATTGCCTCGGTTAAAGTAGGTGATGGTATCTTAGGACGTGTGGTGAACACATTAGGTGAGCCAATTGATGGCAATGGTCCAATTGCTGGTACTTTATACGAAATGCCATTGGAGCGTAAAGCTCCGGGAGTTATTTTCCGTCAACCGGTAACAGAACCTTTGCAATCAGGTATCAAGGCGATTGATGCGATGATTCCAGTAGGTCGTGGCCAACGTGAGTTGGTGATCGGTGACCGTCAAACCGGTAAAACAGCGGTTTGTATCGATACAATCATTAATCAAAAAGAATTCTACGATAAAGGCGAGCCTGTATTCTGTATTTATGTAGCGATTGGTCAAAAAGCTTCGACCGTGAAGCAAGTTGAGCAAACTTTACGTAAAGCAGGTGCGATGGATTACACAGTAATCGTTTCGGCGACAGCTGCGGATCCTGCTCCGATGCAATTCTACGCTCCATTTACAGGAGCTGCGATCGGTGAATTCTTCCGTGATACAGGTCGTCCTGCCTTAGTTGTGTATGATGACTTATCAAAACAAGCGGTAGCTTACCGTGAAGTTTCCTTGTTGTTACGTCGTCCACCAGGACGTGAGGCGTACCCAGGTGACGTATTCTACTTACACTCGCGTTTATTGGAGCGTGCAGCGAAGATCAACAACTCGGACGAAATCGCGCGTAACATGAACGACTTGCCGGAGTCCATCAAAGGCATCGTGAAAGGTGGCGGTAGCTTAACGGCTCTTCCAATCATTGAAACACAAGCAGGTGACGTTTCGGCGTATATTCCTACTAACGTGATTTCGATTACGGATGGTCAGATCTTCTTGGAGACCAACTTATTCAACGCGGGTATTCGTCCAGCGATCAACGTAGGTATTTCGGTATCACGTGTGGGTGGTAACGCGCAAATTAAGTCGATGAAGAAAGTTGCCGGTACATTGAAATTGGATCAAGCACAATTCCGTGAGTTAGAAGCTTTCGCGAAGTTTGGTTCTGATTTGGATGCTTCGACGAAATTAACGATCGAACGTGGTCGTCGTAACTTAGAGATGTTGAAGCAACCACAATTTGCACCGCAACGTGTGGAGGATCAAGTAGCGATGATTTACTTGGCAACAACAGGTAACTTGGATAAAGTACCCGTTGACAAGGTTCGTGAGTTTGAGCAAGATTTCATTCAAGTTTTACGTGCGACAGAAAAAGCGACATTAGACGCTTTGGGTCAAGGTAAATTTGATGATACCCTAACAGCGACATTGAAGCGTGTGGGTAATGAAGTAGCAGCTAAATACGCAGTATAAAAATTAGATTTGTATGGCTTCCTTAAAAGAAGTAAGAAATAGAATTGTATCCGTAAACTCGACGCAACAAATCACCAAGGCCATGAAAATGGTTTCGGCGGCAAAATTGCGTCGTGCTACGGACGCCATCACACAAATGCGTCCTTATGCGAAGAAACTCGCTGAGATGATTGCAACGGTTTCTGCCAAAACAGAAGCGGGTCAAGAGAACGTTTTCACCCAGGTTCGTCCGGTGAACAATGTGTTAATCTTGGTGGTCACCTCAGATCGTGGTCTTTGTGGCGCATTCAATGCGAACATTGGTAAAGCAACCATTGCGTTGATTCAGGAAAAATATGCCGATTTGCATGCAGCTGGTAAGGTTGAGGTATTAACTCTTGGTAAAAAAGGAGCCGAATACTTAGGTCGTCGTGGTTACAAATTGAATACAGCGCATACAGAAATCTTCGCGGGTTTGAATTTCAACAAAGTTCGTGTGGTGGGTGATGAAATCTTAGCCGATTTCGCAGCTGGCAAATACGATGTGGTGGAATTGATTTTCAACGAGTTTAAAAATGTGGCGACGCAAATCATTCGTACGGAGCAGTTGCTTCCTTTACAGGAAAGTGCTGATTCGGCTTCGAATGCATCCAATGTAGATTACATCTTTGAACCATCTGAGGAGCAAATCATTAATGAATTGATTCCTAAATCAGTGAAATTATCTGTTTTCCGTGCCTTATTGGAATCCAATGCTTCTGAGCATGGTGCACGTATGACGGCGATGGATAAGGCAACTGATAACGCAGGTGAGTTAATCAAGGCCTTGAAATTAGAGTATAACCGTTCACGCCAAGCCGCTATTACGAAGGAGATCCTTGAGATCGTAGGAGGAGCAGAAGCATTATCCGCTTAATCATGAAAAAAGTATTGTTGATTGTTTTATGGGTTATTTCGACAGGTGCTTTCGCCCAAGGCATTAAAACACCTGCACCTAGTCCTGCACAAAGCATCAAACAGGACTTTTCATTGTCATTCGTTGAGGTAAAGTATTCTCGCCCGGTCATCAAAGGTCGTAAGATCTTTGGCGATGTGGTACCATTTGGAAAAGTTTGGCGCACGGGAGCTAATTCGCCTACGACCATTACGTTCGGCGAGGATGTAAAGATTGCAGGTCAAGCGTTGAAAGCGGGTACTTACCAGTTGTTGACGATCCCTTCGCAATTCTCTTGGGAGATTCTCTTCAACAAGGGAACCAATGGCGTGTTTAACTACAAGCCTGAGGAGGATGTGTTAAAAGTTAAATTAGCAGCCACCGCATTACCGCAGTCGGTCGAGTCATTTACGATTCAATTCGCAAATGTAATTGCCAACAAGCTAGACATGGTTTTATCTTGGGAAAAGGCATCTGTATCCATTCCGGTAGAAACGGAAATAGATTCGAAAATTGCGGCTTCGATTGAGAAAGCGATGACGGTAGATTCTCGCCCCTATTTCGAGGCGGCATCGTATTACTTCGAGACAGGACGTGATTTGAAAAAAGCACTAGAGTGGGCTGGAAAAGCAGTTGAAGCAAATCCGAACGCCTATTGGATTTTACACTTACAAGCGAAGATTCAAGCGAAGAGCGGTGATAAGGCAGGCGCAAAAGCGAGTGCTGAAAAATCGATGGCTTTAGCTAAAGAAGGAAAGAATGAAGATTACGTAACCTTGAACCAAAAATTGATTCAAAGTTTATAATTGGAACTATATTCGCAGAAAAAGCCTTTCTTAACAGGAAGGCTTTTTTTAGCATCAAATATGAAGGAGGAAAACGGATTTAGTACGGGAGTAGAACAGGAAACCGCGGTACTCGTGGCTGTGACAACGCAGAAGCAAAATGCGACGCAAACCGCGGAGTATTTGGCAGAGCTGGCGTTTTTAGCATCCACATCCGGGGTGGTGACTTTGGCGAGCTTTACGCAAAACTTAGCCAAACCCGATAACCGCACTTATGTGGGGAAGGGGAAATTGGATGATATCATCGCCTATGTGATTGCCAAAGATGTGGACATCATGATTTTTGATGATGATTTAAGTCCTTCCCAAGTTCGAAACATTGAATTAACGATTTCCCTCTTGGGAAAAGAAATCAAGGTATTAGACCGCAGTTTATTAATCCTGAACATTTTCGCGCAAAGAGCACAGACAGTTCAGGCACGTACGCAAGTGGAACTGGCGCAATATCAATATATGTTGCCCCGTTTGACCCGTATGTGGTCTCACCTTTCCAAGCAACGGGGTGGTGTGGGTATGCGTGGTCCGGGAGAAAAGGAATTGGAGACCGACCGTCGTATTGCCAATGACCGAATAGCCTTCTTGAAGGAAAAATTGGCGGCGATTGATAAGCAATCGTACACCCAACGAAAACACCGGGATCGCATGGTACGTGTTTCTTTGGTGGGGTATACCAACGTGGGTAAATCGACCTTGATGACCAAACTGGCGAAAGCAGATGTATTTGCCGAAAACAAATTATTTGCAACAGTAGATTCCACGGTTAGAAAGGTGGTTTGGGATGGAATTCCCTTCTTATTAACAGATACGGTAGGATTTATTCGAAAGCTCCCTACCCTATTAATTGAATCCTTTAAGTCGACCTTGGATGAGGTGCGTGAGGCGGATGTCTTATTGCACGTGGTGGATATCTCACACCCCAATTTTGAGGAGCAAATCGAAGTGGTTCAGGGTATCTTGAATGAGATGGGTGCGGGTGATAAACCCACCATACTTGTCTTCAATAAGATAGATCTGTACAATGTTGAAGATGTATTCTTTGAAGGAGCAGCTGTAGATGAGAATGGTGAGCCCGAACTAACCAAAATGGAGCGCGTGACTCGCTTCTTAAAGCAATCGCACTGGCAAACCAATACGCCGAAGACCGTCTTTATATCGGCCGAGCAACGGTCAAATTTGGCTGAATTAAGGGAGATGGTCATGGAAATCATTAAGGAAAAACACTTCCAAATTTTCCCAAATTGGCTGGATACCAATCACTTAATGGGCTACAATGATGGGTATGACCCAGAAAAATAATATCTTTGGTCACTGTTAACCCAAATCCTGGTTTAATCAAAGGAAACAAAGCAATTATATACCCACCATGAAAGTTGGCGAAAAGTTTTTATCCAGTGAATATTTCAAACTAGGGAAATCAAATCAATTTATCGATTGGATCCTCGAATTATCCTTTTCAAAAAAAATAAAGAAGGGGGAATTTCTATTACAAGAGGGTGAGGATAGTGATAAAATCTTTTACATCGAAAAAGGACTCATCCGAATTTTCAAAACTTCTGAAGATAAAGAAATCACGACTTGGTTTGCCAAAGAAGGGGACTTTTTAACCAATGCGACAAGCTTTCATTTTGGAAGCCCGTCTAAAGAAAATTTCGAGGCGTTGGAAGATTGTGTGGTTTATGGGACAGACCGACAAACGTATCGTTTTTTAATCGAAAAATCGTCCAGTTTTGCGCTTTTCTCCGTACATGAATTATTTCACAACTTATGTGAATTCGAAAATCAATGTGAGTTTTTAAGAACCTTAAATGCGCAAGAACGCATTGAGTATACCGAAAAAAACTATCCCTATTTATTGACCCGAGTTAAGAATAAATACCTCGCTTCTTTTCTCAATATTGAAACTACTTACCTTTCAAAACTGCTCAATAACAAAAAAACCTCAAATTAAAAATTTAAGGTTTTTTATGACTCCGTGTTCTAAATCCAATCAATGATTGAATTCGGCGTGAAGTTAAAAAAATGAGCTTTACCAAAACTTGCAAAATCACAAGTTTTTAGAAAATAATCCCCGCGACAAGTTCCTTGAGTTTTGTATCTTTACCGACATATTTTGGCGCTGTAGTTCAACGGATAGAATAGGCGTTTCCTAAACGCTAGATCCGGGTTCGATTCCCGGCGGGGCCACATGATGCGGAGCATCCGTCCGACAAGAATGTAAGGACAATCTTTGTAGAGACGCAATACCTTGCGTCTACAAACAACAAAAAAGACGCGAAGTATCGCGTCTCTACAATTTTAATCACATAACGTCAAACGAATCTCCTTACTAAGGAATATGAAAACCTACGTTTGTAGAGACGCAATACCTTGCGTCTAAAAACAACAAAAAAGACGCGACGTATCGCGTCTCTACAATTCTAGACTTCGAGGGAACAAAACAACACAATTATCGGTTTAAACTTCTAAACCCTTTGAATTGAATTATTACCACCAAATTTACCAATCAACTGCTGAATTACCTGCTCAGTGGAATGAAGTCGCGCAATCGAGTATTTTCCTTCAGACCGACTTCTTGAGGGCACTGGAAGAATCCAGGCCAACTAATCTCACGATTAGTTATGTGGGAATTTTTCAAGACACAGAATTAGTAGCCGTTGCTTTCATTCAACAAATCGATTTAAACCAATTGGAAACTTTTGGCGTGCGGGATAGTGGGCTTAAAATTATCATTCGTGATTTCCTATTTAAGAATTATGCTGGGAAATTGTTGATCGTGGGAAATAATATGTTGACAGGCCAACACGCCATTGCCTGTCGGCCAGACATCTCCCAAGCTAGCATCCTCACCTACCTAAAAGAACGAGTTTGCAAAGAATATTCTGAGCAACACCTCGAAATCTTTAAGGACTTTCCAGAAGAAGAACTACCCAATTTCGCTGACTCCAGCTTCGACAAAAGCCTACGATTCACTTCACAGCCAAGCATGTTTCTGACCTTATCGGAAGATTGGAAAAAAGAAAAAGATTATGTAGATGCGCTCTCAAAAAAATACCGCGATCAATACAAACGCGCACGCAAAAAAGCTGAGGGAATCGAGAAAAGGCAATTGGAACTTCCTGAAATCCTTGAACTCGAATCGAGAATATATGACTTGTATGCGCATGTAGCAAGGAATGCACCATTCAATACCTTCTTTTTGGCGAAAAACCATTTTAGTAGCCTCAAAAAAAACATGGGTGAATCCTTCCGTTTTTTTGCCTACTTCGAAGAAGGAAAACTGATTGGGTTCAACACGCTATTCCAGCATGATGAATTACTGGAAACTTATTTCCTGGGTTATGACCCAAGCATCCAAAAAGAGAAAATGCTCTATCTCAATATGCTTTATGACATGGTTGGCTGCGCCATTGTGAATGGGTTCAAGCATATTCAATTCGGACGTACGGCCATGGAAATCAAAAGTTCGATAGGCGCAGTGCCCGTCAACATGTATGGCCTCATGGAACACAATACACCCTTGATAAACAGATACCTTGATAAGATTTTTCGTTTTCTGGAACCTGAGGTATCGTGGACACAAAGGCACCCATTTAAAAGTTGACAGTTCCTTAATCTACATGAGAAGAACTTATGTTACCTTTCGAGAAACAATTCATGATTCATGAAGAAAATTTTTCAGGCTTTTGCATTTCTTTTGGGTATCCAAGCGATACATGCTCAGCAACTTATCGAGGTTCCAGGACTAACTGAATTTGCAAAAATCGACACCCATGGCTACTCCGTATTACCGAGTGGGCGATATGTACGACCCGCAGGAAAAACACTTCGCATCACTGACGATCCATTTGGCCTTTCCCTGAGCCCGGATAAAAAATGGGCGATTACCATACATAATGCCGCATTTACACGAATCGACTTAACAAATTATACGTCAAAAAGATTTCCGGAATTTGGCACATCCGATAAAAACTCACCTTATGGTAAAAGTTCATTTTTAGGAATCGTTTTTGCTCAAGATAGCCAAAGCTTTTATTTGAGTGGTGGCGATGCCGGAAATGTTCATCAAGTCGATATTCTAACAGGACAAGTTATCAGGACTATTTCACTTGATGGCAAGATTGGCCAACGTACATTTGGGGACAGCTTTGCCTCTGATATGGTCTTAATGGCAGAAAAAAATGAATTGCTCGTACTCGACCAAGCAAATTACCGAATGGTTCGAATCGACTTAGCTACGGGTACGCTATCATCAAGCACGCCTACGGGCAGACTACCTTTTGGTATTTCACTTAGTCCAAATCATCAATATGCATTTGTAGCAAACGTAGGAATGTATGCCTATCCTATTGTCGAGGGAACAACACCCCAAAACCTACAAAAACAGTACATCCCCTACCATCCCTTTGGAAATGATACCCAAGAATCTAGAGAGGGAACTATGGTAGACGGAAAAAAGATTCCTGGGCTCGGTGATCCACGAGCAGATGAAGCGATGAGCGTATTTCAAATTGACCTAACAACAAACCAAACCGTAAAGGTTTATAAGCCAGGTTTCCAACTGGGTGAAATGGTTGAAGAAATGGAAGTTGTGGGAGGCTCTAGTCCAAATTCCATTGCAGTTGGCTCAAAATACGTCTACGTTAGCAATGCCACGAATGATAACATTGCCGTGATCGACTATAAAACCCAACAAATTAAATCTCATATACCGATTCAATTTTCGAGCTTATTGGACAAAAGAAGAGGCTATTTACCATTTGGAATTACACTAAGTAAAGATGAAACTAAATTATATGTCACCCTGTTAGGACTTAATGCGGTAGCCGTCATCGATGTGAACACTGGGAAAAGTATAGGCTTTATACCGACCGGATGGGGGCCAACGCGCGTAAAACTATCCGCAGATGAAAAAAACTTGTACGTCACATCCTGCAGGGGTTATGGCGCTGGACCCAATGGTGGCAAAGGCTATCTTGCCCCTAAACAGGGAACGTATATAGGGGATGTACAATTAGGTACTTTCCAAAGTATACCCATCCCTTCAATGGCAGAATTATCGAACTATACGACTCAAGTCCAACAAAATACCTTCCGTCTAAAAGATGGAAAAACACGGGGAAACAAAACCTTCTCTTTGAATTCAAATGCTGAATCTCCGATCAAACACATTGTGTACATCACGAAAGAAAATCGCACCTACGACGAAATATTTGGACAGTTTAAAGGAGCTAACGGTGATTCAACCCTAGCCCGTTATGGTTTAAATCGGACGGTTTATGAAAAGAATAAGACATTCCAACATGTGGATGTTATGCCTAATCATCATCAAATAGCAAAAGCATTCTCAATGAGTGATAATTTCTATTGCGATAGCGATGCCTCCATCCATGGGCATCACTGGATGATGGGTGTTATCCCGAATGAATGGGTAGAAACCAATTCGAGTGTGAGTAAAACGGCTAAAATCTTTTCAGAAGCTCCAGGAAGACGCTTCCCTGGTTCTACAGGTAGCATGGATCCCGAAGATTATGCGGAAATTGGTGGAATTTGGGAAGCCTTGGAACGAAAGAATATTTCCTTTTATAATTTCGGAGAAGCCAATGAAACAGGACACGTGAGGGAGGATTGGTCAGATACACTTACCGGTGCTGGTCATATCGTTATGGTACCGATGCAAAAAGCCTTATTCAAAAATACGAGCCATCATTATGCAGGATTCAACACAAGTATCCCAGATCAATTCCGTGTAGCGCAATTTGAAACCGAATTCACAGAAAAATGGCTAAAAGGCAAAGAAAAAATGCCTGCCTTAGTAACCATTCAGTTACCAAACGATCATGGAGGCGATTTAGATTCATTAGCAGGATTTCCGTATCGTACTTCGTTCATGGCCGATAACGATTTGGCACTGGGTCGCATGATACAATTTTTATCACACACACCCTATTGGAAAAACATGTTGGTGATTATAACCGAAGATGATCCGCAAGGTGGTGTTGACCACATAGATGCCCATCGAAGCGTTTTAATGATGGCAGGACCTTATGTTAAACGTCATTACATCTCACATCGTCATGCAAATTTTGGTTCCATCTTGCGTGTTATCTACACACTTTTAGGCGTTCCAGCAGTAAATCATTACGACCAAACAGCAACGGTACTTGATGATTTCTTTACGGACCAACCAAATTTTACACCATATCAATTTAGCTTTCCTGATAAACGTATCTTTGACGCAGAAAAAACATTGATTCGTTACAATCGTACGATTGATTGGCGAAAAATAAAGAAAACCGTAGAAATGGATGATGAAGAAGAGCAGCGAAGAAACCACTAATTACCAGTTGAAAATCAGCTGCAGATGTGCACTACGACCCATACCATCCATTCCTGAACCGTGCATACGATAAGGGACATTTCCTAAATTCACGCCCTGCATTTTAAACTGAATGTGGGGCGAAATTTTATAGGAATACGTGAGTTGCCAAATTCCCCAACCCGCAGTTCCTGAAGGATTCATTCGATTATCCGCCTTATCACCTGCACTTAAACGATCTTGACGATCAGCAAATTGCCAAATAAATCCCAGATGACCTTTTAAAAAAGCATAATCTACAGCCAATAAACCATGCAAGGGCGGGATGCGGCGCATCGGTTCATTCAAACTTATATTTTGACCATATACATACGATAGGCTATTAGTCAAACTCAATTTTTCGCTCAATTTTATCTTAGACTCCGACTCAAAACCGACCAAATACGCTTGAGCATCATTTTCTTTCAAATACACTGGATAACCTTGAATGACCTGTGTCGTTTTAACCCGATTAATCAACTGGGAAAGTTGGGTATGAAAACCAGAAAATTCGATACTAAAAGAAGGCTTGGACAATCTAAATCCAATATTTTTCGTCAATGAATATTCAGGCTTCAATTGATACGCCGGTAATTCATAGCGGAAATCAACAATTCCTAAACTTCCCAAATCATCCAGATTCGGCGCACGAAAACCGGTAGAAAATGATGTAAAAAAGGTTATTTTTGAATTTGGGGAATAGGATAGTCCTCCATCATACACCCAGGCTCCAGAAGAAATACGTGAATCCCCAACCGTTGAATCCGGCAGAGATGCAATCATGTGTTGGTATCGTAATCCAGCATGTGTATGCCATTTCTCCATCTGCCATTCATGCAAACTAAACGCTGAAAAAGTCTGATAAACGGAACCATTGGGATATAGTCCACGTAAATGGGTTTCTAAGGCAGAGGTAATGTCTTTCCTACTGCTTTGAATAGCATCCGAATAAACTTCAACGCCCGTCATACTCTGTACATTGGATGACCATTCGCTTTTCATTTGCCCAACAATGCCTAGGGTACCTATCAGATCTTCCTCTAGACGGGTAACACTAGTACCTTTTTTCTGCAATGTCCTTTTTTCTTTACTTTGTTGATAAGATAACGTCCAATCCACTTGTCGATTCCACGCATGATTCCCTGAATAGATCCATCGACTAAATGCCCTGCCATAGGATTGAAGGGTCATCTCATTAATCGCAAAATTCTCTAACTGAATTTTATGATAAACAGGTACGCGATCTTGTAATGTTTGTTGAAATAAATTTTCTACTACCCAATGATTGCCCAATTTGAAACGAAATTGAATCATTCCATTTTGCTCCTCATACCCGGTAGGCCGTTGAAATCGTCCGTCGCCACCACGGGTTATATCACCAAATATTTTTTTACTTGCTAAAGCCGAAATAGCCAAATTTGACGATTGATAATTTAATTGACCCAGAGCGCTTTGCTCCATTCCTTGGCTAATGGTTCGACCGATCAATTGACTCGACCATTTCGAACTCGAGGTAAATGAAGGCTTTTGAGTCATCAAATGAACAACACCCGTTAACGCATCGGAACCGTATTGCACAGAACCCGCACCTCGTAAAACCTCCACTTGATCCAAGGAATAGGGGTCAATGGTATTCAAATACTGGTTTGGCCCATAACGAAAAGTGGAATTATTAAAACGAATTCCATCCAAAACCATTAAGGTTTGATTACCCGTTAATCCTCGAACAAACGCAGAACCGCCGCCTTGATTCGTTCGTTGAATAAACACCCCCGGCGTTGTCGCTAAAATCTCAGGAGTATTCATTCGCTCACCACGGATGATTTTCGTTTGATGTACGGAAAAAACAACTTGCTGTTTAGAAATTGCTTGTCGGCTCGCACTCACCACCACATTATCAAGCGTATCCGAAGGACTTAAAACTGCCAATCGAATACCCATAATTGAAATTAATCCAATCAACATAGTTAATCTTCGTCTATTTCTGTTGTTGTTAATATAGCCGCCCGACGAGGCGCTGGCATCACGGAATCTTCTCCTTTAACTGCTTTCCAAATCACCTCACTAAACTCTAAATCAGGAATAGAGTCTTCCTTTTTGAAATCGAATTTGGCACTTTTTTGAGCACTGGGCGTATCCCGAACATTTAACTCAAATAAGTTTGCCTTCGGTAGGATGGAATTAAACGGACGAAGATCCGGTGTGGACTGAAAGCTTCGGAACATTGGAGTAGCTGCGGCATCATACTGACTCATCGGTGGTAAACCTAAAATCAATTCGATCGTACGAAGCATTGAAGATGTAGAATAAGGCGTATGATCGACAAATCCGCGCTTTACGAAACCACCTGCAACATAGGCTGTGGTCCGATGTGCATCCACGTGATCCGGGCCATTTTGTGCATCGTCCTCAACAATAAAAATAGCTGTCTCTTTCCAGATTGGTGATTTTGAAAGATACTCAACAAACAATCCGATCGCATAGTCATTATCTGCTACATAAGCGAAAGGAGTCTTTTTTCCAAGACGTTGCCCTTCGGTATGGTCGTTCGGGAAATGCAACGAATTAAATCGAGGCACTTGGTTTTGAGCTAAAAGTCGGTCGAAGTCCCGCTTCCATGCCGCAAAGCGAGTCGTATCCATCACATTCTGATCAAAGGATGCAAAATCGGGACAAAAGTGATCCGCAAGTACTGGAATATTGGGCTTGAAATTATCTGCAAATTCACCATAGGTTCGGTAGGAAATTCCTGCACGTTTGCAGTAATCCCAAATAAATCCATTCTTCGGATTCGCAATCAATCGATTTCCTTCCCCATCGTATTTACCACCACGGCCACCATAGGAAGTAGGCCAGGTTTTCTCTAAATAATCCGTTGCATGAGCCGATGTTGACCAATTATGCCCATCCGAACTCACCTCACCATCCACATAAAAATTGTCTAACAAGACGAAATCCTTGACCAATTTATGTTGGTTCGGCGTATATTTATCGCCAAATAATAACAAAGTCGTATCGCCATTCCCACCCGGCACATCTGATAGTACTTGATCGTAGGTTCGGTTTTCCTTCAGAATATAAAACACATATTTGATTGGAGTGGCCTCTCCCACCTTCATTGGAATGGGATTTCCTTGTTCTCCGATCGCATTCATCTCTCGCTCCTTTGAATATGGCGTATTTTGATAAACGGCTTCTGACAAAACCGCTAATTCTGCAACCGATGGCTCGTTAAATACTGACATCGTCCCCTTCATTAGGCCGCCAATATAACCGGTTCGAACCTTGCGATTATTATCCGATTGCTGGTAAGTCACGGTCTGTTTTTTCTCAATGGGATTAGGTCCATCCGGATTCGCAAATGATGAAAAGCCCTTTCCATTAGCCACAAATAATTTTCCTTTGACAATTTGTAAAGAGGTCGGGTACCAGCCCACAGGAATAAAGCCTAGTGAACGGGAATTTCCTGGTTTTTCCACTTCAAACACAGCTAAACAATTATTATCTGCATTCGAAACATAAAGTCGATCCTCATCAGCAGATAAGGCCAAACCATTCGTAGAGCTTCCCTCCAAGGCATTGGGTACCAAGGCTGCATTCAATACTTCGATTTCTTTGGAAGCTTTCAAGTCAACAACCGAAACGGAATTGTCGTTACCATTTGCAACGAACATCGTTTTTCCGTTTTTGGTAATAATCATTTCATTTGGGTGATCTCCCACTGCAATGGCCGGCAAGAAGGAAGCATTGGCTACTTGAAAGGGAAGAACTTGTTTAGCTCCCCATACCGAGATATATAAAATTTCTTTGCGCTTGTCCAGAATACAAGTAAAAGCTTCCGCAGGTAATGGATGCGTCGAACGAATCTCCTTCGTTTTCACATCGATCACATAGAGCGAATTATTCTCCTTGGTAACCACATACAAAATACCTTTCGCGTCATCAAATTCAATTCCTGAGGGAGAAATAATGGCTTTCGGATCTTTAGATAAAGGTATTTTGTCCACTTCGGTAAGTTTATTTGATTGAATCTCAAACACCAAGATCACATTGTCATTGCCACCTGAGACATAGACCGTCTTATTATTGGCAGCAACTTTTAATCCATACCAAGATTTTGGTAATTCCTTGGAGTCCAAAACTTGTTGGGACGCCACATCAATCAACTGTAAACTTTGAATGCTTTGGCCATTATTTGTCACTAATAAATATTTCTGATTCGGAGAAACCGCAACATTTAAAGGCAAATCTCCCAACGGAATCGAAGAACCATGAGGCGATAATTTCCAGCCATTAGGAAGGGTCACTCGGCTAGCTGTAAGCGTGGACTTCAAATTACTTTGACCAAAAATGGAAATAGACCAGAGAAGACCTAGAACAAGCAATTTATGGGAAAATTTCATGTGTTTTTTCTTAAAAATAAGGTGATTTAGAACAAGAAGTCTTAACTCATTCAGAATTTAACAATTTGTTGTTATTTCGTGATGCTGAAATAATCCCCTACGACCCCATCAGATTGTATCCAACGTAATTCAAATGTTGATTTACTCACATCTAAGATAACTGACCCCCCAATTTGATTGTTGGAGTACAACATCGATTTCATCGGAAATCCGGGACGCTGTCCTCCAAATTTTCCTCCAGAACCACTCACCACGTAAATAACACCTTGCCCTTTCGGACACACTGTGTAATGATTTGAGCTTTTTTCTTTCGCAACGACATGCGTTGACGCATCAAATGTTTCATTAATCCCGACATGTCCACGCATCGGATAACTACGCTCGTAGACATGGCTGTGACCAGCGATCACCAGATCAACTTTGAATTGCTCAAAAATCGGGGTCATATTTTCGCGTAGCGATTTCATGTCTAATTCTACATCGGAATCATGCGAGCCTTTGGAATAAGGAGGTTTATGAAAATAGACTACCACCCAAGGTAATTTATTCGCGGCTAAATCAGCTTTTAGCCATTCCACCTGTTCGCCTTTTCCATCTTTCAATTGTAAGCCTGATTTCTCTTGCATTTCCGTATCCAAAGCCACTAAATGAACGGGGCCATAATTCACCGAATAATAGGATTCGGCACGAGAAGGAACTCCCCCCGCTTGACCGGACACCGGCATATCGAAAATTTGAAAATAAGACGGTAATGTCGGATCGTGCTTGCCGGCATAATCGTGATTACCTGGCGAAGGATAAATGGGCAAATTCTGTAAAAATGCTTGCTGATAAACATCAAATACATTTTTTTGGTATTCCTCATCCTTTCCGTTATTGTAGGCATTATCGCCCAACCAAATCCAAGCATCCGGTCGATGGCCCTTGGTATATTTCGTAATGGACTCCATGACAGCCTTTTGGCTCACCGAACCATCTCCAAAATCACCTAAAGCCCAAATTCGAACGGGTTTTTCTGAGCTAGGTGCAGTTACTAAATATCGATCAACCATAAATTGTTTGGAATCGATCTGGTAGGAATATCTTGTTCCGGGTTTCAACGAATTGAGTTGCACGATGTGCTCAGTCACCCGCTGAGTATCCAGGCTCTCCTTCACAACCTTTTGCGAATCCTGGTAAAACACTCGACTTGGTACAGGCTTGTCGGTCCGCCAATGAACAATGGCGGAAGTGGTTGTCACCGACTGCAAATAAGGACCACGAAGGATTTGAGCCTCTTGAGCGTAGACAATGGGGCTAAAAAATAAAAGGAAAAGGAATTTCTTCATCGTGCATCAAAAAAAAGGCGTCAAGCAAAACTTGACGCCCTAAATGTAAAAAAAATTCTAGTAACCTTGATTTTGTTTCAAGTAACCTGGCAAGTTGGATGCACCATCGATTGCTGTCTGTGGTATTGGGAAAAGACGTTTGGTTTTATCTGTATTTGTCTTTTCAGTCCATGAATCCTCGTATTTATTGAAACGAATCAAATCGGTACGACGCTGCAATTCCCAATAGAATTCAAATCCACGTTCACGCAACAATAAATCTAAATTTATTGAAGATAAGGCGGTAGCAGGAATATTAGAAGTTCTTGACAAACGAACTTTATTGACGTCAGCTAGTGCAGCAGCTGCATCGTTCGATTTGCGAAGTTTTGCTTCCGCGCGCATCAAATAAACATCTGCTAAACGCACAATCATAATATCAGCCTCACCGAAGTTACGTCCCGATGATGATTTGTCTGAGAATTCATATTTCTCAACGCGATAACCGGCGCTGTAATCACTACCAACTGTCGTAAAATCAACCTGCTCCGTGTGAATAACCATCGGATTTCCTTTACCACGCGTATTGACAATTTTACCAACCTGTAAGGATTTTCCATCCGCACATTTCACAAATGCACCACTTTTATAAATCAAACCAAATTGCTGTCCTCGTAAGATACCACGATCGATTTTATAAGATATGGGATCCACACACTGACCTTCCTCTTTTTTAACGTTTTGCTTGTAAAACCGAGGATCTGCCTCCGCCGGATCTACCGAGCCATAAGCAGCAACCCAAGATTGATAGAACGTAGGCGTAATCGCTGGACCGTCCGTACCATTTGCTGCTGGATAAGCTGGCAATGGTCGCTGATCATTTGCCAATGAGAAATAGGACATACGATTATGACCGTTTAATTCTGCACGTTGGTCAACAGCAAAAATTAATTCTTTATTCGTATGATTCACATTACTAAAAATATCCCAATAATCAGTAGATAAGGCATACTGACCTGAGTTAATTACTTTATCGCTATATTCGACAACCTTGTCCATATCTTCCGCTTTGAAGGTGGGTGTCCCATATGGATCACGCCAAACTGCAGAATTCAAATACAAGCGAGCTAATAAGGACCAAACCGCACCTTTCGTCAATCTTCCTGGGCCAGTAGATGTTCCCACCAAAGGCTCAACAGCCAATAATTCATTTTTGATGTAGGTGATAGCTGCTTCACCTCGTAAAATTGAGGTTACATCGCCTAAATCTTCTTTGGAAAATGCCACTCCGAATAAATCGAGCATAACCATGTTATAATAGGCACGCATACCACGGGCTTCAGCGATATATAAATTAGCATTTGCATCTTTGTTCGTTTTCAACGAATTAATCGCTGTTACAGAACGCGATATACCCGCCAAAACAGCATTCCAAGTATTTCTGACGTTTGGATCTGTACTTGTCGTCTCATGTTTGTGCAAGGATAAATAGATTCCATTATCACCCCAGTCGGTACCCCCACGATATGGTAAAATGGCCTCATCCGTAGAGATTTCTTGTAAGGCAAACAAAGTTGTGTGCTGAAATATAGTAGGTAAAACAGCATATACAGGAGCAATCATACCATCCGCTGCTTGCTTGTCAGTCAAACCCGCTGCATTATATTCATCTAGAATTTTTTCATTCAAATCGGAGCAACCTACTAAAGTTGACATCCCAACCATTAACATGGCGATATTTCTTAATTTTTTCATTTCTCTATTGCGATTCAAATTAGAATGTAAGATTTAGGCCGATAATTATTGATTTAGCTTTTGGATAACTCAGATAATCGATTCCATAAGACAAAACACCATTAATCGAATTGTCTTTGTTTACTTCAGGATCATACCCATCATAATTAGTCTGAACCCAAAGATTTTGACCTGTAACAGAAAGTCTTGCACCCGAAATAAATTTGTTAATTCCCAGTTTTTGCGTATCAAATTGATATCCTAAAGTCACGTTATTTAAACGTAAGAATGAACCATCTTTCAGGTATCGCGTTGAAATAGGGGCCGCATTATTTATCGATTCTTTGCTATCTGCATAGGCTGATGGCGTTACATTGGTGTTTTTGGCAATTTTTAATTTATAAAACGCTGCGTTGGCTGTGTTGTCATAAATTTTATTTCCACCAACCCCATTAAATTGTAGGGCAACATCAAATCCTTTGTAAGACATATTTCCAAAGAAGTTGTATTGAGTTGTAGGTAAGGCTGTACCCGCCGCAATCCGATCCTTATCCGTAACGATTCCATCACCATCTTGGTCCTTGTAGATACTCATCCCCTTGTCGTCAAAACCAACAAACTCTTTCAAGAAGAATGTTCCTATCGGTTGACCATTAATATAGCCATTAATCGTTGCGGAAGTTAAACCTGAACCAGAAGCAGAACCCGATGGAATAACCGAATAAGGAGATCCTGAAACTTGATTACTAATTAAGGTTAAGTTACCACCTACATTAAATTTGATACCTGACTCGGTAGCAAACTTGTAATCCAAATCCATTTCAACACCTTGATTCACAATTTCCATATTTTTTACATTGGTCCAAACGGAACTAGCCGGTTGAACTGGGTCAGCTGGAATGACTTCGAGCAACATGTTAGTCGAAACCTTTTTAAATGCATCGATTGCTCCTGAAAGTGAACCGTTTAAAAAAGCAAAATCAAGTCCCAAATTCATTTGTGTCGAAACCTCCCACTGAATATCTGGATTTGCTAAACGCGAATAGGTAATACCAGCCGGGTAGCTTGTTGATCCATCCATTGGATAAGAAGTCGTTGATCCAACCGTAGCTGTAAATAAAGGTTGAGTGATCTTTGGAGGAATCTCTTGATTACCTGTTTGGCCCCATCCCCCACGTAATTTCAGATTACTAATCGACGTGTTTTTCAAGAAAGGTTCTTCCGAAATACGCCATCCCAACGAGAATGAAGGAAAAATACCGTATCGATTATTAGATCCAAATTTTGATGATCCGTCGGCACGAACCGTAGCCGTAGCTAAATACTTATCTTGATATTGATAATTTAAACGAGCATAAAATGATTGAAGCTCATTGATAAATGCTGTACCAGCTGGTTTATTTGTCGCCAAAGTCAATTCTTGACCAATACCTGGGTTATAGATGGGCTCAGTTGGTACAATTGGAAATTTATTGATACTAAATGTGCGCCATTGGTATTGAATTTTCTGATAGGAATGACCAATCAAAGCATCCAAGGTATGATCTCCTTTGGTCAAATTATAAGTTAAATAATTCTCTATCAAATTATTGATATTACTGGTATTGTATGTATCTAATCGACCATCAATTTTAGGTACATTACTTGCTAATGTTTGAACATCACGTACTGAAGTTGAATTATCATATCCATAATTTAAGCGATAAGTCAAACCTTTTAACAACTTAATCGAAGGAGAGATGTTAGCAATAAATCGATTGGTCGTGTTAATATCTTTAAACAATTGCAAGGTTGTCAATGGATTAGAAGAACTTACAAACGTAGCAGGCGTTGTTCCATCCGCTAAATAAGCAGGAAGCGTAGGATTGTTAGAAATAGCATTTCCCAACAAACTTTCAATCGCAGGACGTTCATTAACAGTATTAGAGAAGTTTAGATTTGCATCAACAGACAAACGATCTTCCCAAAACTTCTGATTTACGTTCATACGGGCGGTCATTCGATCCAACTGATTATTCTTTAAAATACCCTGTTGCATTTGAGCGCCGAAAGCGGCATAGTAAGTAAGCTTATTTGCTCCACCGCTTAATCCAAGATTGTAATTCTTTGTTAACGCATCTCTCGTGATTTGCTTTTGCCAATCCGTATCCGCATTGAACTCTTCCAATGTTCCACCATTGGCTACTACTTGTTTACGAAATTCCGTCGCGGATAATACAGGCAGTGCGCGGGCAATGGAAGAAACCCCCACACTTGTAGAAAGTTCCAATTTAGAAACCCCTGCTTTTCCTTTTTTGGTCGTAATCAAAATAACCCCGTTAGCCCCTCTGGAACCATAGATTGCCGTAGCGGACGCATCCTTTAATACGTCAATCGTTTCGATATCCTGCGAATTCAAGAAATTCAATGGATTTCCTCCACCGGTACTCGAATTATCCAATGCAAGACCATCAATAACAAACAAGGGAGTCGATCCAGAACGAATTCCCCCAGGTCCACGAATGGTAATCCCCTGAACCCCACCTGGTTCACCGGTCGCCGACGTAACATTGACACCTGCAACTTTTCCTTGAAGTAGTTGTTCAGGTGAGTTGATAATACCTTTATTAAAGAAAGCACTACCCACTGATTTCACCGAACCCGTTACATCTGTTTTCTTTTGCGTACCATATCCAACTACAACAACTTGCTCTAAATCAGCAGCATTAGGAGACAGAGAGATGTTAATGATTGATTGAGAACCTACAGTAATTAATTTGGAGGTATAACCAACAAATTTAAACTCAAGAATTGCTTCTTCAGAACCTACCGAAATAGTGTATTGGCCAGATGCATCAGCACTGGTCCCTTTGGTTGATCCCTTGACAGATACGGTTGCTCCGCCAAGCACCTCATTGGTACTAGCATCCGTAATTTTTCCTGAAATTTTAATAATTTTTACTCCTTGTCCAAGAACGGTATTCGTAGGTAAACAAAGAAAAGCGAAAGCAGTAGCTAAAGCAATCAGACCCAAACGGCCCTTTTGTAAAAGCTCTTGCGAAAAGTGACGTAAGAGTATTCTCATTTTGTGATTAATTAAGTTTGAGTCATCAAAAGTAAATTTGAATAAATCGTACTTAGTTAATACACAATAATCAAGATGTTAAATAATAAATTCTTGAAATAATACCAAGCAAGACTAGGTTGCCACCTTTAAAGAATTAACCGACCCGCCGTAGCCGCACGAATTTCCTCTATACTAACTCCCGGCGCACGTTCAATGAGTTTGAATCCTCCCTCAGGTAAAATATCATAAACCCCCAATTCCGTGATGACACGCGTCACACAACGAACACCTGTAAGCGGCAGGTCACAACTTGAAACCAATTTTGATTTTCCAGCAGGTGTAGTCTGCAACATGGCAACGATAACCTTATCCGCCGACGCGACTAAATCCATGGCACCACCCATGCCTTTGACCATTTTTCCCGGTACTTTCCAATTGGCCAAATCTCCCTGTTCCGAGACTTCCATCCCGCCGAGAATTGTCACGTCGATGTGATTCCCACGTATCATCGCAAAACTCTGTTCGGAACCAAAAACGGAACCACCAGTCGCTACCGTGATGGTCTGTTTACTCGCATTGATGTAATCAGCATCCTCTTCTCCTTCTTTTGGAAATGGACCGATGCCCAATAAGCCATTTTCGGATTGCAATATGACCTTCATGCCCTTCGGAATGTGATTCGCAACGCGGGTAGGAATGCCAATACCTAAATTCACATAATCTCCATCCTTGATTTCCAACGCGAGACGCTTTCCTATGACCTCCTTCTTGATATCCTCCGGACTCAATTCTTTGATTTCTTCCGCATCCAATTGATGTGTCCGATGTTCGATCGGCTTGATGTAATCCTTTCCCTGAAAGATCCGTTGGACATAGATTCCCGGCGTATGAATCTGATTGGGATCCAAGGAACCTGCTGGAACTAATTCCTCTACTTCGGCGATCGTAATTTTACCCGCCATGGCCACAACGGGATTGAAATTTTGGGAGGTACCCTTGTAAATCAAATTCCCCTCGGTATCCCCTTTCCAGGCTTTCACGAAGGCAAAATCGGCATGAATAGCTCGCTCCAAGAGATACTTTTTGCCGTCAAATTCACGCACTTCTTTGTTGGCCCCCACCTCCGTACCCACCCCCGCAGGTGTATAAAAAGCGGGGATTCCCGCTCCTCCACATCGGATGCGTTCGGCGAGGGTTCCTTGGGGGACCAATTCTACTTCGAGTTCACCGGCTAACAGTAATTCTTCAAATAAATGATTCTCGCCAATGTAGGAGCAGATCATTTTCGAAATTTGCTTCTTCGCGATGAGTCGGCCTATCCCAAAATCTGCCAAACCCGCCTCATTGGAGATACATGTCAAATTCTTAGTCCCTTGCTGCCACAGAGCCTCAATGAGATTTTCAGGCACACCCGTCAAACCGAAGCCTCCCATCAGGATGCTCGAGCCTGAACCGACATCCTTAATCGCGTCCAGCGAAGATGAGAAAACTTTATTCATCATTTAAGACTTTTGCTTGACCCAGCGATATAGGGATGGAATTAACAAAGGCGCAAAAATGAGCGTACTTGTTAATCCGCCAATGATCACCGTGGCCAAGGGCCGTTGGACATCCGATCCAATCCCCGACGAAGTAGCCGCAGGAATCAATCCCAAAATCGCAACAATTAATACGGAAAGCAATGAACGCATTTGCTGAGTCGAAACCAAGGAAATCTCTGCCAAATTCCCATTTCGATTAAATGCCGAAACTAAAATCACACCGGCCATCACCGAAATACCGAAGATTGAGACAAAGCCTACCCCCGCCGAGACATTGAAATAATATCCCCGCAATAACAGGGCAATGATTCCACCGGCCAATGCAAAAAGAATACAACTTGCGGTAATCATCGTATCCGTCAATTGATTGTACAACATATACAGAAAGGCAAAAACTAAAAGTAATGTCAATGGAATACTAATCAATAATTGTTTTCCGGCACGTTCCAGGTTTTCGTATTGACCGCCCAGAACCAACTCGTATCCTTTCGGTATTTTGATTTGTTGATCTATTTTCTGATTCAACTCCTTCACAAATCCACCCTGATCCCGTCCTTCAATATTCGTTCGGACAGTGATCATTCGTTTGTTATTGTAACGGTAAATATTGGTTTGACCTTCCACAAAACTCACTTCGGCTAATTGATCCATCGGAATCAGGGCACCATTCACGGATGGCACCAAAAGCTGTTTGATTTCATCGATATTATTCCGGTATTGGGGCAAATAGCGAATCACAATATCATAACGCTTCGTTCCATCATAAAGCGTCGAAAGACTTTTGCCTCCAATAGCCGCTTCAATCATATTCTGAATGTCCGAAATATTGATTCCGTAACGGGCAGCATTTTCCCGATTGATTTTGATGGCCAATTGCTCTTGCGTGCCCTCTTGTTCAATATTCACGGATTCACTTCCCGGCATGGCTCGGACAATGGTCGCAATACTATCCGCTTTGGCCCGCATCATTTTCAAGTCCTCCCCCACAATTGATACCGCTAAATCCGCAGCACTTCCGGTAACAATTTCCATCACTTGATCTATAATCGGTTGGCCCGAAGAAAAGCGAACACTCGGAAGAGCGACTGCTAAATCATACTTTATTTTATTGACTAATTCTTTCTTGGTAATTGTCTTACTCCACAAATTATAATCCTTCAAACCCACTAATATCTCATTTCGATTCGCAGGAAAAGGATCCGTGCCGTCGTCATTTCGACCTGTCTGGGTAATAACATAGGCGATTTGCGGATATTTGGCAATAATGGATCGAATTTTGGGGGCATATTTCGCATTCTCTTGGATTGTAATTCCAGCCGGGAAGTTCCCCCGCAAAAAAATTGAACCCTCATCAAGTTCGGGCAAGAATTCTGTTCCCATGAAATAGGCCGACGATAATAAGAGCAACACCACAGAAAATCCCAGTACAACCGTCATTTTAAATCGCTGCACCAAAAAGTCACTCAATCTAAAATAGAATTTTTCAACCCACTCAAGAATAATATTCCTTCGAGACTTTATTTCTGGAGCATCAGCCTTGAAATACCGACCGTAAACAAAGGAAATCAGAATTGGAACAATGGTTAAGGCGGCGAGCAAAGATCCAACGACGGCATAGGCAAGCGTTAATGCCATCGGAGAAAATAGTTTGCCTTCCACACGCGTCATCATTAAAATAGGCATATAAGCCAATATAATGATGGTCACCGAAAAGAAAATTTCTCTACTAACCTCTTTGGCGGCGTGCAAGGTTACCTCAATAACACCTTTTTGCTTTTCTTCCGGTTTTAAGTTCCGATAATGTCGGATGACATGCTCGACCATCACGCATGCCCCATCCACTATTATACCAAAATCAATCGCACCCAGAGACAATAAATTAGCTGGAATGCCGGTCAAACGCATCAGAATAAAGGCAAAAAGCAACGAAAAAGGAATCGTCAGCGCGACCACCAAAGCACTTCTAGCACTCCCCAAAAAGAAAATCAATATGATGATGACGATGCTAATTCCTTCGAAAAGCGTATGTCCCACGGTTTCCAAGGAGTGATCAATCAAGAAACTACGATCATAGAGTGTTTTAATCTTAACTCCGGCAGGCAATTCCCGGGTTTCCAACTCCTGGATACGTTCTTTAAGTTTCACCAAGGCCTCACTCGGGTTTTCGTAACGTCGTAATAAAACAATTCCTTCCACGCCATTGGACGACTCACTGCGGTTTTCCTTGATTTGATACCCCAAAACGCCACTCGGAGGGGGCGGTGCCATCTCCACACTCGCCACATCGCTAATAAAAATAGGGACGCCATTCTCCGATTTCAACACAATATTTTTAATATCGCTATCGGTCTTAATCGCACCTAAACCACGCACCGCAAAACCCTGACCACCACGCTCTATGAGATTTCCACCCGTATTTTGGTTGTTGACATTCACAGCTTCCTCCACATCCGAAATGGTCAAATTATACTTCCGTAACTTATCAGGATAAGTCAAAATTTGGTATTGCTTGAGCGGTCCTCCAAAGGTGACTACATCCGCAACGCCATCTGTTTGCAATAAATAAGGCTTAATGACCCAATCTTGTAAATCCCTAATTTGCGTAGGCGTATATTCAAACGGTGCCTCTACGACATAGCGGAAGATCTCCCCCACTGCCGTCGACAAAGGAGCTAATTCAGGACTCACGCCATCGGGCAAGTCGACCGAGCTTAATCGCTCCAAAACTTGTTGGCGCGCAAAATAATCATCCGTCCCATCTTTAAAGGTCAACTGAACGACTGACAAGCCAAATATGGTTCGACTCCGTCGATCCAAAACATTGGGCGTATTTTGAAGTGCACGCTCAATGGGGACGGTTACTTGTTGTTCAACCTCTTCGGATGCCCGACCATCGTATTTGGCAACGATGATGACGTTCGTATCGGCGATATCGGGATAGGCCTCAATTTTTAATTGGGTAAAGCAAAAATAGCCCACGCCCATGAGTGCCAGACTCATGATCATCATGAGCCAACGGTTATTCAACGAGAATTGAAGTAAGCGATTAATCATAATAAACTTGTTTAATAACCGAAACTCAAACCTTTTAATTGAATCACTCCGGATGTGGCAATCTCATCGCCCGCCTTGATCCCACTCAAGACAATCACTCGATCTCCAATTTGATGACCGATTTGCACTTCCTTCCGTTGAAAGGATAAGGGACCATTTTTAACGAACACATAGGATTTACCTTGAATGGTAATCAGGGAATATTTATTAATCGTCATGTGATTTCCTTCTTGTAGTCCAAAGGAAATCGTCGCAAACATACCCGCTTTCATTTCCGAATTGGGGTTTTTCATTCGAATACGTAGTTTGACCATCCGAGTAGCGTTATCAACCACTTCGGCCACGTCATCAATGAGACCTACAAATTTTTGATCTTGAAATGCGGTAAACTGAATTTGACATGTGCTACCCTCTTTCATGTTGGAAAATTGATTTTCCGGAATATCACAGGTCAAATAAACCGAACCCACCGGTGCATTCCGCAAAACTTCGGGATGAAATCCCGCAGCCTCTAGAATCGCCTCGTGTTCTAAAATAGCAGCCTTTTCATTGGACAAATTACTTTGTTCGGTGGAAAGGCCGGTTTGGGCATTCAACAAATCCTGTGCGGTGGCGGCGCCATGTGCCAACAAATCTTTGTAACGAGCTACCTCCACCATTTTTTGTTGGATATTCACCTGTTGAATTCGCTTGATATTAATCTGATGTTGGATTAACTGCGTAAAATTGCCTGACAATTGTGGATTATCGAATAATACAATGGGTTGGGAAGCACCTGAGTGGGATGCTACGACCGTTGCTACGATCTTTCCGGGCGCGGTAAAATCAGCAATGATATTTTTCTGTTCCACTTGGGATACTTGAAAAAATTCCATGCTTTTCGCGTCTGAAAAAAGCAAATCTACCCCACCATGACTAACAGTAGTTTCGGGCATTTTATCCGTTTGAGTATTTTCTTTTTTCTCGCAAGAAAACAATCCGAGACAGATAAGACTGATGATTAATGTGGTTCTCATTCGTTGGCTAATTGATTGATTTTACCCGTGGTAAATAATAATTGGATGTAGTTTTGTTTGTAGGCCTGTAAGATGTCGTTGTATTGACGCTGATTATCCAACCAACTTCGCTCGGCCTCTAAAAAATCAATAATGGTCGTCCCACCTTTCAGATAGGCATATTTGACATTGGACAAAATCTGTTGGGATTTTTTCAACACATCCTCGAAATGAGTCAGATTTTCTTTCTGACTTCGAAGGCGTTGAACCGCTGCCATAATTTCCGTTGAAATTTGCTTTTGAACACCGATTGCTTGCGCGTCTGCTTGCTCTTTTTGAATAATGGATTTTTGGATATCCCCCTGATTCTTATTAAATATTGGTATAGGCATGGTGGCAAAGACACCAAAATATGGAATGGAATTCTGTGGGTTCCAAATGAAACCTAACTCCGGTTTAGGTATTGCTAGACTTTTTTGAAGTTTAACATTTGATTCCGCTGCAGCGATGGTCGATTGGATACTTAAATAATCTCCCCGATTTGCCAAGGCATATTGAATTAAGCTATCCAGGTTTTCGTTTGAAATGCCGAAAAACGTGTCCGATAAATCTACCTGAACCTCCTTATCTACACCTAACAAATTGCGCAATTCAAGTCGCTTGCTCTGTTCCTCCTTTTGAAAGGTTTGCTGTTGGATGGAGTAGGCGTTTGCCAACAACTCAGCACGCATCAAATCTGTTTCGGTAATAACTTGATTTTTTAATCGAAGTTTATTGATTAATACAAGGCTATCGATATTCGACTTTGCTTCTTGAACAATCTTGCTCTGAGTACGAATTGACCAGATATCTAACCACTTATTCGCGACATCAAGGAATAAATTACGTTCGTATTCAACTAGATTTTTCTCGACGATATCTGTATTGCGCTTAGCTAAATCGATCTTATTCTCTCGCTGGCCAGCTACTTGAAATTGTTTGGTGAATTGCCACCAAACTTGTCGGTTGACATTTTGATACCAACCCGAATTGGCTAGCATGTGGGTGGAGCTCATCAACTGTAAGCTCTGATTGTTCAATAAGGGATTAATTTTTAACTGAGCGGTGATGAGATCCGCTTGAGCCTGAGTGATATTTAAACGCTCTGATTTTAATAACAGATTATTTTCTTTGGCAGTAACAAGCGCACGCTTTAGCGATAAATCTTGTTGGCCAAAACACCAAGTCGTTAATAGACAAAGGTAGACAAGGCAATATTTCATGTGGTTAGTTTCGCGGTTAATCGAGTTCTAAATTAATTAAATATGGTTGCAAATCACAGCTAAAATAGACCAATCAGGCAAATTGGATGTTAAAGTCTCTTCTTACATACGATAATCGGTGATTAATTCCACATTGGGATGTAACCATAAGAATGAGGCGGGACATTCGGTAGTAATTTTTCCAGTAAGAATCTGTTCCAATGCAGCTTCTTTACCTTTCCCCGTCACCAAGAAGATGATTTTTTTGCTTTGTAAAATCCCTTGCATGCCGACGCACAAACCGAATGCCGGTTCGGAACCTTGAGAAAGCGCGGGGTCATGTTGAATTGTGGACTCGGCCAAAATCGCCTTATGAAAGCCCGGCTGTAAAGAGTCGGCCGGCTCATTAAAGGCAATATGTCCATTCTTTCCCAAACCTAAAATACAAATATCCATGGGACTATTCTCCTGGATGTAGGATTCAACCCGTTGAATCTCTGCGTTCACATCCGCGACATTCGGGTCAAAGCTCACGTAACGATCCTTGGGAATCGCTAAGGGGCCTAATAAATGTTTTTCCAAATACGATTCGCAGGAATCGGGATGACTCAAGGGGATAATGCCCCATTCGTCCATTTTAATGACGCGCATCTGCGAAAAATATTCCTTATGGTTCGCCATTTCGGCATACATCCCGGTGGGAGAACCACCTGTGGCCGCACAGAATAATAAATCGGGCTTCTGCTTGAGCTCCTCGATGATGTGAGCACTCGCTAATTCACTTAATTCTTGATAATTCGCTACGCGTGTAATATTCATTCTAAATTCATTTTTCTTAAAGTAACAAAATGCACCAACGCAAAGCAACAGATTATCAGTTTACTGTTATTTTAAACAAAATCATTTTACTATTTTGCGTCATAATCTAGTTCTAATTAAACATGTACAATCACCTATTCGCTCCGGCGATTGGGAGGAAATTGGGTATTTTCCTAATCGTCCTTCTAATCGGGGTATCTCGTGGATATGCCCAAGAATGGACCTTTCAGGCCGGAATTAATGTCACCTCTTTTTCCTTTCAAAATAGCAGCGGCCAGGCGCTGAAGGGTATTAAACCGGGATCAGGAAATTCCCTCGGGATTCAATACCAACGAAATTGGGTGGATACGTCGGCATTATTACTGAAGTCAAATCCTGCGGCGATTTACATCAACCAACATCCGATAGTAGCCAAGCTATTGAGTCGATTTCAATGGGGCGTGGGGATACATTTGAATCAATACAATGCGGTGGGCGATGCGGTCAATACCGCCTACAGTTACCAAACAAATTATGTGGGGATCAGTCCATCGCTCGGATACAAACAAAAAGTTTACAAAGGATTAAGCCTCCAAGGTTTGGGAATCTTACAGGTAAACCGGCTGCTACAAGGAAACCAATGGGTCAACAATCAATTTGTTGAATTAAAAAATGACCCACAATTCAATGGAATTCAATCACTTACCGGGTTCCAAATAGGATTAAGTCAGAAAATCACGGAGAGTTTTCAGATCTCGTTGCAATATGGACAATTGCTTAACACCGCTCCCATTGCATCCCAAGGGACAACGTTGAGCATGCAACCCATGCATCTTTTATTTGGCATCATTATCCAACCCAAAAGCAAATAAGACCGATGAAACGATCTATTCTATTTCTATTCCTGGTTCAATGGGCTTTTGGAAGCTTGGCACAAACCAAGGGTATCCAATATCAAGCGGTGATTCAGGACCCGAATCCTTACCAAATTCCCGGCACCTTCATTCAAGGCCAAGTCCTGCAAAATAGCAAGGTTAGTATTCGATTCACACTCAAATCAAACAATACGATTGATTTTGAGGAATTACACGAGACGCAGACAGATGAATTCGGTTTAATTAATTTGACCATCGGCAAAGGAAAAAAGGTGATTGGTAATTTCGACCAACTCATCTGGAGTGGCCAAAATAAAGTCTTAGTCGTAGCCGTCAAGATCGAAGGACAGTCCAATTACTTGGAGGTAAGTAATCAAACGCTTTTGTACAGCCCCTATGCCTTGTATGCGGATGCGGTGGAATACAAAAATGTCTACAATGCCCCGAAGGATGTGTCTCATTTTACGAATGATGTGGGCTATTTAGTGACCAAGGATCTGAAACCTTTGGAAAAGAAAATCGAGGAGAATCAAACGGAAAATTTGAAGGTGTTGAGTTTAATTAAGGACCAACAAATCACGCTCGAAAATCAAATCACGGAGCAGGGTAAACGATTGAACCAACAGGTTGAAATCACCCAGAATTTAAATACGACGATTCAGCAACAAAGTGCTCAGATTAATCAGAATCAATACATTCTTCAAAATCAGATTAACCAAAGTCAAAATAATCTCCAAAATCAAATTAATAATTTGAGTGGTTCTTATGAATCATTAAGTAACAAATCGACGGCCGTTGATTTGGGGAATTCATCGCCAAGTAATCAATTGTACCCAAGCCAACAAGCCGTAAAGACTTATGTGGATCAAGTGATTTCCACCGTGGCCACTTCAGGAGTGCCCGATGCAACGACCTTGGCAGCAGGAAAAATAAGACTCTCTGGAGATTTAAGTGGAACGGCAAGTAGTCCAACGGTGCCGGGTTTGGCCCTAAAAGAAGATCTAGCGAATAAATCGACGAGCGTTCCCAGCGATGGCACATCGGATACCAAATATCCGAGTGTTCGGGCGGTTAAAACCTATGTGGATCAGGCGACACAGGGTATCGCGCTTTCGGCCGACCTAAACGCTAAGGCGGATAAAAATTCGCCGGTATTTACAGGAACTCCGAATCTACCGACGGGGACAATTGGGGTAAAACAGGCCACGGGGAATAATACGAATCAATTGGCGACGACTTCCTTTGTCCAACAGGAATTGAGTGGACTCAATATCGCTAATAAAGAGGATGCCGCGAATAAATCGACAGCTACAACTTTAGGGACGAGTAATACGCTCTTCCCAACACAGAATGCGGTGAAAACCTATGTCGACAATCAAATCAGTTCAGCCACCATTGCGGATGCAAGTTTGTCGGTGAAAGGGAAGATCCGTTTAGGTGGCGATTTAGCGGCGGGTAACAGTACCGCAGATGATCCGATCATTCGAGACAATGCGATAAGCACAAGCAAACTCGCAGATTTGGCCGTGACGGATGCTAAAATTTCATCCATCTCGGGAACGAAAGTGAATGGTAATATTTCCGGCGAGGCCGCCAATGTAACGGGAACCGTAAGTCCAAGCCACGGGGGTACAGGTGTTGCTGGAACCTTGAATGGGTATGTCAAAGCGAATGGTATTTCTGCCATGCAGGGACTTTCCACGATACCCGTCGGGGATGTTTCGGGTGCGGAATCGACTAGCAATAAAAGCAATGACATTGCCTTGGATGCAAGTTCAACGACCAAATACCCGAATGTCAACGCAGTTAAAACCTATGTGGATAACCAGATCGCACAGGGAACGATACCCGATGCCACCACGACAACCTTAGGAAGAATTCGCTTGGGAGGCGATTTAGCCGGTACTGGGACGAGTGCCAACAACCCTGTCCTATCGAATAATAGCGTTACATCCGCTAAAATAGCCGATCTGGCGGTGACCAATGCAAAAATCGTGAGTGTAGAAGGTTCGAAAATCAGCAGTGATGTATCGGTGAATGCAGTAAACATCACCGGAGTAGCTAATGCCTCGCATGGAGGCACCGGTGCCGCGGGTACCTTAACGGGTTATATCAAAGGGAATGGTCTATCTGCCATGACAAGTAGCGCGACCATCCCCATTGGCGATGTGGCGAATGCGGAGAATGTGAATAATAAATCCACGGCTACAGATTTGGGAAATAGTACACCGAGTGACCAACTCTACCCTAGCCAAAAAGCCGTTAAAAGCTATGTGGACGCCATTGCCGTAAGCAGTGTGGGCTCGGCTACGCAAAATGCCTTGAATCTCAAGGAGAATACGGCCAACAAATCCACGGGGGATATTAATGGAAATAGTGTGACATCTTTCCCTACGCAATCGGCCGTGAAAAGTTATGTGGAAAGCAAATTAAGTAGTCAGACAGTCGCATTGGGCAATCTTCAAACCATCAATCCGGACAAGGTATTAGGGAATTTTGGAGCAAGTTCTGCAGTTCCCTCCGAGATTGCGACCACGGGAACTGGGGCAGTAGTCCGTAACACTGCGGCGACCTTGAGTAATGTTTTGTTAAATGGTAGTATAGGCGGAAATGCTGTTTTATCAACGTCTAATGGGGGCTTAGGAACCGGTAGCCTGACGGCCGGTTATGTGAAAGCAGGGACTCCGTTTTCAACAGTTTCAACGATCCCTGTGGCAGATGTAACGGGTGCGGTCCAAAAAGTAAATGGCTACCTGCCGGATGCCAATGGAAACATTGCATTGCGTTTTGGAACGACCTACACAGGTCTTTATAACAATGGAAACTTTGCTCCGGTCATTAGCACACCGATTAATAGCGATGTGTTTATCGTATCCGGTGATCCAACGGCCACAAATAACGGTCGGGCATTCATCTTCGATGGTACGCGCTGGAACGAAATAACCATGGATCGAGCCTCCCTCGATGCGCAATATGTGAAATTGACGGGATCCACGATGCAAGGGAATTTGGTATTTCCGACAGGCAAGAAAATCCAGCAAGTAGATGCTCCAACGGGCTCAACGGATGTGGCCAACCGAGCGTATGTGGATCAGGCAATCGCCGCGAATACTACATCGGATGCCACCAATGTGGTGTTTGGAAAAATTCGATTAGGAGGAGATTTAGCCGCATCAAGTTCGACAGCAGCAAATCCGATTATTACGAACGGTGCCATAACGAGTGTAAAAATTGCCGATGGGGCTGTCACGGAGGATAAACTTAGCGCTCCAATTTCGGGTGCCAAAGGCGGAACGGGGGTCAATAATACCGGCAAAACTATCACTTTGGGAGGTAATTTAACGACAATTGGATCGAGTAGTTTGACCTTAACCACAACCGCGAATAGCAATGTTACGTTACCTACATCTGGAACCTTAGCAACACTTTCTGAGACTGAATCCTTGACGAATAAAACCATTAATGGCATTCAGTTCACAAGCAACCCTAGCAATTTTACAATGACGGGAGGCAGCCTTACGGCGAGAACCCTCACTGTCGCTGGAACCTCGAGTGTTTCGGGAACCAATACGGGTGACCAAACTATCGTATTATCCGGGGATTTACAGGGTTCCGGAACCGGAAATATTACTGCTACCTTGAATAACACAGGGGTCATCGCCGGAGTTTATGGAGGCAATTCCTTAATTCCACAGATCACGGTTGATGCTAAAGGAAGAATCACCCAGGTAACTGAAATCAACTTATCTAATACAACCTTGGCCGGGACCATCCTGAACGACGGTAAATTCCTAGTAGGAAATGGCTCAAACGCAGCCGTAGAAAGAAGCCTCTCCGGAGATGTTTCCATGAATAACCTTGGCGTAACGAGTATCGGAACCGGGAAAGTCACCAATGGCATGTTGGCGGGCAATATTGATTTGAGTTCTAAAGTCAGCAACGTCTTACCCATCACAAATGGTGGAACAGGCGTCTCAAGCCTTACCAATAACGCGTTGTTAGTCGGCGGAAGCACCCTCGGGTTCCTAGCTCCTGGATCATCTGGTAACATCCTAAGCTCCAACGGGACGCAATGGAGTTCCAACCCAATTTCAAGTTTAGGCGTAGCCACGAGTGTGGGAAGCCCGAATTCGACAGGCACGAGCAATGGGATGACCTTGCTGGCCGGGGAACTAAAATTAAGCCCTGCGGATGGGACCAATCCAGGTATTATCACGACGGGAACGCAGTCCCTCGCCGGCAACAAAACCTTCTTGCAAGATTTGAGCGTTAATCAAATCGTATTAGGAAGCGGTGGAGGAAACTTAGCTTCCAACACCCGAATGGGAAATGCCTCTTTTTCAAACAATAGTACCGGATCAAACAATACGGCAATGGGTTACCAAAGTTTACAAGCAAATACCAGCGGAACCAATAATACCGCTTTGGGCGTAACGGCACTTGCTTTGAATACGACGGGAAATGGAAACACGGCCATAGGAAATGGTGCGGGCGTTGCCACCGGAAATCTGAGCAATACCATTGCAATTGGATCAGGGGCTGTGGTGGCGACGGATAATACGATTCAATTGGGGAATGGGAATATCGGCCGACTAAACACCAGTGCAGCTATCTATGCCGCGAGTATTCAAAATACTCCAATCGGATCCGTCACCAGAAACACGGGGGCATTTTCGAGCTTACTAACAAACGGAACAAATGCGAATCAGGTTGTCTACACGGATG
>Ga0228701_1000305_pt1 | contig 43853 bp, 43 predicted proteins | sample McNCre117_Aug_MG_2_FD_178017 | JGI IMG/M metagenome (GOLD analysis project Ga0228701, IMG submission 178017) | Freshwater microbial communities from McNutts Creek, Athens, Georgia, United States - 11-17_Aug_MG | ecosystem: Environmental > Aquatic > Freshwater > Creek | place: USA: Georgia... | reverse complement strand
AACCTGATTGATCGTGAAGTCAGCACTTGGATAAATGAACCTATTGACTGGGATGAAGTCGACTCATTTAAATACAATTGGGATGACTACTTTTATGGTGCGAAGTCTGCAAAAAAAGTACTCGATCTATTCGAGGTTTCTGTTTTAGATTCCTTAGGGATTGCGTTTTATAAATTCACTCTTAAATCAGAACTTAAACCTATCGAACTGTACTGCCTAGACTCTTCAATTGCGTCAGCAAATAAAGCTGCCAAGAATTTAGACTTACAACTTCGCTTTAGAAGCTCTTAAAAATCTGCTAACTACCCATATCGGGCTATTTCCTAGTCAAGCATCGCCAACTCAAAGACTATTGGGGTGAAACGTCTTATGTGCACGGACTTATCCGTACTTAGTCTTGGCGACTTTGCGCCGCCGACCGTTAAATATGGCTGATCAAGCTTGTAATTAAAGCGACTGGAAACAACACTTCTATCGCCAACACGCAAAGGATGACGCGAACGAAGCCAAAGAGCGAATTGAAACAAGACATTAGCCCCAAGCACAGGCTAAATTGCCAAACAGGCAACTCAACTTGGGAGACGTTACGCGTGAGCATCAACGCGATGAACGCAATTGTCAGGCCTCTCAAAGCTCGTTTGATCAGCTCTTTTTCTTCGTGGGTTAAGGATTCATCCATAGCGTTTACCAATATCAATTTCAGGTAATCTATCACAAAATATTAAATTGATATGAATTTTACTTTTCATAGCCGTCGGCCATGCGTCGTCTGGCTTCGTTTTGTAAATTTTCCTCTTGCGGAGAGCTAGGGTGCACTAAGAGCCTTCAGAGCCTTCAGAGCCTTGATGAGCTGATTGCTTGAACGTTTTAGATAGCGCAAAGAGGCGGCTGCTTGTTTTGCCTTGTCTTTTTGTGAGCGCCTGTGCATTCTTTGCCACAAGTTATGCATCTTCAACTTGCTGTTGAGAATGAATTTTTGATCCTTCTGCGAGATGGGACGATTGTTAAACCTCTCCCAATCCACGTAATCGTCAAACATGTCGATTTCCGTGCCAAACATCGCCCGTACGCCATGCTCCTCTTCAGTCTGCGAGGCAGATTCAATGTGTTGCCGCAAAAAGAGTTCCGACTGATAGGCAAGGTTTCTCTCGTACTCCACGATCTTTACAGCTAGGTCTTTTGCGGTGCGTATGTCCAGGCCGTCTTCAGCAACCAGTTGAACCATCGATGTAATTAAGGGGTCATGAAAGTCAAATTTAACCGGTACCGACAAACTGTGAGCAAGGGAGTTGCTTGCCGATCGACGTCTCCCCTCTGACGACTTTGGCCCCGTGGACTTGAGAGCATTACGCCTATTTGCTTGGCGCTTTTTGAGGCTTGTTCGCTGGGTCATGAACGACTGCGTTTTCGATGGCACCAAGGTCACGTTGCATCAGCGCATTTTGCAGTTGCATGCGCTCAATGTTGATCTTGCGATTCACCAACACTTCATATGACGCTTGAAAACCAGCAAGAGTCTTAGCTTTGAGTGCAATCATCTGATCGAGATTTTCTAGGGTTGAACGACTTTCGGCAAACGCTTTTTGCGTCAACGAATCTAACGTTAAGTTGTGCTCTTTAAGCAGATCATGAAACTCATCATCAACACCGTTTGCGAATAGCACTTCCATCACCCAAGCCTCAATTTCTGAAATGGCTAGCTGCAGATTATCTGGATCTAATGCGCTCGCCATATTGCGGATGATGGTGGCACGTTTTTGGTTTTCGTAGCGGCGCATCCACCAAAGGCATTCGTAGATCTTTTCGGCTAAGTAGATTTGAAGCGGCGTTTCAGCACCTAGCTCTTTTACTGTGGCAACTAACCCTTGTTGATACATCGACTCGGATTCGCCTGGCAACACTTGTGATACACCAATTAATTGCGAAATATCTGAAGTCGTAGCCTGTAAAGAATTTGAACTGGTTGTTTTACCCTTCATCAATCAACTCCTACAAGCTATTTAGTTTGCACTTGATGAGCCCTTGTTAGCAGTCGGACTCCAGGAGCATTTTCTGGAGTTCCAATGAACTCAACGCCCGCAGTTTCAAGCGCCTCTTTGATTGCAATGAGAGTCCGGACCTGCGCGGAAGGCACTCCGTCCATGACCTCCATTCTCTGTAATGTTGCAGTGCCTACCCCCGATGCTGCAGATAAATCAGCAGCACTCCATCGCAGCAGCGCTCTAGCGGCACGTATTTGAGCACTTGAAATCAATTTAATTTACGTTTATAATGATTTAATTTAAATCATTTAAGGGGTTTCGATGATCAATTTTAGCGCGGCTCAAGACTTTTTAAATCTTCTTAATCATATTGAGGGCGCTTATGCACCGAACACGATTCGAGCCTACAAAGCAGATATGCTCGAATTCATCCAATACTGCAATCAAACCAGCAGCGCTGCCTTGCCTGCGGATCCCCTGACAATTTCAAACTTTTTGCAGTCGACGTCTACACACGGAATCAAGAACTCCACCATTCGACGCAAAGTCTGCTCCATCAGCGCCGTTCATAGACTTCTTAATCACATTGACCCAACCAAGCATCCTGAGGTCAAGATCACTCTGAGGAAAATATCTAGACAACTAGGCAATAGATTTGATCAAGCTTACCCAATAACACGAGATCTACTCAATAAGCTCTTGGAAGTATGCAAGGACGATATCAGAGGTCTTCGAAACAAAGCGTTGTTATTGCTTGCTTATGACTCTATGCGCCGCAGATCTGAACTGATATCCCTGCGGATTGAGGACATCAATTGGCCGCCAAATCAAAATTGTTGCATCCTGCTTCGTCGCAGCAAAACAGATCAACATGGCTCCGGCAAGTGGATTCACCTAACAGCTGAAACAACCCTAGCCATCAAGTGTTGGCTTAATGCGGCGAATCTCTCAGAGGGTCTAATTCTCAGGGGAATTAAGCCCGGCGGGCATGTCACATCCAATCTCTGTGAAAGTCGAATTCCACGGATTTATAAATCGCTTGCAAAGCGAGCTGGTTTTAGCGAAAGCGTAATTTCCATGATCAGCGGCCACTCTATGCGTGTCGGAAGAGCCCAAGATCTCTTACGCTTTGGCGCAAGTCTCCCACAAATCATGGTCAGGGGCGGTTGGTCAAAGACGGATACCGTTATGCGATATGTCGAACGCCTTCCAACTCACAACTATTTCTAGATTAAATGCTCAGCTTGTTGAACACAAAGCGGGGCAAGTGCATGATCACCAGCATGATGATTTGCCAAATACCCGGCGTGTAGACCACCGGCTTGCCTGCGGCAATGCCTTTGACAATGTCTTGGGCCACTTGTTCGACCGATGCCATTTTTTGACCTTTGGCTTTGAGGTCTCTGGTCATGGGCGTGTCGGTGGGGCCGGGCTTGATGAGCACGACCTTGACCTGCGTGTTTGCCAAACTGTGCTGTATGCCCTGCGCGTAGCGTGACACCAAGCCCTTGGCAGCACCATACACATAGTTGGTTTTTCGCCCACGGTCGCCCGCCACTGAACCGATAATGGCAATCGTGCCGTGATTAGCCGCGATCATGGGTTTCGCAAAGGCTTGGGCAAACAACACTGGTGAAATGGCGTTGACTTGCAACGACGCATCACAGGCCAACACATCATTTTCGCAAGTGGCTTGGTCCGACAACACGCCGTGCGCAATCAACACCACATCCACAGCGGCTTGGGCAGTGATGCTTTGCACCGCGTGTTCAATGGCCTTCGCGCTAAGGAAGTCAGTGGTCATCACCTCCATCAACGATTGCGGGCTGCGCACGCGCAAATCAGCGGCGATGCGCTGTGTGCGAGCCTCATCACGCGCCACCAAAGTCAGGCGCACCGCAGCGTCTTGCACCCACAAGCGGGCACAATGTTCGGCCATGGCCGAGGTGGCACCAATGATCACGATATGTTGCATTTTCAAAACTCCATCAAACGCCGCGACATGGCCGAGCTGATGCCCGGATCACGGTGTTTTACAAATTCGGATAAGCGCGGATAACCAGCTTCAAACAATTCACGCGGCATGCGCGCATCTTTGGCCATGTACAAACGCCCTTTTGCTTCCCGCACGATGGCGTCAAGGCGTTCAAACAGCTGGAGCGTACGCGCTCCACGATTGGGAAAGTCTAAGGCCAAGTTCACACCGGGTTGCGGAAAGCTCAACATGCCCCGCGCTTGTCGGTTGCCAAAGGTTTTGAGCACCGCCAAGAAAGAGCCCTCGCCCGATGCGGCAATCGCATCCAACATGGCTTGCACAGCGTGTGGCCCCACCTCGCGTGGCACCACGCTTTGGTATTGGTAAAAGCCACGCGGACCGTACATGCGGTCCCAGTGCTGCACGTTGTCTAAGGGGTACGAGAACGGTTCGTAGTGCGCCACACCGTCGCCTTGCTGCATGGCTTGAAGCTGGTAGTAGGCCCAGTTGAAGGGCTTGAGCGAGAGGCCATTGACCAAAGACAGCGGTGGCACAAAAGGCATGGTCAGCGGTTTGGCTTGTGCTTTGCGGGCATGGACTTGCAAAGCGTGTTGCAACGCAGGTCGGGCAGCTGCCTCTGTAGCCGACATGGGGTTGGCACGCATGAAAATGCCGCGCAAGCTTTGACCCGACAAGCAATCTATCCAAGACACGGTGTGTTCCCAGCCGTCTTCTGAACCATCGGCCAATTCAAAAAAATCGGATAAACCTCGATAGGGCACCGTTTGGGTTTGCAACCAAGGGCTACCTACGCGGCGCAGTTGAAGTTCTGCGGTGGCGATGACACCCGTCAGTCCCAAACCGCCCACTGTGGCGCTCATGGATTCGGGGGTACGGAACCAATCCAAAGTGCGCACTTCGCCTGAGGTGTGCGCCAAGGTGAGTGACAGCACATGATCACCAAAGGAGCCGAGTGCATGGTGATTTTTGCCATGCACATCGTTGGCAATGGCGCCCCCCACCGTGATGAGTTGGGTGCCCGGGGTCACGGGCAGCATCCACCCGCGCGGCACAAACAAGCGTTGAATGTCACGCAGAAACACACCAGCTTCGCACACCAAGTGCCCCGTGCTGTCGTCAAACGAAATGAATTTATTCAGCCCCGTGGTGTGCCACAAATGGCCATTGGGGTTAAGGCACACATCGCCGTAACTGCGGCCATTGCCAAAGGCCAAACCGGGGCGATGCGCGGCCAACACCGCAGGGACTTGCCTGACATCGGTCAACGCCTGCACGGCGTGTGGCTCGCTGGACAAACGTCCCCATGCACTCACGGGCCTCACGCGGCCTCCTGCTTGAAGACAAAGCGTTTGTCTAAGTGGTATTTGATGAACGACCCCACGGTCAAGCCAATGGCACCACCCAAGTAACGCATGGCATCGGTTTCAAACACAACCTGAAACGCCCACTCGACACCCCAAAAAATCAGCGTGGTAAACACGCCCATGAAACCGTAGAGGATGAACAAGCGCGTGTCGTGAGCCAAGTTGTCGGTTTGGAAATCGAACACATGTTTTTTTTCGAGCATGTACTTGATGGGAAAGCCCGTGGCCGTGCCCAGCAGCACCGACAACTGAATTGCCCAAGGCTCGCTGTACAAGGCCACCACAGCAGCTTGTGTGGCGATGTTGGCCACCGTAGCCAAGCCAGACACCAGCGCGTAAATCAACGCAATGCGTGCTGCCACTTTCATGACAAAACACGCGCCAGCGCCATCACGCCCAGCATGAAAAAGCCCACGCCCCAGCTGACTTTGTCTTTGAGGGCAAACACAATCGGGTCGTCGTGCATGTGGCCGCGATGCGCAATCAGCCACGCCCGCGAAATCCAAAACAACAGCACGGGGCACACCAACCAAATGAGTTGCGGATGCGCATACAGGTGCTCGGCTTGTCCGTCTTGGATGTACAGGGCCAACACCAGCACCGCGATAAAGCCCGAGCTGCCGCCCAAGCTCGACACCAACTCCAAGTCATCGGGTTCGTACCCACGGCCACGCAGCGCACCGGTTTTGCCTGCGTCGCGTGCCACCTTGAGTTCGCTGTAGCGCTTGATCAGCGCCAAGCTCAAAAAGATGAACATGGAAAACAGCAGCAACCAAAACGACAAGGGCACGTCAATAGCCGCAGCGCCAGCCATGATGCGCAAGGTGTAAAGCGTCGCCAAGGTCAGTACATCCAACACCGCCAATTGTTTGAGGTACAAGGAATAAGCCACGGTGAGCACGAAGTAAACACCCAAACTCAGAGAGAACATAGGCGGCATGCACGTCAGCGACAACACGGCCGCCGCCACCCAAAGCAGCGGCCACAGCAGCCAACCCATGGCCAAGCTCAACGAGCCCGAAGCAAAGGGGCGGTGGCGCTTTCGGGCGTGATGTCGGTCGTCTTGCACATCGACCAAGTCGTTGAGCAAATATACACTTGACGCCGTGAGACTGAAGGCCACAAAGGCCAACAAGGCCAAGCCATCGCGCGCCACATCGGCGTATTGATGTGCGGCCATGAGGGGAGCAAACACCAACAAGTTTTTCATCCACTGATGCAAACGCATGGCTTTGAGCAAAGCCATCAGCGAAGAAGGCGCCCCACTGTCAAACACTTGACCCACAGGGCCTTGCGCCTGCGTACGTTGCAGCAAACTCGCGGGCGCATCGACCACATGCGCGGTGTGCGCCCGCGCCCAAACTTGCAAATCGGGCCAGTCGTTGCCCACGTAGTCAAAACCACGTTCGCCAAAGCGATTCACCAAAGCGTGGGCTTTGGCCTCAGATTTCAGATTGACATCGCCTTCGGTAGCCAATACGTCGTCAAACAAGCGCAAATGCTGCGCCACTTGTTCGGCCCAATGTCGGTGGCTGGCTGTGGCTAACACCAAACGACGCCCGCTTTGTTTTTCGGCACGCAGCCAGTCCAGCACATCGGTGTTATAGGGCAACGCGGCCACATCCAAATTCACTCGTTGCGCCAGCTCATGTTTGAGCGTGGTTTTGCCGCGCAAGAACCACAGCAAAGGTTTGAAAAACTGGAAGGGGTGTTGAATCAAAAACTGGCTGGTACTCTCCACCAACAAATCGGTGCGAATGAGCGTGCCGTCTAAGTCAATCACCAAACACCGATGGGGACTCATCAATTGAAGCTGCAAATATTGATCATGAGGCGAGGAGTACCATCTTTAGATTCTATTAATTTTAGAATATACACTTTCAGCATAAAATTTCTACCTGACTGACTGCGTATCAATCGCACATTTTAACTAGTTTCAGTATGCGCCTTTTCCTTGAAAAACCACTCTGACTGTTTTAAACAAAATAGCTACATCATACCATAGTGACCAATTTTTCACATACCAAGTATCCAAATACACTCGAGTGTCATAGCTAATATCGCTACGCCCATTAATTTGCCACAAGCCCGTCATACCGGGTCTAACCATCAAGAAATAATGCGCATTATCGCCATATCGCTCCAACTCAGCCTGAACTATAGGTCGAGGCCCTACTAAACTCATCTCGCCCCTAATTACATTGAATAACTGGGGAAGTTCGTCCAAACTTGTTTGACGCAAGAACTTTCCTATGCGTGTTATGCGCGGATCTTTCCGAAGCTTGAACTCTCGATTCCATTCGTCACGAGCTACAGAGTCACTAGAAAGTAACTGACGCAATTGCAGATCTGCGTCGACGTGCATAGTGCGGAATTTGAAACAAGGAAATATTTTTCCAGATCTCCCAATGCGCTGGTGCGCAAAGATAGCAGGGCCTCCATCCCGCCGAATAAGCCATCCAATATAAAGCATCGGAAAAGCTCCAATAATTAATAAAATAAATGCCCCGAACAAGTCAAACACACGTTTCCCAATCCGTATGGGCCAATACCGTAAATTATTACGTAATTTAAGTAGGGCCACTTCATGTGCAAAGAAATATGAAATATCTGTTCCAAAAAGGGGGACTCCTCGCATAGCAGGTATAACACTTACATCTTCAACATGCCATCCTGCCAACTTTTGTAACACTGCCTCGTGTGCTTCACTTTGCTCCGCTTCCAACGCTAAAACAAACTGCACACCTGGCACTCCGGCCCAAGACTGCAAAAGCGCGCCCCCATCTTCTGACATGACATCGTTTGGACTCGCGATACTAAGCACCTCAAAGCCAAGCGCAGGCTCGCTTTGTATCGCAGCGATCGCATCATACGCGTTGGGGCCACCTCCTATAACAATAGTTGGCCGCTGCCAGAGGCGCATGCGACGCAAGCATATGCACAACATCCCACGCCCAAGCGGTAAAAACAACGCTGTTAAAGACCATACAAGTACCCACCAAAGCCGCGATGAATTCCATCGGGCAATAGCAACCAGCGCAAGGTCCATCATCGCCAGCATAACCAAAACGTTAAGAGTCTCGCCGAGCTCAGTCCAAAATGGTTTGCGTTCCGTGTAGCGCCGTGAGCGCACCAAAAATACAATCAGTCCATATAGAACTACTCCTAACCAGACCATGTAGCGCGGAGCGTCTTGGCTCTCCAGCCATAGGTCTGATTGAACCTCTTTATATGACGACACCAAGATTCCAGCCAAATCGCCCGCTAAAAAAAATGAAATCATATCGACCACAATTAATGCCACCTTGGTCAAACGGACTTTCCATAGTGACAATTTACCCAATTGCAAAGGATCTTTAATTTTCAGCACATTAGCTCCAAAATCCTTTATTCATACTTAACCAACGCTTTAAAAACAATGGGCAAAGAGACTCGATGCATCCAATTTTGTACCCAAGCCACTTAAATAGATTTCGGACCTCTGCTAGCGGTATCCAAGCAGGGGCATATTTCCACAAATATTTCAATTCAGAACAGACATAACGTATGCCCTCCCCCCCGGAACCGCCAAAGGCCTGCAACAACCAAGGATTTCGAGCATGAAATACGCCGATGTCAAAATAACGGCGAAACTCCTGCGCAATCGTATAGTTGTGCGAATGATAAACGGATGAATTCGCTACATACGCAATGCGCTTACCCGCCAAAAGGAATCGGGCAGCAACCGACATATCCTCGCCCAAAATGACATCCGAAGGGAAACCGCCAACCGCGACCAAATCTGATACTCTATAAGCCGCAAACGAATTGGATAAAAAGCAGGCTTTAAGACCAAGTTGAAATTGATGGTCAATGCTCACTGTGCGCGAATCTTTCGAGTAATTGAATACGCGCGCATGAGCCGCAACAGGGGACGCATCAAAATGGGGAAGCTGGCGACCATAAGCGCAAGCCACCGTCTTGTCATCAAATACGGATATCAGGCAGTCCAGTGCATCTGGCGAAGCTAGTAGGGCATCTTGCGTCATAAGGATTACCACCTCAACATTTGCAGGCACATGTTGCAGCCCAATGTTACGTGTACCTCCATGGCTAAAGTCTTCCTTAGCGATACGCAGCACCTGCCAACCATAGGGCAAGTTATTAAATTCGGTACCATCATTAGACTCAGAATCCAGTATCAATCCGGGAAAGTGGGATTTTTGCCGCTGCACAGCACACATCCATTGTGTCCAAATTGGGCCTGGATTATAAGTAGGGACGATGATAAAAGCGGACATGAAAAGCTAGTAACGGAATCGGCACACCCAGTGATTGTTTGAAGACACGCACCACTTACTTAGTCGTTAAATTGGCCTCCCGCCAATAAAGCTTAGATCAAGACAAGAACTCATATTGCAGCTCGGGGAAAGGATGCCTGCTAATTCAACACTAACCTCATCTACACAAAATTCTGGAAACCTCTGTCAAAGTAAAGGTACAATCGACTCTAATTGTAGCAGCTGCCTTTAAAGTTTCTTTGAAACCGGCAGCAGCCCATACTTCAACACTATTGAATCAATATGGAAATAAATTCACCCTCAAATCGTGCTTTTGGATTCCTGCTCAGCACAGTTTTCGCACTAGCATCCGCCATTACCTTTTACCAAAAAAGTTCTATGGCTGCGAACAACTGGATAATCGCAAGCGTAGTTGCTGGTTTAATCGCCATTTTTGCACCAAGGTCACTAACATACCTCAACAAAGCATGGATGAGGCTTGGTAAACTGATGGGTAAGATCATAAGCCCACTGGTGCTCGGTGTTATTTTTTTCCTTCTGATTACGCCCATCGCAATAATTGCTCGCTCATTGGGTCGCGACACTTTACGGCTACACAAGCCGCCAGTTCAATCCTACTGGATTGACCGGTTACCAGAAGAACATTCCATCGAATCCTTTAAGTATCAGTTTTAAATTGTATGAATTTTGTTAAAGAATTGATGATTTTCTTGAAAAAACGCAAGAAGCTCTGGCTCAGTCCAATCATTTTCATGATCGTTCTTCTTGGATCACTGTTAGTTGCTGCGCAGGGCTCAGTTCTTGCTCCTTTCATCTACACTTTATTCTGACGCATGAAGATTTTAGGTTTTTCTGCTTATTACCATGATTCCGCGGCTTGTCTCGTTATTGACGGTAATATTATAGCTGCAGCACAAGAAGAACGTTTCACGCGCAAAAAACACGACGCGTCTTTTCCCGCGAATTCGATCAAATATTCCCTAGATGAAGCGGGAATTAGTGCTGCGGATCTCGATTATGTGGTTTTTTACGATAAACCTTTTCTAAAATTCGAACGTCTGTTTGAAACTTTTCTGGCCTTTGCACCCAAAGGCTTCAGGAGCTTTGCGACCTCATTACCACTCTGGGTTAAGGATAAGCTTTTTCAAAGAGCCATGATTACAGACGCGCTTAAACACGCTTTAAGCAAGGACATTGACTGGTCATCAAAATTGCTTTTCTCTGAACACCATCTGAGCCACGCGGCTTCTGCATTCTTTCCCTCCAACTTTCAAGATGCAGCCATCCTAACTATGGATGGCGTTGGAGAATGGACAACTACCTCGCTTGCGATCGGCTGTGGCAATTCAATTTCGATTGAGAAAGAGATTCATTTCCCCCATTCCTTGGGGCTGCTTTATTCTGCCTTTACATATTACACAGGGTTCAAAGTTAACTCTGGCGAGTACAAGGTTATGGGGCTCGCTCCATACGGTGAACCTAGGTTTGTTCAGCAAATAAAAGACAATTTGATTGACATCAAAGAAGATGGTTCATTTCATATGGACATGAGCTACTTTAATTACTGCACTGATTTAAGGATGACGAACGATAAATTCGCTGATTTATTCGGCAGCCCTCCACGTCAATCGGAAGGGCCGTTAACACAGCGAGATATGGATTTAGCGGCATCGATACAGGCCGTGACTGAAGAGGTTGTAATTAAGCTTGCCAAGAACATTCGAGAGACAACCGGGAAAAAAAATTTATGTCTAGCTGGCGGCGTGGCATTGAACTGCGTTGCAAACGGCAAATTGATGCGCGAAAATATTTTTGACAAACTTTGGATTCAACCTGCGGCTGGGGATGCGGGAGGGGCAATAGGTGCCGCACTTTGCGCGTACCATCTTATGCTCAAAATGCCCCGCACGGTCCACGGCCATGACTTAATGATGGGTTCATATCTTGGCCCACAATTCACTCAGAATGATATTGAAATACGTCTAAAGGCCGCTGGCGCAATATTTACTGCTGTCAGTGAAGATGCAATGATTGCAGAGACTGCAAAGGCACTGGCAAATGGAAAAGCCGTCGGTTGGCATCAGGGGCGAATGGAGTTCGGTCCACGAGCGCTTGGGGGACGGTCGATAATTGCAGACCCGCGCTCTCCATATGCTCAAAAACAATTAAATTTAAAAGTGAAATACCGGGAGTCATTTCGTCCTTTTGCACCAAGCGTTCTAAGAGAGCAAGTCAGTAATTGGTTCGAGATGGATTGCGACAGCCCCTATATGTTGTTAGTTGCAAACATAACTAGTAATAAGCAAACGAAAATGACTGAAGATCAGCTCAGACTCTTTGGTATCGACAAGCTTAACGTAGCAAGATCAACAGTACCTGCAATTACGCATGTAGATTATTCAGCCCGAATTCAAACTGTTCACAAAGAAACCAATAAAATATATCATCGTTTAATCTCAGAGTTCTACCGCCTAACTGGATGCCCAGTAATTGTAAATACATCCTTTAATGTAAGAGGCGAACCAATTGTTAACAGTCCAGAAGATGCATTCAAATGTTTTATGAACACTGGAATTGAATTTTTAGCAATTGGTAATTGTATTCTCTTTAAGGATTCTCAAGATCCTTCCTTGGCAATTGATTATAAAAATAGCTACGAACTAGATTGACGAGGCTATTCGGAATTTTTGTGTAATACTCACATTTTACAATGAGTAACAGAAGTAGATACGTTAGGACGCGTCATAGATTTTTGCATACGATTTAATGACAGTGACCTGCCCCCTGCAAGCCGTACCAAGGCTATGGTCGAATGTCATTCTCATGCAAACTAGTCCAAACACAACTCATACCTGCACGAATTCCGTTACCATTCCAATGCGTATCATCCCTATAAAATACATATTCGTTTTTTGTAATTAGTTTTTGCGCAGCGACTTGCAGACATGTTGTTAAGTCGTAAACAGGAATCCCCATCGGGGTATAGTTACGCCGGAGAAACTCTAAACCACCATTATCATCGATTAATATGTTCATGGCTGGAGAATACACCCTATATTTTGTTGGTATAAAAAATACACCTTTAACACGCTTTAACACCCCTTGATCTTTAAATATATATGATTCAAGATCCTTGCTGTGCAACGCTCGATCCATATAAACACGATGGAAGCCGAACATTTCTCCATTTATTTCTCTATAAATCACCTCCCCATAATCACTAAAATCAAAAAATTTACCATTTATAAGGTGACTCATTGATCGAACTTTTCGAAAAAACTCATTATTATTTTTATGCGCAAACTTAAGATATTTATCAAAAACCTGCTCCAACTCATAGTATATATTTTTCGCACGCGCCGCTGCAGATAAATTTTGATATTGAAGATTTTCATACCTACTCGGAAAATCATTACCCTCAAAATAAAATATATAGACCTCCACTCCACCAGAAAACTTTCCGAGAAAAGCCTTCGTCCGCTCTTCGTATTGCTCCGGATCACTTGGAAATCCTAGCGATCCAATTTTTTTCCCTGAAATACTCCCCAAAACAACTGCCGGTGAAAATTCTTGACTTGTTCCATTTCCAACAACAAATGAATCACCTACAAGCACAATTTCTGATTTAAGCAAAGCTCCATTCTCATTTCGGAACCCCCACTCATCAGTTACAAATTTAACCGTACGCGGCTCCCTTATTAATTCTCGCTCAGGACTCGTAGGTAAACTCATAGCATACAAATCTCCATACGGCATTTTAATTAAATCGTTAACGTTTTCCTGATAGCGCCCATTGCGTACATATTTTTCATGCTCTCTATAAAAAGCCGATGCACTACTCACACTTGGATTAGCAATATTAATAATCACCATGGCGATTATTAATAATAAAGCCAATAATGCAATCTGCAGATATTCAAAGAACAAAAAAATTGCCGACATGACAATTACGTCAGCCCAAAATGGGAAACCCAACAACTTAAACACCGCAAAGAATAATAATATCGCTAAAATACGCAAGCTTAATGGGTATAATAAACGCTTAAAAGTACCTCCACCAGATTGCACATTCTGCATTGTAAATACTCCTTAATTTATATTGAAAAAAGTCTTCTTGGATGTTATTGTAGCTTTAATTTTTCTATCTGCATTCCCAACGACAACCCAAAATTAAATAGGACCTTCATATGCCAGACACAGTTAGTAAAATTCAAGTCCATATACTTTTAGCCACTTACAATGGAGCCCGTTTTTTGAGAGAGCAGCTCGCATCAATTACCAAACAAACTCATAGTAATTGGACCCTTACAATTAGCGATGATGGCTCAACAGATCAGACTCTTGACATACTTTCGCAATTTCAAAAAACAGCGCCCCAAAAAATAAAAATTATGTCAGGATCTATGTCAACCAGAGGTTCTACAGAAAACTTTTTACGATTAATTCAACAAGTGCGCACAGCAACCTTTAATGACTTATTTGCTTTTTGCGATCAGGATGATGTTTGGTTACCTGACAAACTAACTCGCGCTGTAGAATGGCACAGTACTAATTTATCGGATAGTGTTCGACTCTATTGTGCTCGCACGCTATATGTTAACGAGCAGCTAAAACCTATTGGCCTTAGCAATAATTGGAACAATCCACCAAGTTTTGGAAATGCTTTGGTTGAAAATATTGCCAGCGGTAATTCGATGGTAATGAGCCATGCATTGATCGAAGCACTACAACACATAAATCCAAGACATAGTGTTTGGCACGATTGGACTACCTACCTTGTAGCGACAGCATTAAATGGGTCAGTGAAATTTGATAATAATCCTTGCTTACTATATCGCCAGCACTCTTTTAATGTGATTGGGAGTAATGTTGGTCTTAAAAGACTTCTAATCCAGCTGCCGTCAATAATTTTAGGCCGTTATAGACTTTGGGCAGATTTGACCGAACTAGCTGTAATAGATATCAAACATTTTCTTCCCGAATCTAACGCAAAAATTTTTAGCGACTTTCAACTTATGCGTTACTCATCAGGCATTCATATCAGAATAAAAATTTTTATTTTATCTAGCATTCGTAGGCAAAAATTTTTCGCTAACGTTGGTCTAATATTTTTGTTACTACTGAAATCAAAAAAAATATCCAATCCACCTTCCAATTAAAATTCTATACATTGAACATGAATTTTCTGACTTTGGACTAAACCGCTTGAAGTAACCTTTTCAACAATTATTCAGGCAAGAATAAGTTGAAATTATTTGTCGCTTAAACCGACTGAAACGTACGCGATTAATAGCAATGCGAGAGAAACAAGGGGAAGTCCATTCGCCAGAAAGATGTCAGCAAGATGATTTGTTGTAATGACTGGCATCGAAACAAGAAGCGGCAAGAATGCTAGCATTAAATACCATTTGCCATTTGCAAAAAATAATCTTACTAGATAAAACGAAACAGGGATTACATAAATATAGTGAACAAACCAGAAGAGCGGCGAAAAAATTGGCAACAATAGGAAAAATGACGAGTACCCCCATTTAGAATGCACCAAGCTTTTAAAGTTTTTAATGCACAGCACCGATAAGATGCACATCAATAATGATAAAAATATCATCGGGTACGGATGAATATAATTGTAAGAAACATTTAAACTTGGTGAAAAGAATTCTGGATAGTATCGTCCAGCATAAGGCGAAGTTCCGAGAAAACGTTTTGCAATTGAAATTCCGGACTGATTAGTCACATCAATAGTATTGGCAATTGAATGCGCATTGATTAGAAAATTTTTAAATAAATTTAATATTAATTGATAGTCTTGTGAGACATAGAAATATAAAAACACTACGCTAGATGAGCACAGCGCAATCAATACTCCTAAATTTAAAAAACCTTCCTTAAGAGATTGACGAAAAAAAAGCACAGGCAAGAATTGCGGCTTAATCATAACCACAAGTGCGGCAAATACATATTTGATTAATTTTGTCTGCTTAGATGCGTAGGAAGCAAAAATCAAAAAACATAGTATAATATCAATCTGCCCTATATATAGAGACTCCCATATTAAAAATGAAAATATTGCGCTAGTAATAACCAAAGCTGGCACTTTACAATGATTCTGAACCTCATCAGTTTTTAATGCAGTCCACAGGATTCCCAGCATAGATAGAGAAGAAAACGCAGCAACAAGATTGATATCCCGCCCTAAAATTGCAAATGGAACCATTAAAAAAGCAACCCAGGGAGCATAGGTAAATGGTCCAGAACCATTTATTGGCTCATATATTTTAGAAATGTCACCATTCAACACTCTTTCACCTGTTGTAATAAACGAATTGGCATCAAATCTAATAGGAATATTAATCGAAATCAAAAATACTAAAGAGCAAACAAAAACATATCCGATAATTTCGATATTATTAATATTTAAAATTTTTGAGTTTTTCATATCTATTTTATTTATATCATCCAAGCCATTCCACGACACCATTAAGACGCCAAGTTCATTCTATATAGCTCTGCATCCCAGCTCAATAATTCTGTAATTTGTTTTTCTTTTAAAGAAATTAAAGAAGTTTCCAGATTTTGCCTAATTAATATATCAAAATAGCAACGCAGTTGTTCTAGCTTTGTTTTTGTGAAACTTTTTTTCACAAATACCCCTTTATTTTTAAAAAAAACTAGCTCTGGAAAAAGTCCAAAATGCGAAGCCTTATCCTCAAATTCCGACCATGATTCATAACAATGTGCTTTGGCCCCCAAGAAGACAACGTGATCAGGGTATAATGCCCAATTATTAGACAATCGACTATATAGTACGGGATCTAAGGCCAAATGATGTAACCACGGATCAGCCACAGCTGTATAGTGGTCAGAAAAAGACATCGGCGGTTGTGGCATTGGATTAAATTGCATTTCATTTATGGATGGCGCCGTTATAAATGAGTTAATAATACTCTTTAGTCTTTGATGTACATCCAAGATATCTCCCCCACCAATCACCACGCCATGATTCTTCATGAAAATGATATCCGCAGAAGGATTGTTCTTTAAAGCATTATCTATCGCCATCGCCAATTCTGCCCCAGGCTTGTAGTATTCGACCACTGCAAAAGAATGCGTTTTATCTATCATACTATTTAAATAAAATCCAAAATCCTCCCTAATCAAATGAGCTAGGATTTCAACAGCATGCAAGTGTATGACAACTCTATGCGGCATTAATGCATGCAATATCGTTTCAATTGAAGGCTTTAACCTAACATCAATCAATACCTTCGGTTCTACCGAGAAATTTTGCTTTGCGATTTCAAATTTTATCCCTAGCAAATCTACAGGTATGAAAATATTCTCTCTTTCTGCATTTGATAAACAAGTACCCGATGCTTTTATCCATAGAGTGCTATCGTCTTTCCAGGAAACATTTCCTCCTGCCCCTTGAACCAAAAGCGGGTCTGCTCCTATTTCTGCACAATATTTCCGCACGTCTCTCCCGATGGTTGATTCTGGAAAAATCATTTCTGCTCACCAATCTTTTTAATCAAGTTGCGTAGCTCATGGAAATCATTAAATACTGCATCTGCCTCGCACGAGCCCGCTCCTATGACTACGCCATCATGTATTTTCTGCAGCGTTACCGAATTGATTTTTTCTCGCGCCCCTTTTATGTCGTTTATCGGATTGTCGCCAATCATCCAGATACAATTGCCTTTCGGCCGCATTTTTTTAAGTGCAATCTGAAAAGGTGCCTCATGTGGCTTATCAAAACCAGCCTCCTCGCTTGTCACGATGTAGTCAAAGTATTGATCAAGTCCGAAGTAAACGACTTTTCTAAACTGAATTTGCGCTGTTAAATCTGTAACAATTGCAGTTGGAATACCGAGCAAACGGATATCATCAAGCAACTCCTTCACGCCATTGAACAGTATGGCGTTACTTAAAAATGTTCTCCAGTATGTTTGTTCAAAATCTAGGGCTAAAAGAACCTGTGATCCTAAACCCATGATTTCAAGCATGCGCTGCAAATATAGCAACCGACTATGAGATGAAGCCGTATGCTTTAGACGAGATTTGACTTCTATTCGGGCCTGATTAAAAGCCTTGTCAAAATCATCTTGAGATATAGAAAACGTTTTAGCGACCTTCTCTCGCACTGCTGACTGAGCTGCAGCATGCGCTGGATCATACGGATACAGTGTGTTGTCTGTATCGAATAAGAAGGCGTCTGGCAAGCGAGTAAATCGCTCATTATTGTTAATTTTCATTATATAAATCGCTTTGTCAGTGCTTGGCTGATATGAGACAACGTTATCAATTGCATCAGGCCTAACATCCCATCCAACCACTTGGGTGGAATATCTAAAAATTCTATAACTCTCGGACATAATATCTCTGCGGCCATGGCAACGTCTGCCGCTGATACTTCGCCCTCTATGCTCATTTTTACACCAGCGCCATCATTACCAACCACGATATCAACATGCAGCCCACAGACTCCTACTAGTACCCGGTGGATAGAGATCTCGTTGAATCCGTTTTTGGTTTCGACGACAAGTTTCAATCGAAGAGGATGCTTGTCATCCAAGTCCTCCAGCATGCGAGAGTGAATCGGCTGCAGAGAAAGAATCAAGTCCGCATAATTGGACTGAGGACGGATAAAGCGCGCTGAGTCGGGCTCTCTCTTCTCAAAGGATCCAAGTACCCTCTCAACAGTATGGCCACGTTGCTGCACATCACGCTTGAGCTTGAAATGTCGTCTTAACCCCTCATCAATGTCCAAGTATATTTTTAGATTAATGCACTCTCTAAGGATCGGAAGATAAAGCGCATGCAATCCACTTGCAATGATGAAATCATTACTATCAATCTGAAACGGCTTAGACATTCGACCTGTCTGGTGATCGTAATGTCTAGAAAGAACACTCTTGCCATCGGTCAACGACACAAGATCGTTACAAAATCCCTCTAGATCGTTTGCCATCGGGTTGAGATGGGTCATTACCTGCCACATAGGCTTTTGCCTGTCCCATAAGTGGTAGTCATCACCAGATAGCTTGACGACAGAACGCTCCCCAAAAAGCCCGGTAATTGCATCTGCAAAGGTGTCTTTACCAGCACCTGAATCCCCTGCTACTCCCACCACGAAAGGTTTTCGACTAAGTCTGAAAAAGTCGTTCCTACTTATAGTCTCACGCCAGATCCTGATTACAAGCACCAGGCCGAGGGCAACCATACTAGTGTGCAGAAGAGACGCCGTGTGACTACCCAACTGCCCAGGAACGTGAAGCACTACCCCTAACGCAAACTCCAGCCCATTCACGAACTGGAGTGGCGTGACAAGCAAGGTACTCAGGACATACGCAGCTGAAAATACGCTCACCAAGAGTATGGCCATACGGCCGCTCATTGCTTGATAAAGTGCTAGAAATGGAAGACACCATACAAACCAACCGGAAGAGGCTGGTGTCAGCAATACGATCATCAGGAAGACCATGCCTGTGATCGCTTGGAATAAATCAAAATTAAGGCGCCGAACTCGCCATGCCAAGTAGAGCATGATCAAATAGATGAAGGGCACAACATATATCGAAATGTTTCCAGTTAAGTCGATAGCTAGCCGGTATACCTTCACCATTTCCGGATTTCCAAGCAGCATTTGAATGCCTGCCGCCGAAACTAAGAATGGCCCCCCAAGAAGAAGGATGCTTAAACCGAAGCCTGATAGAAAGTTTGGTAGACGTTTTCTTAGTGTTCGATTATTGAACAGGTAGATCGCAAAAAACGGCAAGGCCACGATCATGCTCAGCTTGGCGGATATCGCCGCCGCAAGAAGGGCTCCTGCTAATTTGAGCCTAATTTGACGAACAAAGACTATTGAAAGGTATAGCAGCAGTGCGGGGATCAAATCATTCAAGCCCAAACAATAACTGGCCAGAATGACGATGGGAGACAGCCAGTAGGCAAGCAAAAGCAAGCGATCTCGATCAGGGAGAAGACGGCGTAACGTCAGCAACAAACAAAAATCAGCGACTAGGAGCGTTAGCTGGTACGCATAGAGCAGCGGCAGTCCAATGAGCTTAGCAACAAGCGTCATTGGGAGAAAAGCCACCCACATTGCGTAGCCGTATGGAAACGCAACAGGAACCCCCTCCATAGCAATCCACGCTGACCATGGATCTAGGGTCAGCACTGAGGCACTGACATTTAGGAAAGGTACGTACCACTGTGTTACAGCGAGTGGCGTCATACAGACGATCAGGACCAGGCGAACCGCCAGTCCAGTCATAAACATGGGCTGAAGAAGCATTTTCTTCATTGGGACGCAACCACTTTTTCCCAGAGATCAGGACGCTTTGTACAGATAGCGTCAGCCACGATGTTCCGCTCTTTCAGAAGCGATGCCAGTTGGTGGATTTCGACATTGGCATCACGTCCTTGCAACTCCGGAGAGACAAGGCAAAGCTTGAACCCTGCGTCTTTTAGTCTTTTTGCATCTTGCGCACTGAGGGGAAAGTGAGTAAAGCAGTCAACCCATACCCAATCCACCTTGCCGGCCAAGGTCAGTGCTGTTTCAAGAGATTCAAACTCTGAAACACGAACAGCACACCGATGCTCACCCGCCTTTGACCATTTCACCAAAAAAGGAAATGATTGGTCGAGAAAAAAATAATCAGTGATTCCTTTGGATTGCATCAAAGCAATCAGACGTGATTCGAGCCCCTCTTCCTTAACGTTGAGTATCAACGTTCCATGTCGATAAGCATTGATCCACTCATCGAAGAATTCTCCAGCTACGCAAGGATCATGATGGATGATCAACCGATCACCCTCACTTCTGACATCAACCTCTATTCCATACTTTGATTCTGTAGCCAAAAGTTCTAACAATGTGTTGCGTCGGTGGGAGATAAGTTTCATGCTGAGATTTTCTTTTTCAATTGAAGACTGAAATCCACTGTCCTACGGATGAACTTTCGCTTTGCTGCCCAGTTGACGTTCCAATGCGAGACACCATGCGCCCTCTCACCAAATCTGACGGGGAAGCGATGCACTTTAAGCCCATATCTTTGGGCTTGAAAGTAAGCGTATAAATCAAGCGAAAAATCGTCAGGAGGGGTAGTCCAAGACTCAAAGAAGCTGCGGGAAAACATAGTCGGCTGGGCATTGATGTCCCACATTGGTCGTGCAAGCAACATCGTTTCAAAAACACTCATGCCGACAGTGAAAACAACATCCATAAAGGGACGGCCATAACGCCGGCCCTTGACAAAGATTTCATCCCCATGATTTCCGAAATGTTCTAGGCCGAGAAGCGCATCTTGAGGATCGGTTTGCATGTCCGCATGCGTCCACCCCAAGATCCTACCTTCGGCTGCTTTGAGGCCAGACACAATTCCAAAGCCATACCCTTGGTTTTTTTCGACACGAATGCTTCGACACCCAGGATATTTCGGAAGTAAATTCTCGAGTACTTGTGCAGTGCTATCCGTCGATCCATTGTCGACCAGAACAACCTCAACATCGGGTCTGGCGGCAAGTTCTTTGCAGCGCTCCAGCAACAACGGCAGGTTGGCTGCTTCGTTGTAACAAGGGATGACTAAAGAAAATTTCATTGAAGCTCCGGCGCGGGGATTGATTTAAATACGAAAAGCTTCATCCCCAGAAAATTAAGGGACGCAGAGACGCCGGTTGCGAGCAGAAACGCTAATTGAAAAGGAACAGCTGTATCAGCAAGCAGTTTTAGTCCGAGCGCGTTGATTAGAACATTGGCGCCAAGCGTGCTTGCGTACAAGGCTGAAAACCGCCATGCACTGCCTGGTGCGTGTGACTTGTTACCGAAAGTCCAAAAGCGATTGGCAAAATAAGCGAAGATAGTTCCAACCAAGAAACCTGTTGCTTTCGCGATGTCGACTTCCATGACTTGAAATTGAATCAGGCAAAGGTAAATCAATAAGTCAACCAAGACGGTCGACGCGCCAACAATCAAAAAGATTACTAATTCGCGCTTTATCATGCAAGAGCACTGGGCAGCGCTGGAATCGTAGCTTGGTATCTTGCTTCAAGAGACCCAACCTGCTCTCCGGGAATACGGCCATCAAGAGCAAGACAGTAAGGGTGCCCTCCCCACTTATGGAAGCACGATTGCCAGTACTCAAATGTACGTAGATCGTTGGGGGTGCCCCAGCACAAATAGCTATCCACTTCAAAGAGGCGGCACTGCAATCCGAGTGCGATCGCATCATTGATCAGCGAATCAATGTAAAACTCCCCATTGACTCGTCCATCGCGTGCGATAAGTCGATCCAAGGCCCGACGAAAGTCTTCAACCCTGCGAAAGGTGAATGTACCCAAAACAATCGGATCAGATGCTGGCGTGTCCAATGGCGTTTTGACGGAGATAGAGCGGACTTGCCCCTCCACGGCATCGATCCAACCGAACATATTGGGGTTGCGCATCGCATTTCGATACTCGCGCACCCCCCATACGATGACGTCCACCGATGGATCCCGAACCAGTTTGCTGAAAGATTCAACGTCATACAGTGCGCCGTTGTCACAGGCACCGATTGTTATCGGGAAGCAGTCTTCTCCTACCTTGGCTTCCAGAGCATCCAGACCAATCAATGCAGTGCAAGCTTGCCCCTCAGTTACGTGGCCAATAGCTTTGATTATTGCCTTGGGGTAGCGCGCGCTTAATTGATTTGCTACATCCACATATCCAGGCATGTCTGCTCGTAATACAAAGACCTGATGCTCAGCGGAGGGCAAATCATGCGTCGCCTGGACCACCATTGGTAATCCCGAAACCGGGATCAGTGGCTTAGTAAGGGTATAGCCTTCGTCAGCGAAGCGCTGACCCAGGCCAGCCATGGGAATAATTGATGCCCCCTTAGGGCACGATGCACTATCTGCATTATTAAGCAGGCGGCGGAACGTTCTTGACCAAGAGTTGTATTCAGCCACGTCCTCTGGAGTTCCCCATTGCATAAAGTGCTGAAGTGGATAAACTGCAATGGGCCATTTATTTTTTAGCAAAGGTTTGTAAGCAAGGCTCACATAATATTCACCACCCACATTCAAATCGTGCTTCATTACCGTGCGAAATGAATCCCCCATAATTTTAGCTGATGCAAAGTAATAAGTACCACTTGAGGCATATTCTTCAATGCGATTCTCGGTGTAGGGCTGTTTTTCTTGAATATCTTGAACCCAACCATCCGCCACCTGCATATATGCATAGTTAGTACTACCCAGCGAGTGCGGATGAAAACCTTTATAAGCGGGAATTGCGCCCGCACATCCCGTATTTTGGACGAAATACTTAAAGTGATGCCAATCCCAATAACATGTAAAATCGCAATAGTTAACAACCACAGGTTCCGCCGAGTCAAGCAGGTGCTCCACCTGAAGCACAGCATTAATTGGGCCAAGTTTGTGTGGCGCTATATCAACTATTTCACCTGTTGGACAATATTTATGCAAAATCTCCTTCATTTTATAGGAAGGTTCATTGAGGTGCTCTCGGTTACAAATAAAAATAAAATTCTTCTCACCAGGAAACATGTCTATCACGTGAGCAATTATAGGCTTTCCCTCTATTTCAATCAGAGGCTTGGGCAGTCTATAGCCAACTCGACGAAATCGCTCACCAAAACCCGACATAGGAATAATAATTTTCATTCAGTCTTTCCTTTTATAAATAAAAATATCCGGTCCATTTGAGTTGAATGAACGAATAAGCTCATAATCATTCACCACCAAACTAGACGAACCACCACGACTATTAGTATCGTATTTATAAACAGACCTATCGTTGAAATTATAGAAATGAAGGTATTTTTGATCCCACTGCTGAATCAACCCTTTATTCCTAGAATAAAAGTCGAGCTTACTTGACCAATAACTATTGATAACATAATAATTTAGTTTCTTATCGAATTGCGGATCGTATATTATCCGATAAGCATTACTGGGCGCAGGCGACTCCCCCGAGCAAAATTCATTTACACCAACAATCGAGTTATTAGGAATATTATTCAGAATCCAATCGCGGGCAAGGATCCTACTATCAACATTTAAATCTTCAATAAAGCAAAACGAAACGAGTGCCGTGTTGATTAAAATTGCAACAATACCAATTATTCTTGATAAATATCTAATTCCAAGATTGTTATCCCAACAATCGGAAAGCATACTTTTAAGACCAGCCGCAATTACAGGAAAAACAAAAGGAATAATAATTGCTGAATTTCTATTAACGACGATATTAACTGTCCCCATGACAGTTACGTATATAAGCACACTAATACAACTCACCAACGGTACAAAATAGTTATCAGCCGGAAACTTCTTCAAACCCACTGCATATAGAATCACTCCTAAACAACCAAGAGGCAAAACAAATATTGTCACGAGGTAAAATATAATTCCATCTAAACGATCATAACTTCTTGGGCCATAGTTATTAACATTGAAAATAAAACCTCTTAAAAAGCCATGAAAGTCATAAAAAATAGAAAAATTAAACACCAACCACACAAACGCTGCAGCCACAGCAAAATACGCTAATTCTCGCCCCAGAATTTTACATGAAGATTTAAATTCTCTAAATTTAAAAATTTTACCAACAACATAAAAACCAATGGGGAAGAGCAATAAAATTGCAGTATATTTTATCGAAAGACAAACCCCAAACAGCGCCCCGCAACTTAACAGCGTCTTCCGCTCATCTAGATATTCTTTATAATATTTTATAGCGTAATAATTTGTCCATACTACAGCTGCAGCGATATAATGATCAGGATACCAATATCTACTAATTGAATATACATACGGAGATATTATGTATAGTGCAATGCATATTACACCCAAAATATTGCCACCAACAATGGATCCAACTTTATAAAACCCATATCCTGAAAGCAACGCAAGAAAAACAAGATAAAAATATCTTCCAATCAGCAGTATGTCTACACTAGAAAGATCATAAATATAGCCCAATATCTTTGTTAAAATTAACACTGGATAAATATTAAATCCGCCAGAACGGAACTCATGAGTTACCCATTCATTTGCAAAGTATAATCGCTGCACTTCTCCAAAAAACATTGATTCATCACAAAACTGAAATGGAGGAAGTTCTTGCATCATTATTGGCAAACGAATTAATGCCAACAATAAAAGCAATCCAAAAAGAATATATTTATTGCAGTCTTCACTCTTTATTTTCATATTTATTATTCATTCCCGCATGTTAAAATCTAAAATTGATATGCAAATGGTTGAATTTGATTTCAAAAATTTTATTTAAATAAATTCACAATCGATATCAAACTTTTATCGCACCAGATACACCTCGCAAACCGTCGAAGATACCACGGCGCATATATGAAATGCATTGCTTACGATTAAAACCGAAAAAACAATGATATAGCAATATATTAATAGATCGCACCAACTCAACAAACTTCCAATTTAGTGGGATGTAGCAACGGCGTTGCAACAATAATACATTACGAATAATATAATAATATCGAAATGGATGATGATAAGATACATTCCGCCAACGAAGACACCAAATACGCTTTTGCTTCTCCCCTAACGAATGAATCATTCTAGCCTTCGGAAGGCCAAAAAACTTATAGCCTTTAGATCGTGCACGCAAACACCACTCAGTGTCTACATGATCTATAAATAAGGACTCATCCATAAGACCAATGTCCTGGAACACACTAGTACGTATGAGGGTTCCCGAAGATATCAAGATGTCAACTTCGACCGAAGTTTGCCCCGGAAGAATTAACGCTTTCTTTAAACTAAACCGATCCAATCTAACAAAACGCGAGGGATACATCGTAATACTACTCACATAACTTGGACCAACTCCTGCGACTGAAAACCCGGCCAACTGCAAAGAACTAATTTCTTTTACTAAATGCCAAACCATATCATGCATCGGAATGCTATCTTGGTCAAGCATTAAGATATGAGTAGCACCTGACATACTCGCCGAAATAATTCCGCGATTTTGAGCGGCGGCCAATCCTATATTATTTGAATTTTGCAATACAATCGGCTTATTTATTAAACCGGAAAATCTTACAAGATCAGCAATAGGCGTAGCTGAGGCATTGTCAATCAGCCAGATCTTTTGCACTTGCGGATCTAGCACAGCAAGCAATCTGTTTAAATTATCACAATTCGGATAATATGTGACAATTATTGCATGTATAGAATTTTGTATATTAATCAACTCCAAAAATATCGCGAGTATATACCTTATGAATTACATCATTAAGTGTGTTGTCGTTACGATTGGCAATAATAATATCACATTTTTTCTTAAATAAATCTAGATTATTAATTACCTGAACACCGCAAAATTCAACTTCAGTTAGTGATGGCTCAAAAATGACAAGTGGTATTCCTTCGTTCTCTAAATTTTTCATGACTTTTCTTATACTTGAATCTCTAAAATTATCGGATCCAGCCTTCATTATTAACCTGTGTACACCAACCAATTTAGGCTCTCGTCTTATTATCGCTTTAGAAATGGAATCTATGCGTGTTGTGTTAGATTCAACAATTGCTGAAATCAAATTTTGCGAAATACCTTTAAAGTTAGCTAACAATTGCTTTGTATCTTTAGGTAAACAATATCCCCCATAACCAAAGCTCGGGTTGTTGTAATGCCTACCTATACGGGGATCGAGACAAATGCCCTCAATAATTTGCTTACTATCTAATCCGCAAGAAAAGGCATAAGTATCCAACTCATTAAAATATGCGACACGCATGGCCAAATACGTATTTGCAAACAATTTTATAGCTTCCGCCTCGGTTGAATCAGTATAAAGTATCGGTATATCAGTCTTACTTGCACCCTGTTTAAGCATATCAGCGAAAATTTTTGCACGTTCGGAACGTTCACCAATAACAATGCGAGACGGATACAAATTATCATAAAGCGCACGCCCCTCGCGTAGAAATTCAGGTGAAAAAATTAGATTCTTTGTTTTGTAGAATGCGCCCATCCTCTCTGTATAACCGACAGGAACAGTCGATTTTATAACCATAATTGCATTTGGATTAATTGCCATTACATCTTCTATTACTGACTCTATGGTTTTGGTATTAAAGAAATTCGTCTCTGGAGAATAATCGGTTGGCGTTGCTATAATAACATAATCAGCCCCAATATATGCATCGTGCTTATTTAATGTCGCCCTAAAATTCAGCTTCTTAGTTCTGAGATAGTCAATTATTTCTTTATCCTCGATAGGAGATTCCAAACGATTCAACATTGCTACTTTTTCGGCATCTATATCAAGCGCGACAACTTCGTGATGCAAAGAAAGAAGAAGACCATTTGAAAGTCCAACATATCCAGTACCAGCTATAGCAATTTTCATATTTTAAGTTTCTTTTAAGTTTCTTTTAAGTTTCTTTTAAGTTTATAATACTTATTTGCAAACATAATCTGAATGTACTGCACTTTTTCTAAAAGGATCAGTTAAATCGTCGCTATAGACTCCCATTAACAATCGCTTTTTAGGAAGCCAGTTAGTTCTAAAATAGCGACTAAATGCAGCAACATTTTCACCTTTTGGCGTGAGTAAAACACAGCCATTCTTAATCTCGATAGTGCCAGACTCAAGCTGTTCGGTAAGGCGAACGTCAACAAGTCGATGCTCTTTCAAGTACTCTTCCCTAAAAATCTGTTCAAACGCATCGTGTCTTATACCACCACCTCGCTGATGGATTTTTTCAAGTATATAAAATGATAATGATCGATCTATGACAGTTGGCACAGAAATCGCCAATCCATAACCCAGCAGCATCCAAATAATAATGAGTTGGATCTTTTCAAAAATACTCAAAACATCAAAATAACGTAAAATAAAAATAAGTACACCACTGATAATGCAAGCACCGAGAACATCAGCTATAGATGAATACAAAACAACATTCACGCTAAATATTGAAATGTGTACAATGTAAATTGTAAGCAACAATGCCAGAAAAAATATTGTTGCTACGGCAGATTTTTGAATTAATTTTTTCATGCTTTAAAAATTAAAAATTTATTAGCGAGATAACTAGCTGCTGTTTGCAGCAGTGTTGCGATTAAAAAACCATAGTTATAATTATATCCAAGCCAGTCAGTCCAAATTAACAACGCAATACCTTGCATTATTGCAAATGAAAAATACAATCCCGAAAACCCAACAGCTTGAACCCAAATTGATTGACTATACTTACGAAAAACAAAATAACGACTACCAATAAATGATGCAGCTATACCGAATAATGATGCGATTATATTTGCAAAGCCAGCAGATGGAATTGCAAGAATTTTCAAATTAATAGTTAGCACTGAGTAATGCACCACTGTAGCAACTATGCCATTAATTCCAAACCGTAGCAATTCATGAATATTTTGCTTCATTCAACTACTACTGGATGTGTCTCTAGCACCGTCTCTACAAAATCAAAATAGCTGCTTCCTGTAGACAATGCCCCGCCACGAATAACACCTGTCAGCATTAATGTCATTAAAGCCAAGGCACCAGTTTGCAAAAACATTAATATTAAAATTCCTAACGCTATAGAGAACCAGCCCGGCGTCGAATATCCCAGAATCTTCAAGGCGATTGCCACTAACGCTCCAGTAAGAGCCAGTGAAGCAATCGCTACACATGCAACGCCTACACGGACCAGCACATCCTCAGCAAAAACCATAAGGCCTTTAAAACCGTGCAAAACTAATCCAACAAAGTTCATTTTAGAATGGCCTGCGTATCTAGGACCGCGGTCAAGGGAACATGTTACAGTCCTGAGTTTAGAGGCTAAAACAGCTGCCGCTACATGGAGTGACAACTCCTGCATCACTACCAAACGCTTTACCGCCGCAAATTTCAGTGCCATAAAATTACCGAAACTAATTTTCTTCCCCGTCATCAGGTTAAAGAAAAGCTTATAGAATTGGTAGAATATTTTGAATTTCATAGTTTCAATTCTGCTTTTCCTCTGAGCCACTACTAGATCTACATGCTCAGACTCGAGTTGCTTTAACAAAGGATGAATTGAAGAAGGTACATCCTCGCCATCAGAGTCCATGACCACAATTTGCTGTACCGGTGACATTTTAGCTGCTACAAAGGATAAACCAACTGATATAGCTCTTTGGTGGCCAAGATTTCGTCGCAATTTTAAAATAACACCGTGTATTCCAGCTTGGTTTAACAGGCTAAGTTGCAAGGGTTGTTTTGTTGAACCATCATCAACAGCTACAACGAAAATTTTCTTACCGAATTCAGCAACCAATTCTTTAAATAACCGGCTGCATGCCTCATTATCTTCATAGACAGGGGTAACAACAATTAAGGGAAAATTTTTAATACTCATTTAACATTTAACTTTTTAAAATATTCAATCGTCTGCTCTAAACCATAATCAAGTTTTACATGAGGTTGCCAATTTAAGATTTTATTTGCAAGCGATATATCTGGTTTACGCTGCTTTGGATCATCTTCAGGTAGGGATTTATATTTTATTTTCGAATTGCCGCCCACTTTACCTAATACAATTCGCGCAAGTTCATTCATCGTGAATTCATCTGGATTGCCGATATTAATTGGCCCTGTAATATTTTTATCAGTAGCCATAATTGCCATCAAACCACCTATCAAATCATCAACATAGCAAAAACTCCTTGTTTGTGATCCATCCCCATAAACAGTTATATCATTCCCACTCAATGCTTGAACGATAAAATTACTTACAACACGACCATCATTGGGCTGCATTCTTGGTCCGTATGTATTAAATATACGAGCTATTTTTATTTCTACATCATGCTGCCTTTTATAGTCAAAAAACAAAGTCTCAGCAGCACGCTTCCCTTCATCATAGCAAGAACGAATACCTATAGTATTAACGTTCCCCCAATAGCTTTCATGTTGAGGATGAACTTTAGGGTCACCGTATATCTCACTAGTTGATGCCAGTAAAATTTTAGCCTTATTACGTTTGGCAATGCCTAACAAATTAATTGAACCCAATACACTGGTTTTCATCGTTTGAATTGGATCACTTTGATAATTTACGGGCGATGCAGGGCACGCTAAATTATAAATTTCATCTACTTCAACATACAGTGGTTGAGTAATATCATGCCTCATGAAATCAAATTTAGGATGATTACGAAATCCTTCGATATTACTTAATTGACTTGTGCTTAAATTATCTACACACAATACATAGTAGTTATTTTTTAGCAACTGCTCACACAAATTAGACCCAAGAAAACCAGCTCCGCCAGCTACCATTACGGTTTTATTAGACTCATTTAACACTCTGACCCCTTTCATTTAAAGTTTTACGGATCTTCAGATTAAATCCCACAACTGATTTAACATATCCATCTGAACTTTGCAGAAAAGTATTCGACGGACATTCAGCATTAACACAATCATAAAGATGCCTGTCTACAGATTTTGCTGAAAAAAATTCATAGGCCCAATTTTTTTTGAAATTAAATGTCACTTCATTTAGTTTTGGCCCCCATGGATTTGGAACAGAAATACAACTATTAAAGATGATCCCCACAGTCAACAACATTATCATGCTAAACGAATTAACTTTCGATATAATTATAAAAAATGCCAGCAAAAACCATGGCCAAAAATAATATGTAAACCTAGACTCAGGCCACTGATAAAAGATACATAAGCAGCCCATTACACAAACAGTTAATAAGCAACCAAAATAAAAACACTCTCTTTTTTTATAAAAATCAGCAATTGAAAGATTACGTAATGCAAACAAAATGAATATCCAAAAATAGTAAATCCATGTATTTACATAAAAATTAATCATTTCTCCGCTTAGTTTAAACAGATTGAAATTCGAGGGGGTATCATTATGATTTATATTATCCCTCCACAAAAAAGTCAAAGTTAGAAATATTAAAGTCAATGAAATTAATCCTAAAAGAACTTTTAAATCTATTAGTTTTTTTTGAGCATAAGAATCTACGATGATACACATCGATATTATAAAATAAGGAATCAACGAATAAGTCTGAGTCATAGATGCAGCGATTGCCATCAAAATGGATGCGCCTAAAAAGGAGAGCTTTTTTGAATTTTTATATCGAATTAAAAGTGTCACCGCGAGTAATGTCAACCCCACCGCTAATGCGTCGCTTAACAAAAATCCTTTAATAAAGTTTATTGGATATATAGTAGTGCAGAGTGCCACAGGGAAAGACGCATATCTTATATATTTCTCTTCATTGCACGATAATTCATTTTCTAGAAGCCACATGATTGAGAAGTAATTAATTAATATGCAAAATCCATATAAAAGTGATAGAAAAAAACCATTCCCTATAAGAGAATCGACAGCTGTTACCAGAACAAAAAAAGGCGGCCTCAATATAGGCAAACTATCAAATGCACCTAACTTGGCACTATTTGCAAGATAATATCCTTCAGTATACCAATCAAAACCATCTGGAGATATTATCGGATAATTATTTAACACATCCCCTTGGGACAATAAAAAGAATTTAATTGCGTAGGCTACAGCAAATATCAATACAAAGCCATTTGAAATTTTTCTAATATTTATCATTGTAGTACGTTCCGCATTTTTACTTTTCTTAATGTTAATCGCCCTTAACCAATATTTTAATTGCCTTGTGCAAACGGGCTGGCAAATATTTCTTTATTTTTTTGTATAAACAGTAAATCTCCCTTAACAATAAATCATTAAATCTAATTTTTCTTGGATATTTCACGGCTGTGAACATAATGAAAGCTTCTTTATTTTTTATCGCCTCATTCACTTCAAGCTCATTATCTACAGTATTCATTACACTAGCTAGGTAATCTATCCAAGCATTAATTTGATTGCTGTAGTGAGTTTTAGAGTCCTCAGACTTCAATTCACCTAAAATCGCATTGATATAAAAGTCGGGATTCGAATAACTTTCTATTACAACTCCATTTTCAGCACAGACATAATCACTGACACCGCCAGAATCAGAAACAACAAGTCTACAACCACAAAGTCCAGCCTCAAGTCCCATAAGACCAAAACCTTCGTGCATTGAAAAATCAACATAAACTTTTGATTGTCTGAATTTTTTTGCAATCTCATATTGAGACAATGGCAGCATTACAATATCTTCAACCTCTATGTTCGAAGATATAATATCATTAAAATATGGCTTGGCAGCGAGCACTAGCACCTTCAACTCTTTATTCATAGCGCATCTGCTAAGGACTTCACGCGCCAACCACTGCCCCTTATCAGCACTCTCCCTGAATACAAAGCAAATATCGTATATTCTAGATTTTAATATGGATATGTTATTACTATAAAATATATTTTTATTAACATAAAGAGGCAACTTCTTGATTTTGCAAGGATTTTCAACATGTCTAGCTATCATTGACACCAGCCAGCTAGATGTTGTTACAACATCAGACGAGCATTTCAACGAGTCAACTGCCAATTTGTAATTAGTTCCATTTTCAAAGTAACCTTCATAACCTTGTACAAACTGAATATGTCTTGCTTTCTTCTTGGTACAAAATTCCTTAACTATGAAAGCAGAATTCCAAATTGTTGAAAATACAATTTTCGGATAAATATAATCATCATTGAGAAACTCACGCTCAGATGAATAATATAATGGCGAAAAAAGAATAGGCTCTTTAAAGTACGGCAGATGATCACTAGCGCTAATTCCAACAAGCGCGATATTACAGCTTAACCCGTTTTTAATAAACTCATTGCATAATGCAACTACAGCGTGAACACCCCCAATCCCCTGCTTTAAACCTGGCAAATAAAAAATAATGTCATATTGTATAACTTTTTTTAGTTTTTTACTTGAATATAGTGAAAGCTCATTTATGTAATTACTAGATCCAGCCCTACCTTTTAATTTTTTGTACTCAGGGGCCCACTTCCCCATAAACAGCGCATGATTTTTTAATCTATGCGCCTCTATTCCTTCATTCGTATTAAAAGTTCCTCCACCGTAATGATATACGTATGCATCCAGTCGGACCATCCCAAGCATTCCAGTTGCAACAGCTTTCATTTGAAGATCGGTCTCTTCACCATAACCAATCCCCCACTCCTCTGAAAAACCATTTTGTGATTTAAAGAAATCACTTCGAACCATTAGGCAGTTTCCCACAATAGTGCATGCCTCACGCAGATAGACTGTTTTTTGGCCATCACCGAAATCTCCAATCAGCTCTGACATATCCATGTATGAATAGCCTGATTGCATAGGCATGGTTAACTCTGGAGAATTATTTGAAACAGGGCATACCAGAGCTAATTTTTCTTCAAGTTTAAAACTATCCCTCAATTTTTCAAATACTCCAGATGTAACAAAACAATCCGTATTTAAAAAAACAATTAACTCAGCACTCGAATGTGAAGCGCCAAGATTACATGCATATCCAAATCCCCCGCTTGATGCATTATTTTTTATATATATGCATTTAGGATGGCTCTTGGTTATCAAGATAATATTTTCCGACTCAATATTATCCGATCTATCATCGACAACATATACTGTATCGATACATTCAGTGACCTCTTCAGTTAACGACTCCAAACAAGCCGCAAGCCAATATGAGTGATTATGAACAGGAATTACTACGTCTATGGTATTCATTTGTTTATCCAAAATGTATACATGATTCCTTTTAAAGCATTTTTGATTTTTAATAAAAATTTAAATAAACCCGAATTAGTTTTACTGAAAGAATTCAATTTATCTTCAAGTATTTTTATTTTTATTTGATAATTATAAATTTCGTCCAATTTCGATTGAATTTCCATTTCCTTACTATGTTCAAGATATTTTAACTTTGTTTGATATGCGAGAATATCATTTACATGAAATTCTATTTCCATATCTTTACTATTAACCAGTCCACGTAATTCAAATATTTCTCCAATATTTTTAAAATATTCACAAAACACCTCACGTTGGCACCAATTGCTGGATAGCCAAATATTTGTACCTAATACACCCTGATTATTTCCATCAAGCTGGATAACCCCCAAACCATGAGAATGACTAAATTCGATATTCAATGGATATATATTTTTTAGCTCACCCCATAATTTCCACACTCCGAAATCGTTTTGACGAACTTCAATGTCATGGAATATTACCAACCCATTCGGTTTCATCTTCTTTAACCAGGTTTCAAAATCATGTTTTACAGCTTCATATGTATGCAGCCCATCAATATGAAGTATGTCTACACTTGAGTCCGAAAAATTTGATAATGCTTCGTCGAAGCGCATTCTCAATAAGGTAGAAAAATTTCTATAATTCTCATTATTGTGAGCATTTACATAATTAAACACGTCTTCACTGTAATACCCTGCATGTTCTTCACCGCACCAAGTATCTATCGCATAACAGGCAGTATCTATGTTTAATTCTGCTACAGCCTGACAGAATGTAAAGTATGAATTTCCATAATGAGTTCCTAGCTCTACCAATATCTTAGGCTTGATCTCTCCAATAAGCCATGACGCAAACGGCAAATGACCCACCCATGGATACGGAGATCTAAACGATTTTGGTTTTATTATTTTTAGAGAAAAATCAATCATTTTAAATTAATTTCATATTAATTTCGTGCATTGGTATTCCTACTAAACCCGTCGCGACGCTACTTGTTTCTGACTTGAACAAGATTGCATCATGAACCCAGTGAAGTTGCTCATGATTTTTTTGAGTTCCATTTGCAACGGCAATAGCAATACTATAGTCGCCATGCGGTAGTATCGGCATATAAAATTCAAATGTTGCTCGTAATGTTTTCCCTGGATGCACTTCTACAGGTGCACTTTCATATGCCATATAAGTATTATCTCCAAATAATGTTTGACCCAACCGGTCTTTCACAAAAAATCCTACGATAGGATTGTGCATATAAATTATTGACTCTACGTCAATTTGCACAGCTACGTATTCACCTCCTACCATCCATGACAATTGGTCACCCTGATTATTTAATATTTTTACACTAGCTATCCATGCCCCACCTTTGCCAAAGGAGGCGGCTTGTGGATCAAAACCGAATACTTGGATATCATTTCGTAGATTACTATTATTTATAACACTTAATCGTTGATCTACTACTCGTATTATTTCTTCATTATTTTTTATTTTTTTAGATTTAATCGTTGTACTTTTTCCTTGCTGAGATTCATAAAATGCTTCAAGATATGATTCACAAATATTTTTTGGAGTTCCTTCTTTTTGAATTTCTCCGTTTTCAAGCCACAACGCCAATTGACACAAATTTTTAATACTTGCAGTATCATGGCTTACAAACAAAACCGTACCCGTTTGCATGAATGCCCTTAAAAATCTCATGCATTTTTGCGTAAAAAAAGCATCCCCTACGGCTAAAGCCTCATCAATCACTAAAATATCCGCATCTACATGTGCAATTACAGCAAAAGCAAGGCGTACATACATTCCGCTCGAATAGGTTTTCACAGGCTGGTTAATATGCTCGCCTATATCTGCAAAAGCTTTGATAGCGTCAAAACGCTGATCTATTTCTAATCTAGTAAGACCATATAATGATGCAGCCATATAAATATTGTCCACTCCGCTGAATTCAGGATTAAAGCCAGCTCCGAGTTCCAACAATGCCGCTACACGGCCATTAACCTTAACTTTACCAACCGTCGGATTTAACGTTCCGCATATTATCTGAAGAAGCGTCGATTTACCTGACCCGTTTCTACCAATAATACCTACTGTTTGGCCTTTTTTAATTTTAAAAGTGACATTCCTCAGAGCCCAGAACTCTTTAAAGTACTGCCGTTTGCCCCTAAAGAACATTTGCTTTAGGCGATCACTAGGATTTTCGTATATTTGATAGCACTTGCTCAAACCTTCTACTTCGATTACGTATTCGCTGCTAGAATCAAAGGACATCAGCAAATCCTTTTCGTGTTTTTTGGAACCAGGCAAAACCTATAACTGCTACTAACATAGACACTACAGAAGAAAGTAGCCAGAGCTCAATACTTGGCACATACCCCCAGTACATTACATCCCTCATCATCTCTATAGGTATAGATACTGGATTAAGGAATATCAATGCTTGAAACTGGGTAGGTAGCGCTGATACCGGATAAAATATCGGCGTGATGAACATGAGCATCTGCACACAAATACCAATAATTTGCCCAACATCTCGTAGAAACACTCCTAGCGATGCCAATGCCCAACTCAGGCCCATTATAAACAGCACAAACGGAGCAATAATGAAGGGGCAAATTACTATTGTCCAATGGGGCAATCCCAGTATTAGCATGTATGCCACAAGCCATACAAAAAAACTCACCGTAAAATTAAAAAGTGCACTACCGATAGCCACCCATGGCATCACCTCCAGCGGAAAGACAACCTTTTTGACGTAGTTTACGTTGGCAAGTATCAATCCAGGAGCGCGGTTAATGCATTCAGAAAAAAGATTAAAAACTAATAATCCCGCAAATAAAACTAGAGCAAATTCTGTTTTTTCTTCACTTGCTGAATTCCATCGAACTTTGAATATAACACTAAAAACAAACGTATACACCAGCAACATTAATACTGGCGTTATAAGCGACCACAGAATACCCAGTATAGAACCTTTATATCGACCCACCACCTCTCGGTTAACTAGGTTCCATATCAGCTCATGGTTTCGAAATAGGCTGCCCAGCATCTCAATAGGAATTAAGAAAAATTTCATTTATGAATTAACCGATATTAAAATAATTATGACTTACCTAGAACAACCCTAATAGTATCAGCACCATCCCCCGCGTAAAAAATGCGATGTTGAGTCAATGTATTCCACACTTTTCAGATGCAATCCATTTGGCACTTGCGACAAAAAGTCTTTGATATTTACGTTTTTGTGGACCGCCAAGGCATCTAATTTTTTCTTAATCTTGAGATACCAATCAGGCTGAACTGCATTGCAATATTCAAGTATTCTTCTTTTTTCGATGTCGGGCAATAAATGAAAAAATAGTAACTCGGTATGCGGCTCCCTTGGATTCATTTGATTTGGAAAATCCAATAATATATCCCCACCCACCTTGAGGTAAGAAGATAACTCTAGCAAGTAAGAACTCCAAGCATCTACATTAATATGCTCCAATACATGACGCGAAATCACAAGATCATATTCATTTTCTTTAAAATATTCAACTGCCTGGAATTCAATACAACCTATACTATTGAATCTTTTTTTAGCGAAATTTATTGCAGCCTCATCAATATCAAATCCTGTACATTTTCTTGCGCCGAGCAAAATACAGACAACTGCTTCTGCACCAGTACCACACCCCGATAGAAGTATATTTTTATTTTTATATGATATGGGATTTTTATATGTTCCAAATAAATAAAATCTACTGTAAGAGAGCAATGCATCATTTTTTTCAGAAAACTGATTACCCACCAATGCCTCTAGTTGATCATGACACCCCTCTGGTATTTCAATGAATTCATCTTGAAATTTATATATCTCTGTCTCATCAATCGCATTAACAGTGATAACAATTTTTATGAAATTTTTCCAATCTGGATTTTTCAAAAAATTGTTCGAAATTTCTTTGACATTAAAATTATTTCTTATTTTGAATTCGTCATCGAATCTAATTATCGAACAGTTACTTAAACCTTGAGCTAGGCGCCATTGCTGCGAAGAATAAACCTGATCAGAACCATCAGTGACAAAGTCAACTAACACCACGGAAACGGTGCAATCACCTACGTAGTTAGGCAGATTTAGAACTTCAAGCTTTGCATCGTATCCTACAATTACTGTCATATATATCTTTCAATTTACTTGATAAATTAGTATATATACAGCCAAAAAATTAGCGGCCCACTTGCGGCGCACTATAGTATTATTTTTGGTGATTTTTGCTATAGCAAAAAAATTTTGTACATTACTTTTGTTTGAGTTAATTTGTTAAAAAATACAAATATCACTCGACTGCTAAACCCCAATATCGGGCTATTCCGCTCGCCATCATCAAGCTGCCGACACTTTCTCAGATGCACCGACAACCTGTTCCGTCGTCTTCCCAAAACGCCTTGTACGCTGCGCGTACCACTCCAGCGCCTTTGTGAGCTCTTTTGCGTCAAACTCAGGCCAAAGCGCATCAGTGAAATACAACTCAGCATAAGCAACTTGCCATAGCAAAAAGTTACTTATGCGCTGCTCGCCCCCTGTGCGAATGAGCAGGTCTGGGTCGGGCATGCCCGCCGTGCTGAGGTGCTGGGCCAACTGCTCTTGCGTGAGACTGGTAACTGAGGCACCAGGATTAGCGACTTGCCAGTTTTTAACGGCCTGCACCACATCCCACTGGCCACCGTAGTTGGCAGCCACTGTGAGCGTAATGCCTTGGTTGTGTTGCGTAGCTGTCTCGGCCGCGTGAATGCGGGTTTGCAACTCAGCAGAGAAGCCCGCCACATCGCCAACCACCTTGAGGCGTACGCCTGCTGCGGCCAATGCGCCCATTTCCTTCTCGAGGTACTGCACAAACAAGCCCATGAGGGTAGACACCTCGTCTGCTGGGCGTTTCCAGTTCTCGGTGCTAAAGGCAAATAAGGTGAGGTAACGAATGCCGAGCTGGGCACATTGCTCGACCAAGGTTTTTACGCCAGCAGCCCCCTTGGCATGCCCCACCGTGCGAGGCATGTGGCGTTTTTGCGCCCAACGGCCATTGCCATCCATGATGATGGCAATGTGTTGAGGAACAGTTAAAGAGTTGTCGGCAGGCACTAAATTGAAGCGAAATTTTGCAATTTGGGCACGCTACCGCCCTTTCGCTCACAAGCAAAAATTGATCATACCCCAGACCATGATCATTCTTGTATGCAATTCGATATAAATTAACATATTAGTGATAAAATTGTATAGGCGATTTTTAGTCAAAATCGCACTCAAACAACTCGCAAACTTTCTATCGTCATGCGAAGTTTTTGCGGCTGACCAAGCAAGTCAACTAACACAAAGGCACGAGCCTCTCCGTCGTGGGCGATGTATTGGCCTTCGAGCCCTTGTAGCGGCCCACTGGCAATTTGCACACTGTCGCCAGGGGTGAACATGCACTCGAGCGTAGTTTGTGGCGCCTCTTGCAAAAAGGCGACAAACTCAGGCGGCACTTTGGCTGGTAGCGGGCCAAAACTGACCAGCTTGCTCACGCCAAGCGTGGAACGAATGGGCGACCAGTCTTGAGTGGCGTCATCAAGCTGAATAAACAGATACCGACTGAACATCGGCTCGGTGATGACCTGCACTTTTTGGTTACGCAGTTTTTGCACCTGCATTGTGGGCAAGAAGCAATTGAAGCCTTGGTTTTGCAAGTTTTCAAGGGCTCGAGCTTCTTGGCGGGGCTTGGTGTGTACGACGTACCAAGCTTGGTGGTTTGTCTCGGGTTTTTCGCTACTCATTGTTGAAGAAGTCTAACTAAACTTCGTAGGTGTTTGGCTGCACTCGGCGTTAAAGTGCAGTTTTATGTTTTGTTTGAAAGTGTGCTGCCATGTCTACCAAAAACCCTTTTGATCCTTCCGCAATGTCTGACAACGTGAAAGAACAAGCCCAACAGATTTGGCTGGCGGGCTTGGGAGCTTTTGCCAAGGCGCAAGAGGACGGCACCAAGGCGTTTGAAAAGTTGGTGAGCGACGGCATCACAATGCAACGTAAGGTGCACACCACCGCCGAAGAAAAACTGGCCGAGGCCACACAAAAAGCCCAGCATGCGGCACACACCCTGAGCGAGCGCGCCACCGGCCAATGGGGCAAGCTGGAAGGTATTTTTGAAGAACGTGTAGCCAAAGCGCTGCACGGTTTGGGCTTGCCATCTGCCGCCGAAATGAAAGCGCTGCATGCACGCGTGGCGGCGCTTGAAGCGCAGCTGGGCGCAAAGCCTAAAGCGGCTGCAAAACCCAAGACCGTTGCTAAGCCTGCGGCCAAAACTGCCGCGAAGAAAGCGCCAGCCAAAAAAGCTATCAAGAAATAACTGGGCTCGACCGCAGTTAGCTAACCATGGCAAAGAAAGCGCCACGCCGTACCGCAGAGCGGATTTTGGAGGTCACGCTCGACCTCTTCAATCGCTTTGGTGAGCCCAATGTGTCGACCACATTGATCTCGTCTGAACTCAACATCAGCCCCGGCAATCTGTACTATCACTACCCTGCAAAAGAGGAATTGGTAACAGCGCTGTTCAACCGCTATGAGGCCGCGCTGGATGATTTGCTAGAGGCCGCGCCCGGCGTGCACGACGTGGAAGACGCTTGGTTTTTCATGCACACGCTGTTTGAGCTGGTGTGGCAATACCGCTTTTTGTACCGCGATTTGAACGACTTGCTCAGCAAGAACCGTAAGCTGGAAACCCACATCAAAGACGCCCTGCTGCACAAAACCACCGCGTTTCGCACGCTGCTTGACAGCCTAGAACACGATGGCGCATTGGCCATCACCGTGAGCGAACGCGAGGCTACCGCCACGCACATGGTGGTGATGCTGACGTGGTGGCTGAGCTACGAATACGTGCGCGACCCGCGCCACGCGCTAGAACCCGAGAGCGCACAAGCATCGTTGCTGCGCGGGGCAAAGAGCGTCTTGAGTTTGTTGCTGCCTTATGCAACGGCAGAACACAAAGAGCACTTGAACGCGCTTCTTTCGGCTTACTGAGCCCAAGTTTCTATTGCAAGAAATACGTGATGCGCGCAAAATATGCGCATATTAACTGCGCACATAAACATCATGCATGCAGAACGTCATTCGCAAGGCTCAAAACGAGCTGCAAACTTAACCTTATCCACCGAAGTTTTAGCTGATGCCAAAGAGCTAGGCATCAATATCTCAAAGGCCTGCGATCTGCATCTGCGCGAACTCGTACGCAAAGAAAAAGAAGCCCGATGGAAAGCAGAACACGCAGACTTTATTCAAGCCTATAACCAAACCGTAGCCGAAGAATCCCTGCCACTTGATGCATGGAGAACCTTTTGATGGCGCGGTTTGATGTGTACCGCAATTCGGGCTCACTTGCCGCCTCTACACCGTACCTGCTTGATGTTCAATGCGCTTTGCTTGACGGTTTAGATACACGCGTTGTGATTCCCTTACGACGGCTCGATAAGTTTCCTGCCGTGAATTTAGCCAAAGATTTGACGCCCATTTTTGACGTTGAAGGGGTTTCGTGCATTCTTGAAACACCCAAGCTGGCAGCTGTTCCGACGCGACTCTTAAAAATCTATGTCATGAGCCTGAGCGATCAGCAAAACTTGATCTCGAATGCGCTTGATCGACTATTTCACGGCTATTGAGTGATTAATTAACGCATCGCGGCTTCTACGAGCTTGACCCAATACGTCGCGCCCAATGGAATCAACGAATCGTTGAAGTCGTAGTTGGGGTTGTGCAGCGTGCAGGGTCCCTCGCCATGCCCCATTTCACGATGCACGCCATCGCCGTTGCCGATGAAGCAATATGCCCCCGGCTTGGCTTGCAGCATGTACGAGAAGTCTTCTGCACCCATGGTCGGCTCTTGCGCCATCACGTTATCGGACCCCACGATGTCGGCCATCACTTCACGCGCAAATTCGGTTTCAGCAGGATGGTTGATGGTGGGCGGGTAGTTGCGCTCAAACTCAAACGTGCAGGTGGCACCAAAAGCGGCGCTGGTGTGCGCAGCGACATCACGCATGCGTTGCTCAATCATGTCGAGCACTTCCACACTGAAAGTGCGCACCGTTCCTTGTAGCTCGCAATGATCGGGCACCACATTGGTGGCTTCGCCTGCGTTGATCATGGTGACTGAAATCACGCCTGCATCGACGGGCTTTTTGTTGCGACTGATGATGGCTTGAAACGCTTGCACCATTTGGCAAGCGATCACCACGGGGTCAATGCCGTTGTGCGGCAACGCGGCATGGCAGCCTTTGCCGTGGATGGTGATTTTGAATTCGTTGCTCGACGCCATGACTGGCCCCGCGCTCAACGCGAACTGCCCTTCTTTGAGGCCTGGCCAGTTGTGCATGCCGTAGACGGCTTGCATGGGGAACTTGTCGAACAAGCCGTCGCGAATCATCTCGCGTGCGCCACCACCGCCTTCTTCGGCGGGTTGGAAGATGAAGTACACCGTGCCGTCAAAGTCACGATGCTTGGACAAATACTGCGCAGCCGCCAAGAGCATGGCCACATGGCCGTCGTGGCCGCACGCGTGCATCTTGCCTGCGTGCTGGCTGGCGTGGGCGAATTGGTTGAATTCCTGCATGGGCAAGGCGTCCATGTCGGCGCGCAAGCCAATGGCGCGGTCGCTCGTCCCGCTTTTCAAAATGCCCACCACGCCCGTTTTGCCCATGCCGCGATGAAGAGGAATACCCCACTCGGTCAGCTTTTGCGCCACCAAATCGGCTGTGCGAATTTCTTCAAAGCACAGCTCGGGGTGCGCATGAATGTCTCGGCGAATGGCTGCGATGCTAGGCGCTTGCATGATAAGGGAATCGATGACTTTCATATCAAGCTGCCAATGCAAAAGGTTGAATTTTGGGGCGTTTGATCTTGCTTGCCATGTGCAAGTCGTATTGCAACTGCATGCCAGCCCACATTTCTGGACTGGTCCCTAACGCAATACTTAGGCGATAAGCCATATCGGCAGAAATGCCGGAACTCCCCGAGATCACACGCGATAGTGTGACTCGGTTCACACCAAGCTTGGCTGCAGCTTCCGTCACCGTGACAGCGCCAAGGTATTCACGAAGAACTTCGCCAGGATGAGGCGGGTTGTGCATTCTGGTCATACGAACCTCAGTGGTAATCCAAATAATCTACAAGCACGGCATCTTGACCTTCGAACGTGAACACCATGCGCCAATTGCCGTTCACCGTGAGCGCCCAATGCCCTTTTAAATCACCCTTGAGAGGATGAAGCGCCCACGCAGGCGCAGACAAATCTTCGGGCCGAATGGCCTGATCAAGCGCTGCCAGCTGAAGGCGCAATCGAGCAGCATGCGAGGCTTGAATCCCCGACTTACTGCCTGTCTCAAAGAAACGCTGCAAGCCTTTATGCCGAAAGCTTTTAATCATGCGGAAATTGTAGCCTGTAGTGCATCGCGCTACAAGTTGGTTTTACCCCAGGCTGCTAAAAGGCGCTCCCACGCGATCTAAGCGCTGCTTAGCGATTTCCAACAACCCATCAAAGATGAGTGAGTCGACCAGCTCAAACTGCACCGACATGCTGGGCGCCATCTTCCAACCTGCGCCACCGGTCATGTAGCACGCAGGCTCTGCGCCGCAGTGTTGGCGCACGTGTTGCACCATGCGCTCGACCGCGCCTGCGATGGCGTAGGTGCCGCCGCTGGTGAGGGCGTCGCTGGTGTTGGTTGGAAACTCACACACCTCACCCGTGGGCACGCGCAGGCCCGCAGTGCCTGACTCGAGGGCGCGCAGCATGATGCCGTGACCGGGCAAGATAAGGCCGCCTAAGAATTTGCCATTGGCATCAATCGCTTCCACCGTCACGGCCGTGCCGACCATGACGACCACCATCGGCTTCGTTGCCTCGCCATTGACTTGTTGCAACATGCGCGCATGTGCACCGATCATGGCGACCCATCGGTCTGCACCCAAGCGCGTGGGGTGGTCGTAGCCGTTGGTCATGCCCGCTTCAGCGGCAGATGACACCGCCCAATGTGGCGTGATGTCCCACAACTCCATTTGTTCTTCGACGCGGCGGCGAATGGCCTCACCCGCAACGATGCAGCCCAACATGTGGGTGGGCTCGGGCAAGTCGCGCCAGTCTTCGTCGGCCAAGCGGTCGATGTTTTCTAAAAACACCGCGCCGCTGCCCAGCAACGTCGCGCCGGGCGCGGGGCTGTCGTACAAGCCCCACTTGAGGCGTGTGTTGCCCACATCGAGTGCAAGGAATGTCATACGGCGCGCAATCAGTTTTGACGCCAAGGCAGGCCACGCATGCGCCAGCCGCCCTGCGTGCCACGATGGCCGTCTGCATTGGCATCGCCCTCGAAGCCCTCGAGGATGTTGTACGCCTCAAGGCCCAGCTCTGTGGCGCGTTTGGCGGCGGCGATGGAACGCACGCCGCTGCGGCACAGCAGCACTACTTTTTTGCCATGAGCTGCCGCTTTGACATCGGCATC
>Ga0228701_1000304_pt1 | contig 43875 bp, 39 predicted proteins | sample McNCre117_Aug_MG_2_FD_178017 | JGI IMG/M metagenome (GOLD analysis project Ga0228701, IMG submission 178017) | Freshwater microbial communities from McNutts Creek, Athens, Georgia, United States - 11-17_Aug_MG | ecosystem: Environmental > Aquatic > Freshwater > Creek | place: USA: Georgia... | reverse complement strand
CGCCCGAGATCGAAATGCGGCCCGCCTCGGTCAGCCCGCGCGCGATCAGGCCGCGCGCCACATCGACGAAATCGGTGAAGGTGTTGGTGCGCCGCTCCAGCTTGCCAGCCTTATACCAAGCGCGGCCCAGGTCATCCCCGCCGCGAATGTGCGCGATGGCATAGGCAAAGCCGCGATCGACGAGGCTCAGCCGGCTGGTCGAAAAGCCCGGCTCGATCGCGATGCCATAGGCGCCGTAGCCATAGAGGTGCAGCGGGCCGGCGGCGGCGCGGTCCCGCCGCATCACCACGCTGACCGGAATCAGCGTGCCATCGCGCGCCGGAATTTCGAGCCGCTCGGTGACATAAAGCGATGCATCGTAGCCCGAGGGAATTTCCTGCACCTTGAGCGTGACAAGGCTGCGCGCGGCAACGTCATAGTCCATCACGCTGGCCGGGCTGACCATGCTTTCATAGGAAAGGCGCAGGGTCGACACCGCCCATTCGGGATTATCGCTCAGCCCGGCCGAATAGCTCGCCTCGGGGAACGCGATCGGCTCGATCCGCACCGGATCGCCGTAATAGCGCACCTCGATCTGATCGAGCCCCGCGCGGCGACCTTCGATGACGTAGAAATCGCGGAACAGGTCAAACCCGGTGAGGTAGAAGGCATCGCTGCCCGCGATCAGCGTGCTCCAGTCCCCCGGCGAGGCGAGCGAGGCGGTGGCGAGGCGGAAGTTCTCGTGCGTGTCGTTGGCGTGGATGAACAGGGTATCTTCGCGCAGGTCGACATCATATTCGACCCCGGCCTGACGCGGGCGGACCAGGATCGGGGTGGCGAGTGGATCGGCGGCGGGAACCAGCCGGACTTCGCTGGTTTCATGATCGCTGGTGCCGATGATCAGCCACTGTTCGTTGGCCGACAGCGACGAGCCGACGCGGAACCCCTCGTCATCCTCGTGATAGAGTTCGATGTCGGACGCGAGCGGCTGGCCCAGCCAGTGCAGCCGTGCGTTGTCGGTGCGCCACTGGTCGTTGGCGAGGCTGTAGACCAGCCCCTTGTCGCCCGCGACCCAGACCAGCGAGGAGAGCGTGCCGGGGATCTCATCGGGCAGCAGCGCGCCGGTGGCGAGATCCTTGATCCGCGCGGTGAACCGTTCCGACCCGTTATCGTCGATGGCATAGGCCAGCAGCCGGCCATCGGCCGACACCGACAGTGCGCCAAGGCGGAAATAGTCATGCCCCTCAGCCAGCGCGACCTCATCGAGGATCAGCTCGTCAGGCCCGCCGGCCACCGGGCGGCGCCACCACTTCTTGTATTCGGCGCCCTCCTCGAACTCGATCCAGTAGAGGAAATCGCCGTCCTTTTGCGGAACCGACGTGTCGGCCTCCTTGATGCGGCCGCGCATTTCCTTGAACAGGGTGTCGATCTGCGCCTGCTGCCCGGCCATGCGCGTCTCGAACCACGCGTTTTCGGCTTCGAGATGGGCGAGCACCGCCTTGTCAGTGACCTCGGGATAGCCCGGATCGCGCAGCCATGCGTAATCGTCGGTCACGGTAATCCCGTGATGGGTGGTGGGCGAAGGATGCTTGGCTGCAATCGGGGGTGTGGTCAGGTTCATGGCGCGGGTCTATGGTGCGCTCCTTGTCCCTGCAAGCCGGACTCACAAAACATGCTGATGAATACCCACGACGCGCGGCTCGATGCGCTGCGCAAGGAACTCAAGACCCGCGGACTCGACGGCTTCGTCGTGCCGATTTCCGACGAACACATGAGCGAATATGTCGGCGCCTATGCCCAGCGCCTTGCTTGGCTAACCGGATTCGGCGGCTCGGCCGGCACGGCGGTGGTGCTGGCCGATCAGGCCGCGATCTTCGTCGACGGGCGCTATACCCTGCAAGTGCGCGAGCAGGTCGATGGGCGATTGTTCGATTACCAGTCGGTCCCCGCCACCAGCCCGGCGGCCTGGCTGGGCGAGCATGCGCCCGAAGGCGCGCGCATCGGCTATGATGCCTGGCTCCATGGCAAGCCCTGGGTCGATGCCGCTGCCAAGGCGCTGGCCCCGCGCGGCGGCCAGCTGGTCGCGGTCGATGGCAATCCGATCGACGCGGTCTGGGCCGACCGGCCCGCCCCCTCGGTCGCCCCGGCGCTGGTTCACCCGACCCAGCTTGCCGGCGTGGCCAGCGAGGCCAAACGCTCTGCCGTGGCCGAATGGCTGGGCGAGCGTCAGCTCGATGCAGCGGTCGTCTCGGCGCTTGATGGGGTGGCCTGGCTGCTCAATCTGCGCGGCAGCGATGTCGATTGCACGCCGGTCGCGCTGTCGTTCGTGCTGGCCCACGCCGATGGCACGGCCGAACTGTTCATCGCACCTGAAAAGGTCACGCCCGAACTGCGCGCGCACCTCGGCAACGCGGTCACGATCCGTCCGCGCGAAGACTTCGCGCCGCAGCTGCGGGCGCTGGCCGGCAAGCGGGTGGCGGTCGATCCGGAACGCTCGGTTCAGGCGATTTTCGCCGCGCTTGAAGGGGCCGGGGCCAAGGTGGTCGAACTGACCGACCCCACCGTGCTGCCCAAGGCGATCAAGAACCCCACCGAACAGGCCGGCCAACGCGCCGCCCAGGCCCGCGACGGCGCGGCGATTGCCCGCTTCCTTCACTGGCTGTCGCTCGAAGCCCCCAAGGGCGGCGAAACCGAACTGTCAGCCGCAGCCAAGCTGCAAGCCCTGCGCGCCGAAACCGGGCTGCTGCGCGATCTGTCGTTCGACACGATTTCGGCCGCCGGGCCCAATGCGGCGAGCCCGCACTACAAGGTGAACGAGGAATCGAACCGGCCGATCGAGCCGGGCTCGATCTATCTGGTCGATTCGGGCGGGCAATATGCCGATGGCACCACCGACATCACTCGCACGGTCTGGATCGGAACCGCCGATGGCCGGGGCCAGCCCACCGCCGAACACAAGGACCGCTTCACCCGCGTGCTCAAGGGGCACATCACCCTGGCCCGCGCGGTCTTCCCGCAAGGCACGGCTGGCAGCCAGCTCGACAGCTTCGCGCGGATGCACCTGTGGCACGCCGGCGTCGATTACGCCCACGGCACGGGCCACGGGGTCGGCAGCTTCCTCTCGGTCCACGAAGGGCCGCAGCGCATTGCCAAGGCCGCTGGCGGCCAGGCCGGAACCGGGCAGGAACTGCTGGCCGGCATGATCCTCTCGAACGAGCCGGGCTATTACAAGGCCGGCGATTTCGGGATCCGCACCGAAAACCTCGTGCTGGTCGAGCGCCGCGATATTCCCGGCGCGGAAGGCGAATACCTCGGCTTTGAAACGCTGACCTTCGCCCCGATCGATCGCACCCTGGTCGACACTACCCTGCTCACCCGCGACGAAGTGGCCTGGTGGAACGACTATCACGCCAAGGTCGAGGCGCTGCTCGCACCGCAGCTGTCGGGCGATGTGCTCACCTGGCTCAAGGATCAGTGCGCCCCGCTCTGACGGGACAGGCAAAAGGGAGAAGGCAGATGATCGGCTATGTCACCGTTGGCACCAATGATCTGGCGCGCGCCGCCCGGTTCTATGATGCGATTGCCGCTGAAATGGGCACCGGGCGGATGATGGAGTTCGACAGCTTCATCGCCTGGGGCACGCCGGGCGGCGGCGCGGGCATCGCCGCCACCAAGCCGTTTGACGGAGCCGCCGCCACGGTCGGCAACGGGGTAATGGTCGCGCTTGAAGCTAGCGATGCCGCGCAGGTCGACCGGCTCTATGCCGTCGCGCTGGCACATGGCGGCAGCGACGAGGGCGCGCCCGGCCCGCGCGGCGATGGCGGCTTCTATGCCGCCTATTTCCGTGACCCCGATGGTAACAAGCTCAACGCCTTCGTGATGAACGCCTGACTTGCACCCAGCTGAACGACACGCCGGTCTTGCGACAATTGGCGACAAATTAGCCCGACTGCGGCATAGTCGCGCGACAGTCCGGGCGTAACAGGGGGTTGCAAGCCGTGAGGTCCGCCCCTCCCCCTCCCCTCGCGGGCCCGCGGCTTGACCCTTTTCAACGGATGGGAGTCCGCATCATGAAAAAGTTCCTGATTGGCTTTTCGCTGGTCGCCATGGCTGGGGCGGGCGTTGCCCTTGCCCAGGACCACGGAGCGATGGGCGACCCGATGGGCAACAAGACCGTGACCCGCGCCGAAGTGCAGGCCAAGGCCGAAGCTCACTTCGCGATGATGGACGTCAACAAGGACGGCAAGCTCGACGCCGCCGACCGCGCCGCCCACATGGACCAGAAGTTCGACGCGATCGACACCAACAAGAATGGCGCGATCAGCAAGGATGAATTCGCCGCAGCCCGCAAGGACGGCCACGAAGGCATGCCGGGCATGAAGCATGACGGCGGTCATGACCGCAAGGGCATGGGCAAGGGCGAACACCGCATGGGCGGCGGCGGCATGATGATGCTGCGGATGGCCGACACCAACAAGGACGGTGCCGTCACCAAGGACGAATTCGTCGCCGCGCATCTCAAGATGTTCGACATGGCCGACACCAACCATGACGGCCAGCTAACCCCGGCTGAACGCAAGGCGGCCCGCGCCAAGATGATGGAGCACATGCGCCAGATGAAGGGCGGCATGGATCATGCCGGCCACGACATGGCCCCGCCTCCGCCGCCCCCGCCGGCTGCCTGACCCCAATCGGATGCCCGCCGCGCGATGACCGAGACGGCCCCTGTCAGCCTGCTGGTGGTCGATGACGAGCAGGCCCTGCGCCAACCCCTGGCCGAGTATCTCGCTCGCCAGGGGTTTGCCGTAAGCCAGGCCGCCAGCGCCGCCGAGGCGCGCAGCCTGCTGCGCGACAGCGCGCCCGACCTGGTCCTGCTCGACATCATGATGCCGGGCGAGGACGGGCTGTCGCTGTGCCGCCACCTCACCGAAAGCCGCGCGATCCCGACCATCATGCTGACCGCCAAGGGCGAGGCGATGGACCGTGTGGTCGGGCTGGAAATCGGCGCCGATGACTATGTCGTCAAACCCTTTGAACCGCGCGAACTGGTCGCCCGGATCCGCTCGGTCCTGCGCCGTGCGGCCAAGGGCGGCGGCGCTGGCGCCCCGGTCGAAGACGAAGCCTTCGAATTCGAAGGCTGGCGGCTCGATCCGCTCAAGCGCCGATTGACCGATCCCGAAGGGGCGATGGTCTCAATTTCCTCGGCCGAATTCCGCCTGCTGATGGCCTTTGTCGAACATCCCCGTCAGGTGCTTGATCGCGACCGCCTGCTCGACATGGTCCAGGGCCGCGAGGCGCACCTGTTCGACCGCGCGGTCGATAACCAGGTCAGCCGCCTGCGCCGCAAGATCGAGGTCGACAGCCGCAACCCGGTCCTGATCCAGACCGTCTGGGGCGGCGGCTACATGCTGGCTGCCGACGTCCGCCGGATCCGCGCCGAGGCCGCATGAGCCTGCTCCGGTTCTGGCCCCGCAGCCTGCAAGGGCAATTGCTGCTCGCGATCGCGCTGGCGCTGCTGCTGGCGCAAGGGATCAGCGCGACACTGCTCTACCGCGCCCAGGTTGAACGGCGCGAGGCCGGGCTGGTCCACACCGCTGCGATGCGGCTGTTCGCAGCCGGGCGCGAGGACGGCCTGTTTGGCGGCGAACTGCGCCACGGCGGCGAGATGGTCGATGCCCGCCGGCCGCTCAGGGTCCAGCGCGAGGCAAGCCTGGCGCTGCGCAGCACCGATCAGCGCCGTCCCCATGCCGAAGAGGAACTGCGCGAAATTCTTGAAAGCCAGGGCGCCGAACTCGGCGACGTGGTGATCGTCCAGCGCCCCGCCAGCGAAGACCCCGGATTTTACGGCCATATGGAGCGCCGCGCCCGCCTGCTGGGCGAACATGCCCCGCCGCCGCCCGATCACGTGCTGCTGGCCGCCGTGCAGGTCCATCCCGCCGGCAACTGGATGACCGTGCGCATCCCCGTGCCGCGTGATGAGCGCGCGCTGCTCGCCACGCTGCTCGGCCAGACCTTGCTCGCCTATGCCTTGCTGGTCGGCGCGATTGCGCTGATCGTCGGGCGGATCACCCGCCCGCTCGCGGCGCTGACCCGGCGGCTCGAACGCTTCGCCCAGACCCGCGATATCGACGGCCAGATCGAACCCGAAGGCCCCGACGACGTGCGTCAGCTGATCGAGGCGCACAACGCGATGGAAGGCCGGATCGCAGCCCTGCTCGATGAAAAGGACGTGATGCTCGGCGCGATCGGCCATGACCTCAAGACGCCGCTGGCGGCGCTGAGGGTGCGGATCGAATGCGTCGATGACACCACCGAACGCGCGCGCATGGCCGCAACGATCGAGGACATCACCCGGTCGCTCGACGATATCCTCTCGCTCGCGCGGGTGGGCCGGCCGAGCGATCCGCTTGAACCAGCCGAGCTGTGCGCGCTGGTCGGCCAGATCGCCGACGAATTTGAAGACATGGGCGAACCGGTCAGCTTCGCGCCGTGCGAACGGATCGTGCTGCCACTGCGCGTGACCTGGCTGCGCCGTGCCGCGCGCAACCTTGTCTCGAACGCGCTGCGCTATGGCAAGGTCGCGCGGGTGGCGGTGCTCCGCGAGGACGGGCAGGTCGCGATCCGGGTCGAGGACGATGGTCCCGGGATTCCCGAGAGCGACATCGCCCGGATGCTCGAACCCTTCACCCGCGGCGATCCCTCGCGCAACAGCGGCACCGGCGGCGCGGGGCTGGGGCTCACGCTCGCCCGCGCGATTGCCGAACAGCACGGCGGCCGGCTGACGCTCACCAACCGCCGCGCCGATGACGGCACGGTGATCGGCCTTTCGGCAACCATCACCCTGCCGCTCGGCTAGGCGCTTACTTCACTTTCGCCAGTTCGCCTGAAAGTTCGGCGCTGCGCGCGGTCTTGAGCGCGGCGCAGCTGCGCACCCGCTCGATCGTGCGTTCAAGTTCCAGCGCCCCGGTCTTACCCGCAAAGCGCGGGCGCAGCAGGGCGGCAACCTCGTCGGCGCGTTCGGCCGAGCAGAACCCGCCGACCATGCCGGGCAGGCGCGCGGTGAAGAAGATCCCGCCGCTGCCACTGGTCAGCTCGTCAAAGTGGCGGCCGAGCCAATCGAAGCCCAGATCGCGCGTTTCCGGCGTCATGATCACCGCGCGCACGGCGTTGTTGCGCTCGCTCGGGCGCAGACGGGGATCGCGCAGGTCATCAAGCAACCAGCGGGCGATCGCGGGATTGCCCGATCCGGCGACGGCACCCAGCGCGGAAGGCCGGAAGCGCGGATCCTGCGAGGCCAGCGCCTTGTCAGCCAGCGCGCGGGCGGCATCGATCCCGCCTGCTTCGAGCAGCACGCCGAAGGCTTCGCCATACCATGCCGGATCAAGCGCCTGCGCGTCCCCGCCGAGGTAGGCCGTGGCCGCCCCCTGCAATTGCGCGCGCAGCCCCGCATCGCGCGCGGTGCCCGCCATGCGGCTGACGATCTGCTGGCGGTGGAGCGAGATTTCCGGGTCTTCGCCGGCATAGACCCCGACCTTGGGATCAAAGCCCAGCTGCTTGAGCCGCGGCGCCAGCAGCCCGGTCAGGAAGCGGCGATAACCAGCCTTGCCGGCCTCATCCATGATGCCGTTGCTGTAGAAGGCCTGCAGGCTGTCGATCCCGGCGTCGCTGGCATAGCTATCGGGATTGCGCGCAAGCTGCCGCGCCGAGGCGACCAGCTGCCGCGCCGAGGCCCGGCCCGCCAGGAAGCTGGCATAAAGCGAATCGTCGAGCGCGAGGGCTTCGGCGCCCGGCAGGCTGGCAGCCTTGGCGATCAGGGCATCCCAATCGGCGGCCGGCAGTTCGAAGCGGTAATAGCCGGTGCCGCCGGCATTGGGGATGAACGACCCCTTGGCGGCAACGGTCACGCGGGCGCTGTTCTCGGTTAGCAGCTGACACTGCTGCTGCGCGCTGCCCAGCGCGCGCAGGCACAGCGGCACGCCCCAGCGGGTGGCCGGCGGCGTTGCCCCAAGCCGGGCATAGCGGCTTTGGCTGACCTGCCACGCACCCTTCCCGGCGCGCGTGAAGGTGAGCAGCGGAACGCCCTGCTGGTCGGTGAAACTTTGCATCGCAGGCACGATCCGAGGATCGCCCGCCGCATCGGCCAGCGCGGCGAAGAACTCGGTGCTGGTGGCATTGCCATATTTGTGCGCGGCCATGTAGCGGCGCACCCCGTCGCGGAACTTGTCATCGCCCATGTATCCCGCAATCATCGCGATCACGTGGCCGCCCTTGCCATAGGTGATCGAATCGAATGCCTCGTCGATCTGGGCATTGGTGGTGATCGGCTGATGGATCGCGCGGCCGGCGACCAGCGCGTCGGTGCTCATCGCAGCGAAGCCTTCGGCCAGCGCCCCAGCCCGGATGTTGAGATCGGGGCGCCATTCCCCGCCGATGCGGAAGCCCATCCAGTTGGCAAAGCTTTCATTGAGCCAGATGTCATCCCACCACGCCGGGGTGACGAGATCGCCATACCACTGGTGCGCCAGCTCGTGGCTGACGATCATGCCGAAGCTGCGCTTCTGCCCGGTGGTCGCCTTGTCATCGAGCACGAGGATCGTTTCGCCGTAAAGGTCGGCGCCCGCATTCTCCATCGCGCCGGGGAGGATCGGCGTCGTGATCTGATCGAGCTTGGGATAGGGGAAGGGCTGGTCGAAATAGGCTTCGAGGTGCCGCACGATGTCCTTCGACCCTTCGAGCGCGAAGGCGATCTTGCCGGCGTTCTGCTTGGTGGTGACGATCCGCAGCGGCAGCGGCGCAGCGCGCTGCGGGCTGGGGGGCACCTGCCCTTCGAGCGTCGCGAAGGGACCGACCATCATCGCCACCAGATAGGTCGGCAGCGGCAGGGTCGGCGCGAAGGTGTGGACTTCCAGCCCGCCTTCCAGCTTGCTCGACACCTCGGGCGCGTTGCTGACCGCGACCTGGCCCGGCGCAGTGCGCAAGGTGACGTGGAACGGGGTCTTGAAGCCGGGCTGGTCAAAGCCCGGGAATGCGGCGCGGGCATCGATCGATTCGAACTGGGTCCACGAATACCAATCGTCGCCCACCTTGACCCGGAACAGGCCCGCCGGGCCGGACTGGAAGCCCGCCTCATAGTCGAACACCAGCCGCACCGGCCCGGCCGGCAGCGCCTCGCCAAAGGTGATGCGGGCCACCCCGGTCGGATCAAGCTGGGTCCAGCGCCCGGGCACCGCCCGCCCGCCGATCACGGCGGCAACCTTGCTCACCGCCAGATCGCGGCCGTGGAGATCGATAAAGCGGCTCTCCGCCTTGAGCCGGGCCTCGATCTCGACATGGCCGGCAAAGCGGTCGCGTGCGGGATCGACCGTCAGGTCCAGCCAGTAGGCCGCCGGGGCCACCGCATCGCTGAGCCGCCCGGCGGGCAGCGGGGCCAGCGCGGCCACGGCCTCTGCGGTCAGCTCGGCAGCCGGCGCCGCGCCCTGGGGCGCGGCCGGCTTGGCCGGGGCGCCCAGCGCCGGGCTGGCCAGTGCCAGCGAAAGGGTGGAAGCGGCAAACAGCAGGGCGCGCATGGCAAATCCTTGAAGCAATGGTCGACTTGGACCGATGCTTCACCCCGCGCGGCGGATCAATGCACGAACCGCCCGACGAAGCGCGGACCCGCCCCGACGAGCGTCAGCGCAGCAAGCCGCCCAGCAGCCCGCGCGCAAACCGGCCGAGCATCGCCCCGCCCAGCGCCGTGCCGATCGCCCCGGCAGCCGCGCTGGCCGCCGAAGCCATCGGCGAGCCGCCCGATTTGCGCCCCGACATGCTGCGCGCCACCATCGTGCCGGCCGAAGCGGCCGCTGCGCCAAGCGCCGCCTTGCCAGCCTTTTCCCACATTGATGGGGTCTGGCGCGGCTGGGCGCGCTGGGCGACCTCGCCCTGCTCGGCCACCACCTGCGCGGCGGCGGCGGCGTCCTGCGCCTTCTGGACCAGCACTTCGGCCGCACTCTCGCGGTTGACGGCGGTATCGTACTTGCCATCGAACGGGCTGATCGACTGGATGATCGCGCGCTCCTTGTCGCTCACCGGCCCAAGCCGCGAGCACGGCGGGGTGATCAGCGTGCGCTGCACCACGCTGGGCGCGCCATCGCCATCAAGCGTCGACACCAGCGCCTCGCCGACCTTCAGTTCGGTGATCACCGTTTCAACATCGAGCGCGGGGTTGATGCGGAAGGTTTCCGCCGCCGCCTTGATCGCCTTCTGATCGCGCGGGGTAAAGGCGCGCAGCGCGTGCTGCACGCGGTTGCCCAGCTGCCCGGCGATCTTTTCCGGGATATCGATCGGGTTCTGGGTGACGAAGAACACGCCCACGCCCTTCGAACGGATCAGGCGGACGACCTGCTCGATCTTGTCGAACAGCGCCTGGGGGGCATCGTCGAACAGCAGGTGGGCTTCATCGAAGAAGAACACCAGCTTGGGCTTTTCGGGATCGCCCACTTCGGGCAGCGCCTCGAACAGTTCGGACAGCAGCCAGAGCAGGAAGGTCGCGTAGAGCTTGGGGCTCTGCATCAGCTTTTCAGCCGCAAGGATATTGATGATCCCCTTGCCGGCATCGTCGGTGCGGATGAAATCGTTGATCTCGAAGGCCGGCTCGCCAAAGAACCGGTCGGCGCCCTGACTGGCGAAGGACAGCAACTGGCGCTGGATCGTGCCGACACTGGCCTTGGAAATGTTGCCATAGGTCGTGGCCAGCTCGCTCGCCTTTTCGGCGCAGGCGATCAGGGTCTGTTGCAGGTCATCGAAGTCGAGCAGCAGCAGGCCGTTGTCGTCGGCCCACTTGAAAGCCACGGTCAGCACGCCTTCCTGCGTTTCGTTGAGCCCCATCAGCCGCGAGAGCAGCAGCGGCCCCATTTCCGATACCGTGGTGCGGATCGGGTGGCCCTGCTCGCCATACAGATCCCAGAACACCGCCGGGTTATCGTGATAGGCATAGCTGGCGAGGCCGAGATCCTTGGCACGCTGTTCGATCACGTCGGCGTGCTTGAATTCGTGGCTTCCGGCCATGCACACGCCTGAAAGATCGCCCTTCACGTCGGCCAGGAACACCGGCACGCCCTGCGCCGAAAACTGTTCGGCCATGGTCTGCAGGGTCACCGTCTTGCCGGTGCCAGTCGCGCCCGCGATCAGCCCGTGGCGATTGGCCCGCCCCAGCAGCAGCGACTGGCGCTCGCCGTTCGATCCCAGACCAATGTAGATGTCTTCCATTACGGCGGCTCCCTGCGACTCCAAGTGTTTCAGATAAAACGCTGAACGCCCCAGCGCGAGGGGCTTTTTGCATGACGGCCAAACCATCGCTAGAAGCGCCTTTCCAATGGCTGAACCGTTCATCCTGCTCGACGATGCTCGCCCCGAAGGGGCCAGCGATGCGCGCCTCTATCGTGCCCCCCGCGAAGTGATCGTGGCGCGGCGCGTGGAAGAGGTCGCCCCGGCCCTTGAACGGATCGAGGCACTGCGCCGCGAAGGCGCTGATCTGGCAGGCTATTTCGCCTACGAAGCCGGGCTTGCGCTGGAGCCGCGCCTTGCCCCGCTGGCCGCCGCGCGAACCGGCGCGATGGGGCCGCTGCTGTGGTTCGGCGCCTTCGACGGGTTCGAGACGATCCCGGCCGCAGCTGTCCCGGAATGGCTCGCCTCCCAGGCAGAAAATGACGGCGTGCCCGCGCAGGTCGGCCCGGTCGAACCGCAGGTTTCGCCCGGCGGCTACGGCGCGGCCTTTGCCCAGCTGCAAGAAGCGATCGCGGCGGGCGATATCTATCAGGCCAATCTCACCTTCCATCTGGCCGGCGCATTCCGGGGCGATCCGCTGGCGCTTTACGCCGCGCTGCGCCCGGCGGCCGGCGCGGGCTATGGCGGGATCATCTGCGATGGCTCGCACTGGCTCTTGTCATGCTCGCCCGAACTGTTCTTCGCGCTCAAGGACGGGGCGGCGCTGGCCAAGCCGATGAAGGGTACCCGCCCGCGCAGCCGCGACGCGGACGAAGATGCGGCCTTGGCCAAGGAACTGGTCGAATCGGCCAAGGAACGCGCCGAAAACCTGATGATCGTCGACCTGCTGCGCAATGACCTCAGCCGTGTGGCCGAGGCTGGCAGCGTCAAGGTTGAAAAGCTCTTCGCGGTCGAAAGCTATCCCACGGTCCACACGATGACCACCACCATCCGCGCCCGCCTGCAGCAAAACTGCGGCACGATCGACATGGTGCGGGCGATCTTCCCCTGCGGGTCGATCACCGGCGCGCCCAAGATCCGCGCGATGGAGCTGATCAACGCGGTCGAACGCGATGCCCGCGGCCCCTATTGCGGCGCGATCGGGCGGATCGATGCCAACGGCGATGCCGCCTTCAACGTCGCGATCCGCACCCTGCGCCTGACGCCCGGCGAAAACGGCCGGGGCCGCGCGGTGCTCGGCGTCGGCTCGGCAATCGTGGCCGACAGCGAAGGCTTGCAGGAATGGCGCGAGTGCCTGGTCAAGGGCGGGTTCGTGCGGCTCTACGCCGCCGGGTGCGATCTGATCGAGACGATGCGCTTCACCCCTGAGCACGGCGTGCCGCTGCTCGAACTGCACCTTGAACGGATCAAGGCCAGCGCCGAGGAACTGGGCTTCACCTTCGATCGCCATGCCGTGCGCAATGCCATTCAGGCGCTGTGCTTCGATGCCGACAGCCCGGCGCGGCTGCGGCTCGTCGCCTCGCGCAGCGGGGCCTACAGCCTTGAACTGGGCAAACTGCCCGCGCCGCTGGCCGAGCCGGTGACCTGCGCAGTGCTGCGCCTGCCGGTCGATGCCGGGGACTGGCGCCTGCGCCACAAGAGCACCGACCGCGGCTTTTACGATGTCGGCCTCAAAGCCGCCAAGGGCGTCGGGGCGCAAGAGGCCTTGTTCCTGCGCGACGATGGCCTGCTGACCGAAGGCTGCTTCACCAACCTGTTCGTCGAGCGCGATGGCAAGCTGCTCACCCCGCCCGCGCGGCTGGGCCTGCTGCCAGGCGTGCTGCGCCGTTCGCTGATCGAGGAGGGTCGCGCCGAAGAGGCGGACCTGACGCTCGATGATCTGGGGGGCGGGTTCCTGATCGGCAACGCGCTGCGCGGGCTGATGCCGGCCCGGCTGCTGTGATGCTGTCCAAAGCTCTCGCCCGGATCGCGCCTTCGCGCACCACCGCGATCACCGACCGCGCGATCGAACTGCGCGCCGAGGGGCGCGACATCATCTCGCTGTCGGTGGGCGAACCCGATTTTGCCACCCCGCCCCACGTCATCGCCGCCGCCCATGCCGCGCTTGATGCCGGCGATACCAAATATACCGCTGTTCCCGGCACCGCCGCGCTGCGCGCCGCCGCCGCGCTGCATTTCAAGCGCGACCTTGGCATGGACGTGCCGCCTTCGCAGGTGATCGTCAGCGCGGGGGGCAAGCAGGCGATCTTCCATGCGCTGCTCGCCACGCTCGATCCGGGCGATGAAGTGCTGATCCCCAGCCCGTGGTGGGTGAGCTATCCCGAAATCGTCCGCTTCGCCGGCGCCGAACTGGTGGATCTGCCGACCACGGCCAGCGGCGGCTTTCGCATCACCGCCCAGCAGCTCGAAGCCGCAATCACGCCCAAGACCCGCTGGCTGCTGCTCAACAGCCCGGGCAATCCAACCGGCGCGACCTATCCCGCCGAGGAACTGCGCGCGCTGGGCGAAGTGCTTGCCCGCCATCCGCGCGTGCTGATCATGTCGGACGATATCTACGCGCCGCTGCGCTACACGCCGGGTGCCCACGCGACGCTGGCGGTGGAATGCCCGGCACTGGCCGAGCGCGTGTTGACCGTCTCGGGCGTCTCCAAAAGCCATGCGATGACCGGCTTCCGCATCGGTGTTGCGGCTGGCCCGGCCTGGCTGATCAGCGCGATGGGCCGCCTGCAATCGCATTCCTCGGGCAATGCCGCCTCGATCAGCCAGGCCGCCGCCGTGGCCGCGTTCGAAGGGCCGCAGGACTTCCTGAAGGACTGGTGCGAACGCTTCCGCGCCCGGCGCGACATGGTGGTGGCCGCGATCAATGCGGTCCCCGGCCTGTCCTGCCCGGTGCCCGACGGGGCGTTTTACTGCATGGTCGATGCCGCGCCGCTGATGGCGCGGTTTTGCGATGACGAGACACTTTGCCTGCACCTCCTTGAACACGGGGTCGCGGTGGTCGCCGCCTCGGCCTTTGGCGGGGCGGACGGTTTCCGCATCTCCTTCGCCGCCGACGAAGCCAAACTTGAAGAAGCGGTGCGCCGCATAGCTGGAGCACTTGCATGACCGCCATTCCCATCGTTTACGAAGACGGCGAAGCCTTGGTGATCGACAAGCCCGCGGGCCTGCCGATCGAGCGCCCGCGCGCCGGTGGCCGCTGCCTCGAAGACCATCTGGAAGAGCTGAAGCTCGGCTTCCAGCGTGAGCCCTGGCCCGCCCACCGGATCGATACTGACACTTCGGGCTGCCTGCTGCTGGCGCGCAATCCCAAGGCGCTGAAGCGCTTCAACGCCGCCTTCGAAGGGCGGCAGGTGGAGAAGGTCTACCTCGGGATCGTGAACGGCCCGGTCGAAGGCGATGAAGGCACGATCGAACTGTCGCTGTCCAAGATTTCCAGCGCGGAAAAGGGCTGGCGGATGATCGCGGCGAAGAAGGGCAAGCCTTCGGTGACCCACTGGCGCAAGCTGGCCGAGCGCAGCAGCCTGACGCTGGTCGAATTCCGCCCCGAAACCGGCCGGACCCACCAGATCCGCATCCACGCGCAGGCCGGGCTCGGCCACGCGCTGCTCGGCGATCCGGTCTATGGTGACAGGAAGGGCGCGCAGCGCACGATGCTCCACGCGCTCGCCATCACCGTAGAGCGCGAAGGCAAGCCGCCGATCGCTGCGCGCGCGCCGGTGCCGGCGGATTTCGCCGCGTTCGGGTTTGGCGAAGATGTCATCGGCGGATGAAGCCATTGCCCGCGCGAACGCGCTGGCCAGCGAAAGCTTCGTGACTGCATCGGGCCCCGGCGGGCAGAACGTCAACAAGGTGGCGACCGCCGTGCAGTTGCGGCTCGATGTCTATGCCCTGCGCCTACCGGTGCCGGTCTTCGCGCGGTTCAAACAGCTCGCGGGCAGCCGGATGACGGCAAGGGGCGAACTCCTCATCACCGCCCAGCGCTTTCGCACCCAGGAAGCCAACCGAACAGACGCACGTGAACGACTGGGCGAGTTGATCGCCGAAGCCTTCAACCTCCCCCAACAGCGCGCCAAGAGCCGCCTCAACCGCGTCGGCAAGACCCAGCGGCTTGAAGGCAAGAAAAAGCGCGGCGCGGTCAAGGCCGGGCGCGGCAAGGTGCGGCTGGACTGATCAGCCCGCCCCCTCAGACTGTCGCGCTGGCGCTCATCACCTGGCGGCCGTCGGCGGCGAAGGCACCCAGTTCATAACCCGCATCCGTGCTGCGCAGCACGAGGTGCAGCATTTCGCCGCAGATCGCCGGGGACAGGCCCCGGAACGCGAAGGTTTTGAGCGCATTTTCGCCCAGTTCGCGCTGCGCCAGATCGAGCAGCAGGCTGGCGGTCAGCGGCCCGTGAACCACCAGACCGCGATAGTTCTCTTCGCCCATGGCATAGGGCAGATCGTAATGGATGCGGTGGCTGTTGAAGGTCAGCGCGGAAAAGCGGAACAGCAGCGGCTCGGTCGGCACCAGCGCGCGGTGCGCGGACCAGGCCAAGGGATCGAAGCGCCCCTCACCCAGCGGCGGCGGGGCGGGCGGCGTGCCGGGCTCGGCGGGGGCGCGGTAGACCAGCGACTGCATTTCGCTGACCGCAAGGCCGCTTTCCCCATGCGTTTCGTGCGCCACGTCGACGAAGACCAGTTGGCCCGAGCCGCCGGTCTTTTCGGTGACCGAGGCAATGCGCGAGGTGCGCGTCACCCGCTCGCCCACGCGCAGGGGGGCATGGAACTCCACCTTGCTCGAAGCCCACATCCGGCGGGGCAGCGGCACGGGGGGCAGGAAGCTCGCCGGACTGTCATCGCGCAGCGGGTGGCCATCCGGCCCCAGCGCTGCGGTCGGCGCATCGGGCAGGCACAGGCACCAGTGCAGCGCTTGCGCCACGGTGCCATCGCCGGGCGCGGCGCGGTCGAGCGCGGCGAGCCAACGCGTGGCCATGGCCTCGTCAACCCGGTCATGGCGCTGTTCCTCGCGGCCGATCCAGCTGCTCCAATCGCTCATCAGTTGCGTCCTTCCAGCAGTCCGCGCGCGATCACCTGCGCCTGGATTTCGGCCGCGCCTTCGAAGATATTGAGGATGCGCGCATCGCACAGCACGCGGCTGATCTCGAACTCCAGCGCATAGCCGTTGCCGCCGTGGATTTGCAGCGCGGCATCGGCGTTGCTCCACGCGGTGCGCGCGGCGAGCAGCTTGGCCATGCCAGCCTCGATATCGCAGCGCTTGCCCGAATCCTTGGCCCGCGCGGCGGCATAGGTCAGCTCGCGGGAGAGGATCAGGTCAGCCAAGCTCATCGCCAGCTTGTCAGCCACGCGCGGGAAGGCAGCGATGGCCTTGCCGAACTGTTTGCGATTGATGGCATAATCGAGCCCCAGTTCGAGCGCGCGGCGGGCCACGCCCACGGCGCGGGCGGCGGTCTGGATCCGGGCGCCTTCGAACGTGCGCATCAGCTGCTTGAAGCCCTGCCCCTGCTCTCCGCCAAGCAGCGCCTCTGCCGGCGCGCGCATCCCGTCGAACGACAGCGCATATTCGCGCATGCCCCGGTAACCGAGCACCTCGATCTCGCTGCCGGCCATGCCGTCTGCCGGGAACGGGTCGGCCGCGCTCCCGCGCGGCTTGGGAACCAGCAGCATCGAGAGGCCCGCATATCCCTTGGCATCAGGCAGCGTACGGGCGAGCAGCGTCATCAGGTCGGACCGGCTGGCGTGGGTGATCCAGGTCTTGGCCCCGTCGATCACCCAGTCGCCATTGGAATCCTGCCGGGCGCGGGTCTGCAAGGAGCCAAGGTCGGATCCGGTATCAGGCTCGGTAAACACGGCGGTTGGCAGCACTTCGCCGCTGGCGATCCGGGGCAGCCACTGCGCCTTCTGCTCAGGCGTGCCGCCCTGCGCGATCAGTTCGCCCGCGATCTCGCTGCGGGTGCCGAGCGAGCCGGCGCCGATCCACCCCCGCGACAGTTCCTCGGTGACAAGGCACATCACCAGTTTCGACAGGCCCAGCCCGCCGAACTCTTCGGGAATGCACACGCCAAAGGTGCCAAGTTCGGCCATCGCCGCCACGGTAGCGTCGGGGATCAGGTCGTTCGCCAGATGCCACTTGTGGGCATGGGGCAGGATCTCGGCCTCGGTGAAGCGGCGGAACTGGTCGCGGATCGCATCAAGGTCGCTGTCGTGGAAGCTTTCCGACGGCCAATGCCCAGCGGCCAGCAGGGCGGCCACCTCGGCGCGGGTTTCGGCGTGATCGGCATCGATCAGCGCGGCGCAGGCCTGGGCCAGATCGCGCGCGGCAGCGCCAAGGCCTAAGTCGGCCGGGCGCAGGATCTCGTTCTGCCCCATCGGCAGGCCGCCGACCAGCTGCCCCAGCGTTTCGGCAAAGGCGAGGCGCGTGACCTTCGCATCGATCGGGTTGGCATCGCCATTGGCCTCAAGCCAGCCCGCCACGGCTTCGAGCGCGGCCACGCTCGTCGCGATCCAGGCAAAGCCGTGGGCGGCGCGCTGGTGCGCGTCGATCCGCTGGCCTTCCAGCCGCTCGGCCAGCGCCGCCTGGGCCTGCGCGAGATAGCCCTGCGCCGCGCCCAGAACGTGGCCGTAATCGATGGCGCTCATGCCTGTTCGAACACCGCCGCGATGCCCTGACCGCCGCCGATGCACATGGTTTCAAGCCCGTACTTCACATCGCGGCGCTGCATTTCGCGGGTCAGGTTGGCAAGGATGCGTCCGCCGGTCGCGCCGATCGGATGGCCGAGCGAAATGCCCGAGCCATTGACGTTGAGGATGTCGTGGCGGCTGTCATCGTCCGACCAGCCCCAGCCCTTGAGGCAGGCCAGCACCTGCGGCGCGAAGGCTTCGTTAAGCTCGATCAGACCCATGTCGCCCAGCGACAGGCCATTGCGGGCGAACAGCCGCTCGGTCGCGGGAACCGGGCCATAACCCATGCGGCTGGGATCGCAGCCGGCGGCAGCCCACGAGTGGAAGTAGGCGATGGGTTCGAGCCCCAGTTCTTCCAGCTTGTCTTCCGCGACCACCAGGCAGGCGGCAGCGGCATCGTTCTGCTGGCTGGCATTGCCCGCCGTCACCACGCCGCCTTCCAGCGCACGCAGCTTGCCGAGCGTCTCCATCGTCGCGTCAGCGCGGTAGCCCTCGTCGTGGTCGAACACCACGGGATCGCCCTTCTTCTGCGGCACGGCGATCGGCACGAGTTCGTCGGCGAACAGGCCCTTCGCCCAAGCGGCAGCAGCACGCTGGTGGCTGCGCACGGCATAGGCGTCGCAGGCCTCGCGGCTGATGTTCCAGTCCTTGGCGAGGTTTTCGGCCGTCTCGATCATGCCCGAGATCACGCCGTAACGCTCAATCGGCTGGCTCATCACGCGCCCGCGGGTCAGGCGGTCATGCAGGGTGAGATTGCCCGCGCGCACGCCCTTGCGCACGTCGGTGGAGTAATGCTCAACGTTGGACATGGACTCGCAGCCGCCCGCGACGACCACATCGCTCATGCCGGTCTGCACCATCATCGCGGCGTTGATGATCGCCTGCAGGCCCGAGCCGCAGCGCCGATCAAGCTGATAGCCCGGCACTTCCTCGGGCAGTCCGGCGAGCAGCCACGACCAGTGGCCGATGCACGGCGCTTCGCCGTTGCCGTAGCCCTGACTGAATACCACGTCGTCAACCCGCGAAGGGTCAATCTTGGTGCGCGCCATCAGCGCTTTCAGGATCTCCGCGCCGAGCTGCCCGGCGGTGAACGAGGCCAGCGCCCCGCCGAACTTGCCGACCGGCGTGCGGATGGGGGAGACAATTGCTGCGCGGCGAAGCTTGGTCATCAGTCGGTTCCTACGATTCCAGAGTCGATCAAACGGGCGATTTCACCCGAGGAGAGGCCGAGCACATCGGCGAGGACCGCCTCGCTGTGCTGGCCGTTGCGCGGTGCGGGCGCGGCGGGTTTGCGCTCCAGCTGGGGCACGGTGGCAAAGGCGCCGGCCGCCGGATAGGCAAAGCCCGAGGGATTGTCGCTGCTGGGCGCGAACATCGGGTTGTCAGTCACCAGGCGGGGATCGTTCACCGCCTCAACCATGGTGCGATAGGGGCCGTGAACCACGCCGTTGCCATCGAGCAGCGCGGCAAGATCGGCATGATCGTATTTGCCGACTTCGGCTTCGATCAGCGCAAAGATCGGCGCGCGGTGGGTAAAGCGGGCGCCATCGTCGCCGGCAAAGGTCACGCCCAGCTGCGCTTCGAGCGCGGCCAGCCCTTCGGTAAGGCCCAGCGCCTTGACCAGCCCCTGCCATTGCCGCTCGTTGATCGCGACGATCATCAGCCGCGTCCCATCGCGGGTCACGAAATCGCGGCCAACCGTGCCGAACACGGCATTGCCCAGCCGCTCGCGATCACGCCCGGTGTAAAGCACTTCGGCCACCCGGCCGAGATTGGCGGCGCTGCCCATCGCGATATCGCTGAGCGGCAGGCGCACTTCGCCGCCAAGGCCGGTGGCATCGCGGCGACGGATCGCGGCCAGCAGCGCAAAGGCGGCATAGGCCCCGGTCAGGAGATCCCAGGCCGGCAGCACGTGGTTGACCGGGCGGGGATCTTCGAGCGGGCCGGTCAGCGCGGTATAGCCCACCGCCGCATTGGCCGTGTAATCGAGCGCCACCGAGCCATCAGGCCAGCCCATCACCCGCACCGTGACCAGATCGGGCCGTCCTTCGGCCAGCCGGTCATGCGCGAGGAAACCGGTCACCGGCAGGTTGGTGATCAGTTGCCCGGTCTTGCGGATCACCTCGGTCAGCAGCTCGCGCGCTTCGGGCTTGCCGAAATCGAGCGCGAGGCTGCGCTTGGCGCGGTTGAGGTTTTCCCAGCCGAGCGAATCGTTGTGGTCGGTCACCGGCCAGCGCCGGAAATCCTGCCCGCCGCCGATCTGGTCGACCCGGATCACGTCGGCGCCGAACTGCGCCATGTAGAGCCCCGCCGTGGGCGAGGCGACGAAGGAGGAAACCTCGACCACCGAAAGGCCGCTGAGAATGTCATACATCGCCGGTCAGCCCTGCTCTGCGGCCCATTCGCGCAGCATGTGCTTGGCGATCTGGAGCTGGAGGATCTGGGTGGTGCCTTCGTAGATGCGGTAGATCCGGGCATCGCGGAAGAAGCGTTCGGCATCGTATTCGGCGAGGTAGCCCGCGCCGCCATAGACCTGCACCACGCGGTCGACCACGCGGCCGCACATCTCGGAGGCAAAGACCTTGAAGGCGGCGGCCTTGCGCAACACGTTCTCGCCCGCATCGGCGCGCGCGGTCACGTCCTGCATCATCGCCTCGGCGGCGTAGATCTCGATCTCGCTGTCGGCGAGCATCTGCTGGATCAGCTGGAAGTTGGCGATCGGTTCGCCAAAGGCCTTGCGTTCATTGGCATAGTGGATCGCGGAATCGAGCGCGCGGCGGGCATAGCCGGTGGCCGCCGCACCAACCGAGATCCGGCCGTTGTCGAGGCTCTTCATCGCATAGATGAAGCCCTTGCCCTCGCTATCGCCGAGCAGCGCATCGGCGGGCAGCTGGACATTGTCCATAATGATGTCGGCGATGTGGCTGCCCGATTGGCCCATCTTCTTGTCCGACTTGCCAACCGCAACGCCGGGCGTGTCCATCGGCACCAGGAAGGCCGAGACGTGGGCGTTCTTGGGCAGCGCTTCCTTGGCGGTGCGGGCCATGATCAGCGCCACCTTCGCGAAGGGCGAATTGGTGATGTAGCGCTTGGTGCCGTTGAGCACCCAGCCGTTGCCGCTCTTCACCGCCATAGTCTGCATCGCCGCCGAGTCAGAGCCGGAGCCCGGTTCGGTCAGGCCAAAGCAGGCGATTTCGCCGGCGGCGAGGCGCGGCAGCCACTGCGCCTTCTGCGCCTCGGTCCCGCCGTTCTTGAGCGCCGAACAAACCATCCCGATGTTGATCGAGATGATCGAGCGGAACGCCGGCATGGCATAGGACAGCGTGTTGATGGTCCGCGCGTACTGGGTGATGTTCATCCCCGCGCCGCCGTATTCCTCGGGCATGGTCAGGCCGAACAGCCCCATGTCGCGCATTTCATCCAGAATCTCGGCGGGGATCTGGTCGGTTTCGATGATCGTCTTTTCCGCCGGGATCAGCCGCTCGCGCACATAGCGGCGCAGCTGGTCGATGAACTGCTCAAAGACATCGGCATCCATACCCTGGGTCATGGCGTGGTCCTCAGATCGGGTCATAGGGGAAGACGTGGGCCGAAACCTCATCGGCGCGGGCGAAGCTCGGCGTGAAAGCCGGGATCAGCTCGTCGGCGATGGCCTCGGGCGTCCAGCCTTCAAGCTTGGTCATCGAGCGGATCGGGCGCGGCTTGTTGTAGAGCACGATCTCGTTCTTGCGGACTGAGAAGATCTGGTTGGTCACCGCCTTCGAGGCATCCGAGGCAAGATAGACCACCAGCGGCGCGATCTTGTCGGCGCTCATCGTCTTGAGCCGTTCGACCCGCTGCTTCTGCTCGGGCGTTTCGGCGGGGATCGAGGCGGTCATCCGGCTCCACGCGAAAGGCGCGATGCAGTTGGAGCGCACGCCCGCACGCGCCATGTCGAGCGCGATCGACTGCGACAGCGCCACCAGCCCCAGCTTGGCCGCCGAATAGTTGGCCTGGCCCACATTGCCGATCAGGCCCGAGGTGGAGGTGAAGTGGATGAAGCTGCCCGATTGCTGCTCGCGGAAATAGGGCGTCGCCGCCTTGCAGACGTTGAACGGTCCGTTGAGATTGACGTCGATCACTGCGCGCCAGTCCTCATGGCTCATCTTGTGCCAGATGGTATCGCGCAGGATTCCGGCGTTGTTGACCACGGCATCGATCCGCCCGAAGCGCTGCACCGCATCCTCGATGATCGTCGCCGCGCCCACCGGATCGGCCACGCTGGCAAGGTTCGCGTATGCCTTGCCGCCAGCGGCCACGATATCGTCCACCGTCTGCTGCGCCGGGCCGGCATCGCCGCCTTCGCCGCCGCCGCCCACGCCCGGATCGTTGACCACCACGGCCGCGCCATGCTTCGCGCAGAGCAGCGCGATTTCGCGGCCCACGCCGCGCCCGGCCCCGGTGATCGCGACGACCTTTCCTTCAAGCATTCCCGACATCCGAATCTCCTGTTTGCGGGCATCTTCGCAAGCCGGCGCGGCAAGGGAAAGCCAATTCATCATTTGGAATTGTCTTTCATCATTGTGAAAAGTATCACGGCGCGATGTCCGGTCCGGTGCGCTCCGTCTCGCAAGCTTTCGCCATTCTGCGGCTGCTCTCCTCGCACCCGGCGGGGCTGACGCTGTCGGAGATCGCGCGCGATCTGGCGCTCAGCCCGTCAAGCTGCCTCAACCTGCTGCGCACCCTGGTGGCAGAGGGCATGGTTGAACGCGGCGGAGCGGCCAAGCTCTACCGCGCGGCTTCGGGCTGGGCCCGGCTCGATTTTGCGCGCGGCGCGCTGGAACAGGTGATCGCCGCGACCCGCCCGGCGCTGGGCACCTTTGCCCAGACGCACGAGGCCACGCTGGGGCTGTGGCACGCGGTATCCAGCGACCGGCTCGAACTGGTCGCGCTGGCCGAAAGCGGCGCGGCCACGCGCATCCTGATGGTCATCGGCCAGCGCCAACCGATCGGCGGCGGGGCGACCGGACGGGCGCTGGCCGCCAGCGAAGGCATATCATCAGCTGAACTGCGGCGGCGCTACGATGCGGTGCGCTGGCAAAGCCCACTGGCCTTTGCCGACTATGCCCAGCAGGTCGAACGCGCGGGCGCGGCGGGCTATGCGATCGACGATGGCCACGGCCACGCCGGGATCTGCTCACTCGGCTGCCGGCTCGCGGTATCGAGCAATGCGCGGCTGTGCATCTCGGCCTCGATCTTCGCCAATTCGCGCGACAGCGCCGGGCTCGCCCGGCTCGGCGAGGCGCTGGCCGGGCTGGCCGCGACGCTGGGGGGGCGGGCCTAGCGCCGGACGGGCGCGGGCTTTGCTGGTGCTGGAGCTGGCGCGCTGCTTGGCGCGGCCTCGCTCGGCAGGGTCTGGCTTTCGATCATTTCAGCCGCTTCATCGAGCGCGCGGGCTTCCCCCACGGTCACGCCGCCGGGGCCGGGTTCATTGTCGGCTTTGGCGCAGCCGCCGGCAGCGAGCAGGGCCAATACTATCAGGATCTTGCGCATGACCGGCGCCTTACCACGCCTTGCCCTGACAGAAAACGGGCGGCTCTCCAGATGGAAAGCCGCCCGCCCTCGGTGAACTGGTGCGTGCCGGTTAGGGCTTGGTCGCAGGGGCGGATGCCTCGGCCGCGGTGGTGGCATCGGCGCCGGGCTCGGCCGCCGCATCGGCCGCCGGAGTCGCCTCGATATCGCCCACGGCTTCTTCGGCCGGCATCTCGACGTTTTCCGGCTGGGCTTCTTCCTTGGCGCTTTCCGAACTGCCGCAACCCGCAAGGGCAAGAGCGGTCACGGCAAGGGCAAGGGAAGCAAGCTTGGTCATCGGTTCGGCCTTCTCAATTCGCTGAAATCCTGCGCCGAACGCGCCGGGGTGAACCGCTGCGTTCAAGGACACTCTAACCACGCGATCCGGGACTGCCAACCCAGTGCAATCCCGCAATTCGCAGGCTTGTTTTCAAGGGGTGTTGATTAGATATAAAGATTTCTTTATATGATACGCCCATGCGGATCGATCCCACCCTGCGCGCCCTTGCCGATACCACCCGGCTCAGGATCATGCGACTGCTCGCCCATATGGAGCTGGCCGTGGGCGAACTGGCGCAGGTGCTGGGGCAAAGCCAGCCGCGCGTCTCGCGCCATGTCCGCATCCTGTGCGATGCGGGGCTGGCCGAACGCCGCAAGGAAGGCAGCTGGGTGTTCCTGCGCAGCGCGATCAGCGAAACCCGCGCCCCGCCGCTGGGTGCCGCCGCGGCGCGGCTGCTGGCCGTGGCTGAGCGCGATGACGCCGGATTTGCCGCGCGCTGCGCCGAGGACCGCCGCCATCTGGCCGCGATCCGCGCCGCGCGCGAATCCAGCGCCCAGGGCTATTTCGCGCGCCACGCCGCCGAATGGGATACGCTGCGCAATCTCCACACGCCCGATGCCCCGGTCGAAGCCGCGCTGGCCAAGGCGCTGGGCGATGCTTCGCTCGGCCACCTGCTCGACGTCGGCACCGGCACCGGACGCATGGCGCAGCTGTTCGCCCCGCTCAGCCAGCACGTCACCGCGTTCGACAAGAGCCCGGAAATGCTCCGCGTCGCCCGCGCGCGGCTGCAGGATCTCCCGGCCGACCGGGTCGATCTGGTCCAGGGCGATTTCACCGCCCTGCCCTTTGCCGATGCCGGGTTCGACACGCTGCTGTTCCATCAGGTGCTGCACTATGCTCAGGCCCCCGAGGACGTGCTGGCCGAAGCCGCCCGCGTGACCCGCCCCGGCGGCCGGGTTGCGGTGGTCGATTTTGCCGCGCACGACCGCGAAGAGCTGCGCACCGCGCACGCCCACGCCCGTCTTGGCTTCTCCGACGAACAGATGCTGGCACTGCTGTCCAACGCCGGGTTCGAAGCGGCGGCCCCCGTCGCGCTGCCGGGCAAGCCGCTGACCGTGAAGATCTGGACCGGCACCCGCACCGGCACCCCCACCCCGAGTATTCAAGCAACCCGCCCCTCCACCACTGCAATCTAGGCCCCCGCTGATGCCCCCCAGCTATGATGCCCTCCGCGAAGCGCGCACCGCGCTCGACACTCCGCTGTTTGCGGGGCTGCCGGGCGATATTGCCGTCTCGTTCGAATTCTTCCCGCCCAAGACCGACGCGCTGATGGAACAGCTGTGGGACGTGGTGACCACGCTGGCCCCGCTCGCCCCGCGGTTTGTCTCGGTCACCTATGGCGCGGGCGGCTCGACCCGCGACCGCACCCACGGCACGGTGGCGCGGATCATTGCCGAAGCCGGGCTGCCGGCCGCCGCCCACCTCACCTGCGTCGAGGCGAGCAAGGCGGAAATCCGCGAAGTGGCCGAAGCCTATTGGGAAGCCGGCGTGCGCCACGTGGTGGCGCTGCGCGGCGACATGGGCGCGCCCGGCGTGCCGTTCCAGCCGCACCCCCAAGGCTATGCCAATGCCGCCGAACTGGTGGCCGGGCTCAAGGAGATCGCCCCGTTCGACGTCTCGGTCGCGGCCTATCCCGAAACCCACCCTGATGCCGCCAGCGCCGAGGCCGACATCGACAACCTCAAGCGCAAGCTGGATGCCGGGGCCAGCCGCGCGATCACCCAGTTCTTCTTCGATCCCGAAGTGTTCTTCCGCTTTCGCGACAAGCTGGCCCGCGCCGGAATCGACGCCCCGGTGCTCCCGGGGATCCTGCCCGTTTCCAACGTGGCCCAGACCCGCAAGTTCGCGGCAGCCTGCGGCGCGCAGATCCCCGGCTGGATGGACGGGCTGTTCGAAGGGCTCGACACCCACCCCGCCTCGCGCCAGCTCGTCGCCGCGACGATCTCGGCCGAGTTCTGCCGCCGGCTCTATGCGGGCGGCGTGCGCGATTTCCACTTCTACACTCTCAACCGCGCCGAGCTGAGCTATGCGATCTGCCACCTGCTCGGCCTGCGTCCCAAGGAGGCCCGCTGATGTCGGCCCGTGAAACCCTGCTGGCCGAAGCGGCCAAGCGCATCCTGATCACCGACGGCGCGCTCGGCACCGAAATCCAGAACTACAAGCTGAGCGAGGCCGACTTTGCCGGCACCCTTGGCCTGGCCAAGGACCAGAAGGGCAACAACGACATCCTCGTGCTGACCAAGCCCGAGGTGATCGACGGAATTGCGCGGGCCTATCTCGATGCCGGGTCGGACATGGTCTCGACCAACACCTTCTCCTCGAACCGCATCTCGATGGCCGATTACGGCGCCGAACATCTCGTGCGCGAACTCAACGTCGCGGCCGCGCAGATCCTGCGCCGCGCCTGCGATAGCTATACCGCCAAGGACGGCCGCCCCCGCTTTGTGCTGGGTTCGATCGGGCCGACCAACAAGACCCTCTCGCTCTCGCCCGATGTCAACGATCCGGGCTACCGCGAGATCGACTGGGATTTCCTGGTCGAAGTCTATCACGAACAGGCCGCGGCCCTGATCGAAGGCGGAGCCGATTTCATCCTCGTCGAAACGGTGTTCGACACGCTCAACTGCAAGGCCGCGATCATGGCGGTGAAACAGCTGGAACGCGAACTGGGCCGCGATGTGCCGCTGATGCTGTCGATGACGCTGACCGACCTGTCGGGGCGCAACCTCTCGGGCCACACGGTCGAAGCCTTCTGGTATGCCGTGCGCCATGCCCGCCCGGTGACCGTGGGGCTCAATTGCTCGTTCGGGGCGGCGCAGCTGCGCCCCCATGTCCGCGCGCTGGGCGCCATCGCCGACACGCTGATCATGGTCTATCCCAACGCCGGCCTGCCCAACGAACTGGGCGAATATGATGAGCTGCCCGATACGACCGCGGCAATGCTGCGCGAATGGGCCGAACACGGCCAGGTCAACGTGCTGGGCGGATGCTGCGGCTCCACGCCTGCGCACATTGCCGCGATCGCCGCCGCCGCGCGCGATCTTGCCCCGCGCACCCAGCCCCAGCCCCCGGTCGTGACGCGGCTGGCGGGCCTTGAACCTTTCGTGATGGGGGCCTGAGCCGATGACCCAGCAGATCGCATCCTTCGTCAACGTGGGCGAGCGCACCAATGTGACCGGCAGCGCGGCCTTCAAGAAGCTGATCCTCGCGGGCGACTATGCCAAGGCCGTTGAAGTCGCGCGCCAGCAGGTCGAGAACGGCGCCCAGATCATCGACGTCAACATGGACGAAGGGCTGCTCGACGCCGTCGAGGCGATGACCACCTTCCTCAAGCTGATCGCCGCCGAACCCGATATCGCCCGCGTGCCGGTGATGATCGACAGTTCCAAGTGGGAGGTGATCGAGGCCGGGCTGAAATGCGTGTCGGGCAAGCCGATCGTCAATTCGATCTCGATGAAGGAGGGCGAAGAAGCCTTCCTGCATCATGCCCGGCTGTGCCTCGATTATGGTGCCGCCGTGGTGGTCATGGCCTTCGACGAAAAGGGCCAGGCCGACACCAAGGCGCGCAAGGTCGAAATCTGCGCGCGGGCCTATGCCCTGCTCACCGGGATCGGTTTTCCGGCCGAGGACATCATCTTCGACCCCAACATCTTCGCAGTGGCGACCGGGATCGAGGAGCATGACCGCTATGGTCTCGATTTCATCGAGGCCGTGGCCGAGATCAAGGCGCAGCTGCCGCACGTGCATTGTTCGGGCGGGCTGTCCAACCTGTCGTTCAGCTTCCGCGGCAACGAGCCGGTGCGCCGGGCGATGCATTCGGTGTTCCTCTACCACGCGATCCGCGCCGGGCTCGACATGGCGATCGTCAACGCCGGGCAGATCGACATTTACGACACGATCGATCCGGCGCTGCGCGATGCCTGCGAAGACGTGATCCTGTGCCGCCCCGTGGCGGGCGAACAGACCGCCACCGAGCGGCTGATCGCCATGGCCGAAAGCTTCAAGGGGCAGGATGCCGCGCAGGAAAAGGCCGCCGCCGAATGGCGCGGCTGGGACGTGGTGCGCCGGCTCGAACATGCGCTGGTCAAGGGCATTGACGCCCATATCGTCGAGGACACCGAGGAAGCCCGCCTGCTCCACGCGCGCCCGATCGAAGTGATCGAAGGCCCGCTGATGGCCGGCATGAACACCGTTGGCGACCTGTTCGGCGCGGGCAAGATGTTCCTGCCGCAGGTGGTGAAATCGGCCCGCGTGATGAAGAAGGCCGTGGCCCACCTCATCCCGTTCATCGAAGCGGCGAAGGAAGCCGGCGCCAAGGCCAAGGGCAAGATCGTGATGGCGACCGTGAAGGGCGACGTTCACGACATCGGCAAGAACATCGTCGGCGTGGTGCTGCAGTGCAACGGCTATGACGTGATCGACCTCGGGGTCATGGTGCCCTGGTCGACGATCATCGAAACCGCCGTGCGCGAGGAAGCCGACATCATCGGGCTGTCGGGCCTGATTACGCCCAGCCTTGATGAAATGGTCACCGTGGCCGAGGAAATGCAGCGCGCCGGACTCTCGATCCCGCTGCTGATCGGCGGGGCGACCACCAGCAAGGTCCACACCGCGCTCCGGATCGACCCGGCCTATGACGGCCCGGTGATCCACGTGCTCGATGCCAGCCGCGCGGTGGGCGTCGCCAGCCAGCTGTTGTCCGACACCCAATGCGACCCCTTCGTGGCCGCCACCGCCGCCGAATACCAGCACGTGCGCGATCTGCGCGCGGGCAAGGAAGCCTCGATCCTGCTCAGCCTTGAGGATGCCCGCGCCAACGGTTTCCGCGCCGATCTTTCGGAAAAGGCACCGCCGCCCGAGCAGCCCGGCATCCACGTCTTCGCCGACTGGGATCTGGCTGATCTGGTCGAATGCTTTGACTGGACCCCGTTCTTCCGCGCCTGGGAACTGGCTGGAACCTTCCCGGCTATCCTGGCCGACGAAGTGGTCGGCGAAAGCGCGCAGGCGCTGTTCAAGGACGCCAAGGCGATGCTTGAACAGATCGTCGGCGAAAAGTGGCTGACCGCCAAGGCGGTTGCCGGCTTCTGGCCCTGCGCGCGCGAGGGCGATGACGTGATGCTCTACCTTGCCGAGGAGGAGCGCCATATCCGCGTACCGTTTCTGCGCCAGCAGATCCGCAAGAGCCGCGACCGCGCGAACTATTGCCTCGCCGATTTCATCGATCCCGATGGCGACTGGATCGGCGGCTTCGCAGTGGGCATCCACGGGATCGAACCGCATCTCGAACGCTTCCGCGCCAATCACGATGACTACAACGACATCCTGCTCAAAGCGCTGGCCGACCGTTTTGCCGAAGCCTTTGCCGAGCGCCTGCACCAGCACGTGCGCACCGTGCTGTGGGGCTATGCCCCGGGCGAGCAGCTGACCAACGAGGCGCTGATCCGCGAACAGTATCGCGGCATCCGCCCCGCGCCGGGCTATCCGGCCTGCCCCGATCACAGCCTCAAGCCGATCCTGTTCGACCTCTTGAACGCGGGCGAGAACGCCGGGATCGTGCTGACCGAGAGCCAAGCGATGCTGCCCACGGCGGCGGTATCGGGGTTCTATTTCGCCCACCCGCAAAGCGAATACTTCGGCGTGGCGCGGATCGGGCGCGACCAGCTCGAAGACTATGCCGCGCGGCGCGAGCTAGACGTGGCCGTCGCCGAACGCTGGGTCAGGCCCAACCTCGACTGAGCCTCAGGGGCGGGACCATTCGACGATCAGCACGTCGAGGTCTCCCGCCGGCTCGAAATTGGTGCGGCGCACTTCAAACTGGGTCGGGGTGAGCTTCTTCACCCCGTCCATGCAGAAGCTGACGAGATTGTCGGCCCGGCCCTTGTCGACCACCAGCCGGAAATCGCCGATCGGCCCTTTCCAATTGCGCCCGGAGGACAGGACATAGCTCAGCCAGGTTTCGCCATAGGCCATGCTGTCGGGCGCAGCGCGGCGCTGGGCGGCGAGCTTGCGGTCGAAGAAGGCCAGAAACGCGTTGTCGACGCAGTACCGCTGGAGATGCTCGGCATTGCTCTTGCGGTAATTCGGCTCCAGCCCGCCGCCGACCGAGCCGCCCAGCATCGGGGCATAGCGGTGCGTCACGCTGACGCTGGCATGGGCCGGGAACACCTGCTTGCGGGTCACCAAAGTCGCCACATCCCAAGCCGGCAGCACCACGCCCTCGCCCAGATCCGGCACGGCGGTGAGCAGCCCTTCACGGACATAGGCCGCGCGCTGCGCCGGGCTTAGCGCCCGCACGAAATCGGGTTCCTCGCCGGTGCCGTCGATCCAGTCGACCCGCCAGCCGAGCGCGGTGACCCGGCGGGTCACATCGCGCCCCTTGATCTCGGCGCGGCGCACCATTTCCAGCTTCACCGGCTGGCCATCAACCTCGGTATGAAAATCCAGCCCGTCAAAATCGGGGATCGCCTGATCGCCATAGCTCGCCGCATCGGCCGCGCGCAGCACCGGCAGCGGAAAGGCGATGGTCAGTTCCACCGGCCGCGCGGCGTGATTGGTATAGCGGTACCGCACCCGCACTTCCTTGGCCGAAAGGAACAGGTCTTCGCTGTCCATGCTGACCGTCTCGTTGCGGACCAGTTCGATCCCGCCAAGGCCAACCGCCGCCTCGCTGTCATTGGCGTGCAGCGGCGCGGCCAGTCCCAGCACGGAAAAAGCGGCAAACCGCTTGATCGACATGGCTTTTCCCTTTCGCGAACCCATTGCGCCGTCTTTGCAGATGCCCGCGCCAAGTCAATGCGCTAGGACGGCGCCATGCTCCGCTGGCTTCCCCTGCTGCTTGCCCTGCTGCCCGCCTGCGCGCTGGCCGCTCCGCCGGCGAGTGTGGCCGTCGCCTTTGATCGCACCCACCTGCGCGAGGTGCTGGCCGAGGGCGAGGCCGATCCCGCCAGCCGCCGCCCGGCACGCGCCGATGATCCGGTGCGCATCGCCAGCATTTCCAAGCTGGTGACCGCGCTGGGCGTGATGCGGCTGGTCGATCAGGGTAGGCTCGATCTCGACCGCGACGTGTCGGACTATCTCGGCTGGCGTCTGCGCAACCCGGCCTTTCCCGATCAGCCGATCACGCTGCGCCTTCTGCTCTCGCATCGCTCCAGTCTGATCGACGGGGCTGATCTCTACATCATCCCGCTCGGCACCGGCCTGCGCGAGCGGTTGTCCGATCCCCGGGTCTGGGACAGCGCCCATGCCCCGGGCTCGAACTGGTTCCACTATACCAATCTCAATTTCTCGGTGATCGCCAGCGTCATGGAAGCCGCCAGCGGCGAGCGGTTCGACCGCCTGATGCAGCGGCTGGTGCTGCGTCCGCTGCGGCTTGATGCCTGCTTCAACTGGTCGGGCTGCTCGCCCGCCGTCACGGCGCGGGGCATCGCGCTCTACCGCGCTGACGGCAGCCTCGCCAAGGATGACCCGGTAGCACGGCACGGCTGCCCGGTGCTGATTGCAGACGGCGCGGCCTGCGATCTCACCCGCTATGTCCCCGGCACCAATGGCGCGCTGTTCAGTCCGCAGGGCGGGCTGCGGATCTCGGCGCGGGATCTTGCGCGGATCGGGCAGATGCTGGCGCGCGGCGGACGCGGGTTCCTCTCGCCCGCCGCCTTTGCCGAGCTGACCCGTCCGCAATGGCGGTTCGATGGCAGCAATGGCCTCGGCGAAGACGGCACCGCCAGCGGGTTCTTCTGCGCCTATGGCCTGGCCGTGCAGACCATCGGCGGGGCTGGCCCCGGCTGCCACGACGATCTGTTTGGCGATGGCGCTCGGCGGATCGGCCACTCGGGCGATGCTTATGGGCTCAAGGCCGGGCTGTGGCTCGATCCTGTCAGCGGGCGGGGCCTCGCCTTTTTCACCACCCGGGTGGCCGAAGATGCGCCGCGCGGGACCAGCGCCTTTACCGCCGCCGAAGAGAGCGTGGTGGAGAAGGCCCTGCGCCCTTTGCGCCCGGCGCCCGCGCCCGCTAGGCGCAAGCGGTGACCGCCGGCCTCCTTCTCGATACGCTCCACGCCACCTTCGGCTTCACCGCATTTCGCGGAGTGCAGCAGCGCGTGGTCGAGCGCGTCATGGATGCGCAATCGACGCTCGCGGTGATGCCCACCGGGGCAGGCAAGAGCCTGACCTACCAGCTGCCGGCGGTGATGCTGCCGGGTACCTGCGTTGTGATCTCGCCGCTAATCGCACTGATGCATGACCAGCTGCGCTCGGCCGAGGCCAACGGCATTCGCGCCGCTTCGCTCACCAGTGTCGATACCGACCGGGCCTTGACGATCGACCGGCTGCTCGATGGTCAGCTTGATCTGCTTTACGTTGCGCCCGAACGGGCCAGCCAGCCGCATTTTCGCGAACTGCTGAGCCGCGCGCAGATCAGCCTGTTCGCGATCGACGAGGCGCACTGCGTCTCCGAGTGGGGCCACGATTTCCGCCCCGACTACCGCTTGCTGCGCCCCTTGATGGACGCATTTCCCGATGTCCCGCGGCTCGCGCTGACCGCCACGGCCGACGCGCACACCCGTGCCGACGTGCTGGTCCAGCTGGGGATCGCCACCGACGGCCTGATCGTGGCCGGGTTTGACCGGCCCAATATCCGCTATGCGATCCGCCACCGCGACAATCCGGTGCGCCAGCTGACCCAGCTGATGGCCGACCAGCCCGGCCCCGGGATCGTCTATGCCCCGACCCGCCGCAAGGTTGAGGAACTGGCCGACAAGCTCGCCGCCGCCACCGGGCGCGCGGTGCGCCCCTATCATGCCGGGCTTGATCCGGCAGTGCGCGCTGCCAATCAGGCCGCCTTTGTTGCCTCGGAAGACATGGTGATGGTCGCCACGGTGGCCTTCGGCATGGGGATCGACAAGCCCGACGTGCGCTTTGTCGCCCATGCCGGCGTGCCCAAGTCGATCGAGGGCTATTATCAGGAAACCGGCCGCGCCGGGCGCGATGGCGATCCAAGCGTGGCGGTGATGCTGTGGGGCGCTGACGATTTCGCCCGCGCGCGGATGCGGATCGACGAGGTCGAGGAACAGCGCCGCGCCGGCGAACGCAGCCGGCTCGATGCGCTGGCGGGCTTGGTCGAAACCGCCGCCTGCCGCCGCGCCGTGCTGCTGCGCCACTTCGGCGAGGATCCCCCGCAGACCTGCGGCAATTGCGACAATTGCCTTGATCCGCCCGAAGTGATCGATGCCACCACCGCGGCGCAAAAGCTGCTCTCGGCGGTCTATCGCACCGGGCAGAGCTATGGCTTTGGCTATATCGAAAAGGTGCTGACCGGCACGGCGGATGAGCGGATCACCGCGCGCGGGCATGATCAGCTGTCGGTGTTCGGGATCGCCAGCGTCGATGAAGCCGCGCAGCTGCGCCCGCTGGTCCGCGCGCTCCAGGCGCGCGGCAGCCTGCTGCCGACCGAGCATGGCGGGCTGGCGCTGGGCGGCGATGCCCGCGCGATCCTAAAAGGTGATGCCGCCGTGCTGATCGCCCTGCCGCCGCGCCCCGTGCGCGGCAGCAAGGGCCGGGGCGCGGGCAAGGGCGGGGCCAATCCGGTCGGCGATCCGCTGTTCGAAGCCTTGCGCGCGCTGCGCCGCGAGATCGCGCTGGAAGCCGGCGTGCCGCCCTATGTGGTGTTCCACGATGCCACCTTGCGCGCCATGGCCACCGATCGCCCGGCAGACCTCGCCGCGCTGGGCGAAATTCCCGGGATCGGCGCGCGCAAGCTCACCGCCCACGGTGACGCCTTCCTGAGCGTGATCCGCCAATACTGAGCCTTTGGGGGAAGTCATCGGATGCACCGCGGCCCGCCAAGAGGGCCGAGGGATGGGAGGGGCACCAACCAGCAGGCCGGCGGCACATCCGAAGCGGTTCCCTAGTGCTGACCACCTGCCCTGGGGGGCGTTTGGGCCGTGGCCAGCGGGGTTTGCAACCGCAGGACTTATATTAGACCGATTCGGTCTTGTTTCAAGGTGGATTCGACCATGCCCACCCGGGGATTGACGCATTATCCCGTAGTGATATTAATTTGATATCATATTTACGGAGTCCAGCCGATGTCCGATTCGCATCCCGAGATGACCAGCAGCCGCGAAACCGCCGCCTGGAGCACCAGCGGCTATATCATGCTGGTGGTGTTCCTGGTGCTGCTGGTCCTGACCGCCGCACGCGTGCTGGGCTTTGCCGCCAGCGAGCCATCGGATGCCGCGGTGGGCGGGTTCGTCGCCTCGATCTTCCTGGTCCCGATCGCGCTCGTGATCATCGCCAAGGGCTTTTACATGATCCAGCCCAACCAGGCTGCCGCGATCACCCTGTTCGGCTCCTATCGCGGCACCGACCGCAGTGCCGGGCTGCGCTGGGTCTGGCCGTGGATGGGCAAAACCAAGATCTCGGTCCGCGCCAACAACGTCGTGTCGGAAAAGCTCAAGGTCAACGACCTGCGCGGCAATCCGATCGAGATCGCCACCAATGTGGTCTGGCGCGTGGCCGATACCGCCCAGGCGCTGTTCGACGTCGATGATTACCGCGCCTTTGTCGAAGTCCAGATCGAAGCGGCGGTACGCTCGATCGGCTCGCGCTATCCCTATGACGACATCGAGCACAGCGAAGTGACCCTGCGCGGCAGCCACGACGAAGTGAACGTCGAGCTGCGCAGCGAACTCAACAGCCGGCTGCGCGTGGCCGGGCTGACGGTCGACGATTGCGGCCTCACCCATCTGGCCTATGCTCCCGAAATCGCCGGGGCGATGCTCCGCCGCCAGCAGGCCGAAGCCGTGATCGCGGCGCGCAAGAAGCTGGTCGAAGGCGCGGTGACCATGGTCGAGATGGCGCTCCAGCAATTGTCCGAAAAGAACGTGGTCCACCTCGATGACGAACGCCGCGCGGCGATGGTCTCGAACCTGATGGTGGTCCTGTGCGGCGAGCGTGACACCCAGCCGGTGGTCAACGCGGGCACGCTCTACCAATAGGCTTGCGCGTGGCACCGCCGGCCCGGAAATCCTTTGCCCTGCGGCTCGATCCGGCGCTGTTCGCGGCGCTGGAGCGCAGCGCAGCCGGCGATCTGCGCTCGGTCAATGCCCAGATCGAAATGCTGCTGCGCGATGGCCTGGCGCGGCGCGGCGTGAAACTGGCCGATAGCCAACCGGTGCGCCGTGGCCGCCCGCGGCAGGAGAACCCCAATGACTGACCTCCAAAACGATGGCGCCTGGTTCGCTCCCAAACGGTTCGGCTATGGCGCGGGCCTGCCGATTGCCTGGCAGGGCTGGGTGCTGCTGATCGGCCATATCGCCGCGATCATCGCCTGCTCGCGCTGGCTCGCGCACCGCCCCGGCCTGATGACCGCCGTGACGATCCTGATCGCCGTGCTGCCGCTGCCGCTCTACGCCGCCAAGACCCGTGGCGGGTGGAAATGGCGCGCCGGCGGCGAATAGGCGCCTTTGCGCGATCTTAACCGGTCCGCGCGATGATCGCGGGCATGAAGCCAACCCTGCGCCTGACGCTTGCCGCCGCGGCCCTTGCCGCCCTTGCCCTGCCGCTCGGCCTTGCCGCCGCGCAGACCAGCGCGCCCTATGTCGTGGTCCAGACCGGCCAGCATTTTGCCCGCCTGCAAGATGCGGTCAACGCGATCGGCGGCGGCAGCGGCACGATCCGCATTGCGCCAGGCCACTATGCCGACTGCGCGGTGCAGGTGGCCGGCACGATCACCTACAGCGCCGAAACCCCGGGGCAGAGCGTGTTCGACGGGGTGACCTGCGAAGGCAAGGCCGCGCTGGTGCTGCGCGGCACCGCGGCGCGGGTCGAAGGGCTGGTCTTCGCCAATATGCGGGTGGCCGATTTCAACGGCGCGGGCATCCGGCTGGAACACGGCAGCCTGGCGATCAGCCAATCGTGGTTCCGCGACAGCCAGCAAGGCGTGCTGACCGGGGCCGATCCTGACGGCTCGCTGACAATCGACAAGTCGACCTTTTCGCGCCTTGGCACCTGCGAGGGTCCGGGAGGCTGCGCCCATTCGGTCTATGCCGGGGATCTGGCCGCCGTCACCGTCACCCGCAGCCGGTTCGAAGCCGGGCGCGGCGGGCACTATCTCAAGAGCCGGGCCGAGAAGATCGCGGTGTTGGGCAACAGCTTCGATGATTCGGCCGGCCGCGCGACCAATTACATGATCGACCTGCCCGGCGGCGCATCGGGCCGGATCGCCGACAACTGGTTCGTGCAGGGCACCAACAAGGAAAACCATTCAGCCTTCATCACCGTTGCCCCCGAAGGCAAGGCGCACAGTTCGGCCGGGCTGGTGATCGAGAACAACGACGCACGCTTTGCCCCCGGCGTGACCTGGCCCAGCACTTTCGTGGCCGACTGGTCGGGCGATCCGCTCAAGATCGGGGCGAACACGCTGGCCGCCAAGCTGGCGGTCAAGGAACGGCGCTAAGCCTCAGGTGAGGATGTGCCCGGTGCGCTCGCGCTTGGTCGCAAGATAGCGAGCATTGTGCGGGTTGGCGGGCAGCTGGTGCGGCACGCGCTCGGCCACGGTCACGCCCGCGCCGCGCAGCGCCTCGACCTTGGCGGGATTGTTGGTCATCAGCCGGATCGCGCCCGCACCGAGCAACTCAAGCATCCGCGCCGCGACCGGGAAATCGCGCGCTTCGGTCGGCAGCCCCAGCCGGTTGTTGGCATCGACCGTATCGAAGCCCTGATCCTGCAACCGATAGGCCCGCAGCTTGTTGATCAGGCCGATCCCGCGCCCTTCCTGACGCAGGTAAAGCAGCACGCCCCAACCGCCGCTCCGCGCCTCTTCGGCCATTGCCTGAAGCGCGGCATCCAGCTGCGGCCCGCAATCGCATTTGAGACTGCCAAGGATGTCACCTGTCAGGCATTCCGAATGGAGCCGCACCAGCGGCGCGCGGTCGCTCGCCGGCTCGCCGATCACCAGCGCGACATGTTCGCGCAGGTCATAGGCTGACCGGAACGCCACGATCTCGGCATCTTCAGCCGCCGCAACCGGCAGCCGCGCGCGGGTCGCGATGACCAGCTGGGCACTGTCCCTCCACGCGGCGAGATCGGCGGCGGCAAGGTCATGCACTTCGCCGGGCTGCGCAGGATCGACCAGAAACGCCGGGAGGATGCCTGCCAGCCGCGCCAGTTCCATCGCCGCACGGGCAGCCTCGGCCCAATCGAGCGGCTCGGCCCGGAACGGCCCCTTTAGCGGATAGGCAAGATCGAGCGCCGGATCGGCCAGCGCCCGCGCCAGCGGCAGGTCGAACGGGTCGGCGCCGCGGATCAGCACCGGAGCTTCGGGCACGGCGGCCTCGCGCTGGTTGGCAAGCTTGAGCGTGACCGCCCGCGCCGCCGAAATCAGCATGGTCCGCGCGTGGGCGGCATCGCCCAGCCCGGTTTCCGCCGGCAGCAGCACCGCCCCGCCATCGAGCCGCACCGGCCAGCCGTGGCGCAAGGCATCGATCGCCAGGGCAACGCGCCGGGCAGGACTGGTCAAAGATCGAACTCCGTCACCAACGGCACGTGATCCGAGGGCTGCTCCCACTTGCGGGTTTCCTCGACGAAGCGGTGAGTGCGCGATTGCGCGGCGACCTGCGGCGAGGCCCACATGTGATCGAGCCGCCGCCCGCGATCCTTGTCCTGCCAGTAGGTGCGATAGGACCACCAGGTCCAGTTGCGCTCGGGCGCGGGGATGTGCTTGCGGCCCAGGTCTTCCCAACCATGCGCATCGCGGAACCGCCACAGCGCCTCGATCTCGATCGGGGTGTGGCTAACCACCTTGAGTAGCGCCTTGTGATCGTAAACGTCGCAATCAAGCGGGGCGATGTTGAAATCGCCGACGATCAGGCTCGGCGCATCGATCCGGTCGGCCCAGTGGGTCATCCGCTCAAGGAAATCGAGCTTCTGCCCGAACTTGGGATTGGCCTCCCGATCGGGAATGTCGCCGCCAGCGGGGATATAGACGTTTTCGAGCACCAGCCCCTGGCCCGGCCCGAGCAGTTCGACGCCGACATGGCGCGCCTCGCCGTTGGCCTGCCAATCGTGGCGCGAGACTTCGCGAAACGGGATCCGGCTGACGGTCGCCACCCCGTGGTAGCCCTTCTGTCCGTGGACCGCGCGGTGGGTATAGCCCAGCGCCTCGAACGCGGCGTGGGGGAAGTGCTTTTCCTCGGTCTTGATCTCTTGCAGGCACAGCACGTCGGGGGCTTGCTCGGTCAGGAAGCGCGCCACCTGTTCGGCGCGCAGGCGGACGGAATTGATGTTCCAGGTGGCGAAAGAAACCATGCGCACGGCTTTAGGTGCGTTGCGCGGCGGCGGCAATGGCCGAGGCGCTGCTTGCCGCCAACAGAAAACCCTCGGTCCGGGGGCATTGGACCGAGGGTTCCTTTGTGCGTTCGTCACGCTTGACGGGCGTTACCTTGTGGAGGCTTGGGCAACAGGGGGGAAACCCGCCTCAGGCCGCTCCGTCGAGAACCGTTCTAGGCCGTTTCGGCTTGCTGGCCCATGAACAATCGTGCGCAGAGTGTCGCAATTTGTCGCATCTGGGCCACGCCCCGCGCCGGGCCGTTCGCCCTCAGCGACGAGTGGCCTCAGCGCCGATTCGGGGTGCGCGGGTCGTTGAAGCGGAACGCGGTGTCGGGCACGGCAACCCCGTACTGGTGATTCGCCAGCGTCACCCGGGTGCGGGTGTTCTGGGCATCAAGCGCGGCCCAGCTGGTCAGTTCCAGCCCGCCCGGGGCGCTGGCCTTGCGCACGAACACCATGGTGATCACCCCATATTCGGGATGCCCGGCATCGCGCACCTCGATCACCACGAGGTTGGGATTGTCGGACTGGACCAGCCGGCCATACTTGGCCACGTCGCGGTTAGGGTCGAGCAGCGCGCCCAGCGGGCTGTTGCTGATCGGCCAGCGCTGCACCTGGCGCACCTGATAGTCGATGAAGGTCAGCGCCTTGCCGTCCGAGACGATCAGGAACGGCACGCCCTGTTCATATTGGAAGCGGATTCGCCCCGGACGCTTGAGCGTCATCGCCCCGCGCAATTGCTTGCCGTTGCGGTCGGTCTGAACGAAATCGGCGCGCAGGGTGGCGATCGAACGCAGCGCGGCAACGGCCTGAGCGAGATCGCCCGCGGTCGATTCGGCAGCCAGCGGGGCCGGCGCGATCAGGGTTGCGGTGGCAGAAACGACAAGCGCCGCCGAAACGGCGGCACTTGCAAGCGATCGGGTAAGGAAATTCATCGGGTTCATGCCCCAGCCTTAGGCAGCCGGGCTTGAACTCGCAATGAACCTTACTTGATCTTGGCTTCCTTGAATTCGACGTGCTTGCGCACGACCGGGTCGTACTTGCGGAAGCTCATCTTTTCCGTGGTGTTGCGCGGGTTCTTCTTCGTCACGTAGAAGAAGCCGGTGTCGGCGGTCGAGACCAGACGGATCTTGACGGTTGCGGGCTTCGCCATGGCGGTTTCCTGTAACTTTCCGATTCGGCCCGAAAGCCGTTAAAAACTGGCAGGGCGGCACGTGCGGCCGCCCCTCAAGGCCCGGGCCAATGCGTCAGCGGGGCACGAAAGTCAAGAACGAGCTTGCCTCATTCGCGGCCATAAGACGCAATTGGGCTCAGAATGCCAAAGGTTTCGACCGCGGGATCGTGTTCGAGCGGCTTAAGGTCAAGCGGATCGGGATCGATCCGGGTGTCGGGCAGCCGATCGAGCAGGTCGCGAATCAGGGTCAGCCGCCCGCGCCGCTGGTCGTTGAAATCGATCAGGGTCCACGGGCAATGCGCAGTGTGGGTGGCCTTGAGCATCACTTCGCGCGCCTGGGTATAGGCATCGTATTTCTCGCGTGCGGCCAGATCGACCGGTGAGAGCTTCCAGCGTTTGAGCGGATCGGCCAGCCGCTCGGCCAGGCGCTTCTCCTGCTGCTTCTGGTCGGTGGTCAGCCAGTACTTGAACAGCAGGATCCCGTCCTCGACCAGCAGCTGTTCAAAGCGCGGGGCTTGCGAAAGGAACGCGGCGACCTGATCGGGCTTGGCATAGCCCATCACCTGTTCGACCCCGGCGCGGTTGTACCAGCTGCGATCGAACAGCACGATCTCGCCGGCAGCGGGCAGGTGGTCAACATAGCGCTGGAAATACCACTGACCCGCTTCGCGCTCACTAGGGCGCGGCAGCGCGACGGTGCGGCACTGGCGCGGATTGAGCGGCCGGGCAACGGCCTGGATCGCCCCGCCCTTGCCCGCGGTATCGCGCCCCTCGAACAGCACCAGCACCCGGGCGCCGGTGGCCTGAACCCAGCGCGCCATCGCCACCAGTTCCTCTTCAAGCGGCTCGTAGAGCTTTTCGAACTTGCGGCGCTTGAGCTGCTTCATCGCGTGGCCCTCCAGTTGGGCACAGTCTGCGCCTGCCCGCGGCGCGGCGCAACTCCCGCTGATTGCCCGCCCTGTCCCGCGATGATATGGTTTCAACCGCAACCATGACCGATGCCGACGCCTTGACCCAAGCCGGCCTCACCCACGCCGACTTCACCCGTCTGCCCCAGCCGGGCCCGGACGTGTTCGCCGCCCCGCTCAGCCGCCCGCCGCAGGTCGGCGAGGATTGGCTGGAGCCGGCCCAGCGCAGCTACAGCGCCGATGAGCACCGCATCTGGGACGCGCTTTACGCCCGGCAGCTGGAAGTGCTGCCGGGCCGCGCCGCCAGCGCCTTTCTGGCGGGGCTGGAGAGGCTCGATCTCGGGCGCGGCGGAGTGCCCGATTTTGCCGCGCTTTCGGCCCAGCTCGGCGCGCTGACCGGGTGGAGCGTGGTGCCCGTGCCGATGCTGATCCCCGATCACGTGTTCTTCTGGCATCTGGCCAACCGCCGCTTTCCGGCCGGCAACTTCATCCGCAGCCGCGAGTGTTTCGACTATATTCAGGAGCCGGACGTGTTCCACGACGTGTTCGGCCACGTGCCGATGCTCGCCGATCCGGTCTTTGCCGGCTACATGCAGGAATATGGCCGGGCCGGGTGGAAAGCGATGCGCCACAACCGGCTGAAGGCGCTGGGTGCGCTCTATTGGTACACGGTCGAATTCGGCCTGATCCTCGAACCCGGCGGACTTCGGGCCTATGGTGCAGGGATCCTGTCAGGCCCGAGCGAGGCCGTGTTCAGCCTTGAAGCGCAGAGCCCCAACCGGATCATGCTCAGCGTCGACCGGGTGATGCGCACCGACTATGTGATCGACGACCTGCAGCCCAGCTACTTCGTGATCGAGAGCTTTGCCGAGCTATACCACCAGACCGTGGAGCGCGATTTCGACCGGCTCTATCGCAGCCTGCCGCCCGGCTTCACCTATGCCAACAGCGCGGTGATCGATGTCGATGACGTGCTGCACCGGGGCACGCAGGAATATGCCCTGCGTGGTGGTCGCGGATCAGGCGCTGCGCCGTTCTAGCGCGGCTCAGCGCCCCAGCAGGAACACCGCCGCCGCACCCGCGACGATCCGGTACCAGGCGAACGGCGCAAAGCCCGAGCGGCTGACATAGGCGACAAAGGCCTTGATCACCGCCAGCGCAACCACGAAGGCCACGACGAAGCCGATCCCGATTTCGCCCCAGCCGACCGGCCCCGCCCCGGCGGCCAGCGCGTGGCGGTAATCCCACAGCTCCAGAGTGCTGGCGCCCAGCATGGTCGGAATTGCGAGGAAGAAGCTGAATTCAGCCGCCGTGCGGCGGTCGATCCCCATGGCGAGCGCGCCCATGATCGTCGCGCCCGAACGGCTGACCCCGGGGATCATCGCCAGGCATTGCAGCACGCCCACGCCGAGCGCCTGGCGCATCGGCAATTGCCCCAGCCCGACATAGTCGCCGGTCTTGGCCACGCGCTCCACCGCCAGAATCGCAAAGCCGCCGACGATCAGCGCCCAGGCGACCACCATCGGGCTGCCCAGCAGGACGTGGATCTGGTCCTTGAACGCCAGCCCCAGCACCACCGCCGGAATGAACGCCACCAAGAGGTTGCCGACGAAGCGGATCGACAGCGGCTCAAGCCGCAGCAGCCCCATGCCGACCGCCCAGAAGGTGCGCCAATACTGCACCACCACAGCCAGGATCGCGCCCAGCTGGATCACCACGTTGAACACCGCCCAGGTCTGGGCATCATAGCCAAAGATTTCCGAGGCAAGGATCAGGTGCCCGGTCGAGGACACCGGGATGAACTCGGTCAGCCCCTCGACAATGCCGAGCAGGATCGCGGTAATCGTCAGGTCCATCAGGCGGCCTCCCCGGCCATATCGAATTGCAGCGCGGCAAGCCGGGCATAGAGCCCGCCCGCACGGCTAAGATCATCATGGGTGCCGGTCTCGACGATCCGGCCCTGGTCCATCACCACGATCCGGTCAGCCGCGCGCACAGTGGCGAGGCGGTGGGCGATAACCAGCGTGGTGCGCCCGGCCATCAGCCGCTCCAGCGCATCCTGCACCAGCCGTTCGCTTTCGGCATCGAGCGCGCTGGTCGCCTCGTCGAGCAGCAGGATCGGCGCATCGCGCAGCACCGCGCGCGCAATCGCCACGCGCTGGCGCTGACCGCCCGAGAGCCGCGAGCCGCCTTCGCCAAGGAAGGTATCGAGCCCGTCAGGCAAATCGCGCAGGAAAGCTTCGGCGTTGGCGGCGCGCGCGGCTTCCCAGATCGCCTCGTCGCTTGCACCCCAGTTGCCATAGCGCAGGTTATCGCGGGCATTGGCGGCAAACAGCACGCCTTCCTGCGGCACCAGCGCCATGCGGCGGCGGATTTCGGCGGGATCGACCGAGGTCAGCGGCACGCCATCAAGCTTGATCGTGCCCGATTGCGGATCATAAAACCGCTCGGCCAGCTGGAACAGCGTGGACTTGCCCGCGCCCGAAGGCCCGACGATCGCCACCGTTTCACCCGGTTCGATGGTGAGCGAGAAGTCCGCCAGCGCGGCGACTTCAAGCCGGGTCGGATAGCGGAAATTGACGCCCTCGAACGACAGCTTGCCGCGCGCCGGGCTGGGCAGGTCGAGCGGGCGGGCAGGCGGCGCGATCGCGGGGCGTTCGGTGAGGAGTTCAGCCAAGCGGCTGGCCGCGCCAGCCCCGCGCAGCAGATCGCCATAGACTTCGGTCAGCGCGCCAAAAGCGCCGGCCACCAGCCCGCCCGTCAGCACGAAGCTGGCGATCGTGCCGCCCGACAGCGACCCGTCAGCGACCTTGAGCGCACCTTCCCACATCAGCATCACCATCCCGCCCATCACGAGGAAGATTACGACCGAGGTCATGAGCGAGCGGATCAGGATGCGGCGGCGGGCCGTGGCAAAGGTGCTTTCGACGACGCCCGAGAACACTTCGCGTTCATGGTCTTCCTGGTTGAAGGCCTGCACGATCCGCATCGCGCCGAGCACTTCGGCGGTGCGCGCACCGATATCGGCCACGCGGTCCTGGCTGGTGCGCGAGACATTGCGCAGCCGCCGCCCGAACCATGCGATCGGCAGGATCACCAGCGGGATCCCCAGCACGAGGCCCGCAGTGAGGCGCGGCGCGAGATAGAACAGATAGGCCACCCCGCCGATCCCGGTGATCGCATTGCGCAGCGCGACCGACACCGTGGTGCCGACCACCTGTTCGATGATCGCGGTATCCGCGGTCATCCGCGAGGAGATTTCCTTGGGGCTGTTCGCCTCGAAGAAGCTCGGAGGCAGGCGCAGCAGGTTCGATTGCACATTATAACGCAGGTCGCCGACCACGCGTTCGCCCAGCCACGAGACGAAATAGAACCGGATCGCGGTGGCCACGCCCAGCACCGCCACGATCATCAGCAGATAGCGGAACGAGTGGTTGACCACATCGACGCTGGCCCCGCTGCCGAAGGCATCGTCGACGATCACCTTGAAACGCTGGGGGATGGCGACCGTGGCCGAGGAGGTGGTGATCAGCGCGAGCAGCGCGATCGCGAGCTGCTTGGGATAGTTCGCCGTGGCCCGCCAGACCATCCGCAATGGCCCGAGGCTGCGCGCGGGCTTGGCTTCCTGGGTGTCGGTTTCGGGCTGTTGCGCCGCTTCGGCGCCGGCTGGGGCAGAGCTCATGGCGCAGCCCCCTAGCACAGCGCAGCGAGGACGTAAG
>Ga0228701_1000303_pt1 | contig 43925 bp, 35 predicted proteins | sample McNCre117_Aug_MG_2_FD_178017 | JGI IMG/M metagenome (GOLD analysis project Ga0228701, IMG submission 178017) | Freshwater microbial communities from McNutts Creek, Athens, Georgia, United States - 11-17_Aug_MG | ecosystem: Environmental > Aquatic > Freshwater > Creek | place: USA: Georgia... | reverse complement strand
AGCAAAATTTCAATATTTTGAGCAAGGTTTAAAAATTATTGGATGCAAGCAAGTTTTCTCTCGATCTATCTCATGCCCATGGCCATCGCCATCATCATGGTCGGATTAGGCTTATCCTTAACCCCCGCTGATTTCAAACGGATTTTTGAATACCCCAAAGCAGTACTCATCGGCTTAATTACCCAGATGCTTTTGCTACCGGCCATCTGCTTGTTCATCGCTAACTTCTTCCAATTGGAACCCGCCTTGGCCGTAGGCCTCATGCTATTAGCTGCTGCCCCCGGAGGACCTTCTGCGAATCTTTACAGCCACATGGCCGGAGGAGATGTTGCCTTGAATGTGAGTTTGACCGCGCTAAATAGCGTGCTTTCTATCTTTTCGATTGCCGGTATTGTGAATTTTTCCCTCACGTATTTCATGCAAGCGGAGGCCTATGTGCCCATGCAATTTCAGAAAGTCCTCGAAGTTTGCGCCTTGATCATTACCCCTATAAGTTTGGGGATGTGGATTCGGCACCGCTATCCTGCTTTTGCACAACAGATGGAAGGGGAGGTTAAATTGATTTCTGGTCTATTCCTCGCTTTGTTGATTGTCTTAGCCGGCCTAAAAGAAATCGATCATTTGGTGCATGATATGAAAGCCGTGGGTGCTGCGGCATTAAGCTTTAATTTAGCCTGTTTGCTCGTGGGTTATTTTCTTCCGCGTTTATTTAGGCTTCCTCCCAAACAAGCCGTGGCAATTTCCATGGAGGTTGGGATTCACAATGGATCTTTGGCGATTTACATTGCATTGAGCATTTTGAACAATGGTGCGATGACGATTCCGGCGGTGATCTACAGTTTGATCATGTTTATTACGGCGGCAGTTTTTGCTTATTGGTCTCAAAAAAAGCTTGCCAACTAAGTTTTGCCTATTTTTGTGGCTATGAAAAAACTGTTGATTCTTTGCCTTTTCCCCATTCTTTCCTTTGCACAAGCTCCCATCCCGGCCGAGGTGATGTTTGGAAATAATCGAACCAATTTTTTAATGATCCTGAATAGGCCTGTGGATGCCAAAGGGCGCTTTCATTTTTTCAATGTGACGGTTGGGGCTGCCGACTACCAAAATACCCCCTCGGAAACGGAAATCGTTGTGAATAATTCATTAACCTATGCCTTAGGTCACAATTTCCATGCGACGGCTGGTGCGCAATGGCATTTTAAATTGGGCTTTGTCCCAACAGTCGGTGTTGAATACTTAAAGGCTCGGCCCGATTTTTTATTGGTGATTTTCCCTACCTTTAACATGCTTCCGAATAGGAACTTGGAAACGGTGGGTATTTTGGAATATAAGCCGGCATTAAGCAAGCAAACGCGTTTATATACCCGTTTGCAAGCGATGTATAATCAAGACATGACCTTGGAAGCGCATGCCCGCAGTGCATACAGCGTTCGTGCGGGAATAAGTATCAAGCAATTCACCGTGGGTTTAGGGTCTAATTTAGATTACTATGGCCCAATGAAATTCGATAAAACCAATCACGGACTTTTTGTCCAAGTTCGACTATGATCAATAAACTAGCCATCCAATTACAAGAAATGCAAACGTTAGCGGAGCAATGGGAAACCACAAATCCCGCCATTTCTTCGAGTTCTGTTGGCTGGCATTTGTTGCATAACCTGCAAGTGATTAATGGGGTCGTGGCGACTTTGGCCGCTTCGAATCCAGCAGAATATGCACCTAAGCATACATTTAGAAAGTGGTATGTGCTATTCACAAAAAAGATTCCACGCGGGAAAGCGCGTGCTCCTAAGGGCGTTGTTCCAGAAACAATTTCTAAAGAGGAATTGGATGCGGCATTAGACCGAGCTAGTTTGAGTGTCTTAAATTTGTTGAACCAGCAACCCAAGCAATTCTTTCCGCATCCGCTGTTTGGGCATTTAAATACCAAACTTGCGAAGCGATTTTTATGGATTCACACGGAACATCATTTAAAGATCGTTCGGGATATACTTGCTCAATAATCTTCAACGGTTTTTTAGGATTCTTTGGACGACTATGCCTGTCAGGAGAATGGTCAAAGTTCCCAGGACTACCGTCAATTTGCCATCCAACGGAATCTGTAAGGTTTCCGGTAAATTATCCTTAAACGACATACATGCAATAATCACCACACCCACGAAGGCCGCAATTTTCGCTGCGGCGTTGGATACCTGTTTCGCGAGAAAGCCTAAGAGAAAGATGCCCAACATTCCTCCGGCAAAGATGCCTGATAGCTTCCACCAAACATCCAATAAACTCTTGACCCCGATCATACTAATTCCAAACATAATACCGAGGCAGCCCATAGCCATGGTGGAGATGCGTAAAATCCGTAATTGTTTTCGTGGGCTCAGGTCTTTTTGAATATAACGTAGGTAAATGTCATTTAAAAAGACTGTGGCGGAACTGTTCATCCCTGAACTCATGGTGCTCATGCCTGCCGATAATAACGCCGCGAGTAGTAATCCCAATAGACCTTTTGGGATTTGCGTTTTCATAAAATACGGTAGAACGCGGTCGGCATAATCAACCAATTGCATCGATTGAATCGAGATGTTTTTTTCTGTAGCAACCTGTTGTTTGAGGTCCAAGATGAGTCCAGGATTTACGTCGTAAAAGGCGTATAGGGATGTCCCAATCAAGAAAAACAGAAATGAAACGGGGACATAATACACAACGCAAAGCCAGATGCTATTCGCCGCGTCTTGGGTGTTTTTCGCCGTATGATATCGTTGGATATAATTTTGGTCTACACCAAAATTCGTCAGATTAATGAAAAATCCATAGAGTAATATTACCCAAAAGGAACTCGTATTAAATTCAGGTTGAAACGTCCCTAAGCTAAATTTATTATCTCGTTGTGCGATCTCCCAAATTTCCTTGATGTCTACTTGGTTTAAAATCAATCCTAATATCATCAGCGCGCCCAAGGTCTTCAGAATTGCCTGAATGACTTCCGTCCAAATGACAGCTTCCATTCCCCCTAAAACGGTGTATAGGATGATTACGAATCCTGCGATTACAATAATGAGTGGCATTTCAATGCCTGAAAGGGCATTAATCGTCAAGGCCAATCCATAAAAAATAGTCCCCATCCTTGCCAGCTGCGTTAAGATAAAACATAGCATCGCATATGTTCTTGCCCATGCACCAAAACGGTTTTCTAAGTGGGTGTAGGCACTGACCGATTGCCCATTTCGATAAAATGGCACGAACAATTTACTGGCCACCCATGCCGCTAGTGGAATGGAAAGGCTAAAAACGAAGGGATTCCAATTGCTTCCAAAGGATTTTCCAGGGTCCCCAAGGAACGTAATAGCACTTAGAAAAGTGGCATAAAAACTTAGACCTAATGCCCAGCCGGGAATTTGACCAGCTGCCGTAGTAAATTGTTCCGAATTACGGTTTCGCTGGGAAAAATAGATTCCCACCCCAACCATGCTGAGGAGGTAAATGCCTATGATTGCCAGATCGAGTGTAGTCATTTTAGAGTGCCATCACGACATGTTTGATTTTCTTTCGCTTCCACGTGTAGGTGATGTGGATTTTCCCATCGGCCGATTGAATGACAGCGGGGTATGAAAACTCGCCATTCGGTTCATTTTCTAAGATGGCAATGTCTTGCCAGTTTTGACCATCGGACGAAATTGCGACATTTAAAGGGCTTCGTCCTTTTTTCGTATTGTTGTACACAAGGACATGTCGGCCATCTTGTAAGGTGACCGCATCAATGCCTGAATTCGGATTTAAAAGGGTCGTAGGTTTTAATGCCGTCCAATTTTTGCCTTGGTCTGTTGAGGTGGCTTGTAGAACATAGTCATTTTCCGACCGACAAACGAGTTGGAGTTTACCCCCCGCCAATTTTAAGATACTAGGTTGTATGGCTGAAGTTGTTACGCCATCATTTAATGCTTCGGATCGCGTCCAAGTTCTTCCTCCATCTCTCGTGAATTCCATGTGTAAGCGCCAGTCATGATCTTCCGAACTCGATGGACAAATAAGCGTTCCATCAGCCAATAATATGGGTTTGTTCTTGATGGGGCCAAAGATATCTTTCGGGAGAAGCTCTTCTGCCGACCAGCTTTTACCGCCATCTGAGGAGCGTTTTAGCGCACCCCACCATTCGTCGGGGGCTGGGCCAACTTTATAAAATAAGATAAGTTCTTTGCCAGGCATTTGGAATATGACCGGATTCCAAGTAGGATATCGCTTCCCGTTAGCTTGGATGCCATTGGCCACTTCCATGGGCTTTGACCAGCTTCCGTTTTGGTAAAAGCTTAACCATATCGCTACATCGGGATGCTTTTCGTGTGTCCCTCCGAACCAAGCTGCCGCAATGCCTTGCGGAGTTTCCACCAAGGTGGAGGCATGACAAGATGGGAAGGGGGCGGATTCGTAAATGAAACTTGCCGACTCAATTTTTTGGGCGTGTGCAACGAAAAACGCCATGCAGATGAGGCAGGCAAAGACTAGTTTTTTCATAGGTTTAGTGCTCTTCCACTTTCATCTCTAGAGCTTTGCAAAGCTAAAGGGAAAAAAGCAAAATCAAATAAGCCATGGAAAAATTATCAATTAGCTGATTACGATGCCGAAATCAGTCAATAAGCCAGCTAATCCGTCTTGTGAAAATTTGGCTTTCTTCAATCGATTAATCGTTGGGGAAATGCGGAAATTATAGGCATTTCGGAAGTCGGCCTTCTCTAAATTCGTCCGGTCAAACAACGCGCCTGCTAAATCGCAATCTTCAAAATGGGCCTCGCTGAAAATTGCCTCCGTAAAATCAACCTCATGTAAACTGCAGGATTCAAAGTTCGTCCCCTTGCCGTTTACTTGGTAAAATGATGACAAATTCAATACACAGTTCTTGAAATGAACTTCAAACAAAAAGGGATTGCATGCCTCAAAACGTAGACCTTGCATCTTGCAACTTTGGAAATAAACCTTTTGGAAGGACGCCGCGCTTAATTTGGCAAGACTTAGGTTGCAGTCCTCGAACCGACAATCCACGAATTGGAAGTTCTTAAAATCCACCGACTCAAATTGGCAATTACGAAACGTGCAACCTTCGTATTCGCCTAGAGCAAGCGTGTCAATTTTATCAAAAACTTGATCCGTGTGGTAGGGTTTTTCCATGACAACAAAATTAGCATAATTCAGAAAAAACTTTCACTTTTACGGACCAACCTATTTAAAAATGAAACAGACCTTATTCGCTTTTGCGTTCTTGTTAACGCTCCCCGCTTTCGCTCAAAAATTATATACCTACCCGATGGGTGTTCAGGCCTACACCTTCCGGAATCATTTTCCCAAAAGCACCGAAAACACGCTGGATATCATTCAGAAAATGGGCATTACGGAATTAGAAGGCGGTGCAACAAAAGGTTATACCGAAGAACAATTCAAGAAATTATGTGCTGAACGCGGCATCAGCATTCCGTCGACGGGTGTTGGATATGACGAATTAGCGAACCCCATGGACGCGGTTCGTCGGGCGAAAACCTTAGGAGCCAAATTTGTCATGTGCGCTTGGATTCCACACAAAGGCACCGATTTTACACTTGAAGATGCCCAAAAAGCGGTTACGCTTTTTAACAGTGCAGGAAAAGTGTTTAAAGAAAACGGGATTACGTTTACTTACCACGACCATGGCTATGAATTTCATGCTTACGAAGACGGAACCTTGATGGATTACATCATCAAAAATACGAATCCGGCCTATGTTTCTTTTGAGATGGATGTCTTGTGGACGATGCACGGCGGAGGCGCTGATATGCCGGTTAAATTATTGAAGAAATACCCGAATCGTTGGAAATTGATGCACGTCAAAGATTTGCGCAAAGGGGTCGAAGGAAATTTAACGGGTGGTACACCAGCGGAAAATGATGTTCCCGTGGGAACAGGTCAAGGAAACTGGAAAGAAATCATCAAACTCGCGAAGAAAAATGGCATCGAACATTGCTTCATTGAGGATGAAAGTAATCAAGAACTTGATTTTGTTCCACGAAGCATCGAGTTTTTAAAGAATTTGTAACGAATTCCCGTATTTTTGTTGGGTGGCTCAGCTGGGTCACCCATTTTTTTTGCCTTTATGAAACATATTCTCTTCTTTTTATTGATTTCCTTAGCCGTTTTCGCACAAGAAAAACATCGTCCGCAATTGCATTTCACGCCACCAAGCATGTGGATGAATGACCCGAACGGGATGTTTTATGCGAACGGGACCTATCATTTATATTACCAATATCATCCGGAAAGTACGGTTTGGGGACCCATGCACTGGGGCCACGCCACGAGTAAGGATTTGATGCATTGGGAACACCAACCGATTGCCTTGTATCCGGATAGCTTGGGTTTAATCTTCTCGGGCTCAGCTGTCATTGATCATCAAAATACATCTGGCTTAGGTAACAAAGGCATCGCGCCAGTGGTAGCCATTTACACGAGCCACAACATGGCTTGGGAAAAAGCAGGTCGGATCGATCGCGAAAATCAAAGCATTGCCTACAGCTTAGACGGAGGCCAAACCTTCACTAAATTTGCCGGAAATCCCGTGATCAAAAACCCTGGAATTGCTGATTTTCGTGATCCGAATGTGACTTGGTATGCACCTGGGAAGAAATGGATTATGGTTTTGGCGACGCAGGATCGGGAGACATTTTATTCTTCGCCCGACTTGAAAAACTGGACGAAGGAGAGTGAGTTTGGTGCAAAATTAGGTGCCCATGGCGGTGTTTGGGAATGTCCAGATTTGTTTCCGATGCAAGTGGATGGGAAGACCAAATGGGTCTTAATCGTCAACTTAAATCCAGGAGCGGCGAATGGAGGTTCTGGAGCACAATATTTTGTGGGGGATTTCGATGGACATCAATTCATTCCGCAAGACGAAGAAACCCGCTGGGTGGATTATGGTCGGGATAATTACGCTGGTGTGACTTTCCACGAAACGGGCGATAAGCGGATTTTTATGGGTTGGATGTCCAACTGGGATTATGCGACCGTTGTACCTACCGCTTCATGGCGAAGTGCCAATACCTTGCCTCGGGATTTGTCATTGAAAAACCTTGGTGGTAAATATGTGTTGGCTTCCACACCTATTGCCGCAGTTTCCAACTACGTCACGGGGACACAAACGATTAAATCGAATAAAGTTGTGAAGTCGATTTCGGCCTTGCAACGCTTGTCGGGAAAATTACCGGTGCAGGATTTTTCTATCACGCTTTCCAACAACAAAGGAGAACAGGTAATCATTGGTTATGAAGCAGCTTCGAATCGCTATTTTGTGGATCGCGATGCGGCAGGAAATCAAAGTTTCAGTACGAAGTTTGCCGGAAAAGCTTATGCGCCGCGTCTGGCTAAGACAGATAAAATCGACTTTACCTTGATTACAGATGTTGCCTCAGCAGAGTTTTTCGCGGATGGGGGCTTATCGGTATTAACGACGATTTATTTTCCTTCAGAAACCTTGAACAACTTGAAAATTACCGCGGCGAAAGGCCTTCCATTTACCTTGGAAAACCTTAAGCCATCGATGTAATTATTTCAGAATGGATTTCAGTTGGCTTAATCGACCATCAATTGTTGATTCATCGATTGTTAGTCCTAAGATCTTGCCGACCATCGGGTAGACATTCACATTTTCGAATGCAGGAATCGTTTTACCTGATTTAAATGCTGGTCCCCAAGCCTGAAAGCTTGCTTGCATGTCGGGATGGTGATTATCATATCCATGTTTTCCAGGACTCGTTTTCCGCGTGCCCAAGTTGAAAATAGATGGATGGTTAGGCACGAGTAAAATATCTCCCAAGCGATTAAATCGGTCATCCGATTTGCGGTAATGCCAGTGTGCCGGAGTTTCGTCCATCAAATAGGTTTTAAAGCTTGAGTTCTGCTTGAGTGTTGCAAGCGTGCTCGGTACGGCTGCTTGAATTTTGGTATACACATGCAACAAAGCGTCGCCAGATGGAACTTTAAATGCCGCGGTATCTAAAGCGGCTGGTTTCCCTAAGGTGTGCTCGGTATCTACGGTGGTCATACCATGATCCGAAACAAACACATAATTGATGGGTAATTTCAATGGATCTAAGGCCGCTTGTAATTTTGCAATGCTTTCATCAACAAAATGAACGGCATCACCTACGCGTGGGTCTTCGGGGCCAAACTCATGTGCATCATGGTCAACTTGTGGAAAGTAAAAAGTAATCAAGTGCGGGCGTTTTTCTGCTGGCAAGGATAACCAATCTTTTACCGCTTGAACGCGCTGCTCGATCGGAATATTTTCGTTGTAGGTGTATAAATAAGTTGGTCGAATTCCTTGAATGTCGGCCTCAGATGCCACCCAGTAAAAACTAGCACTTAACATGCCTTGTTGCTCTGCCAGTACCCAAAGCGGTGTTCCGCCGTACCATTTTCCTTCGGCCACCATCTTTTTGTTTCCCATGTTGTATTCCTTTCCGGAATTCACATCGAAATAACGATTGTCGACCAAGCCGTGGTGCGAAGGGTATAGACCGGTTACAATGCTATAGTGATTAGGAAAAGTGAGTGAAGGATAGGATGGAATCATGGCATTGGCCTTGATTCCTATTGCCTCCCGACTCTGTAAAAATTTAGCGCCATATTTCACCGAAAAGTCTGATCGAAATCCATCCGCAGAAATTAAAATCACATAAGGTTTGGCTTGTTGGGAAGCAGCATTTCGTCGATCCGCATGAACAATTTGGGTGGTATCTTGACTGAATGAACAGATCGAGATAAATAAGGAAATGATAATCAGGGTTAGGTTACGCATATAAAGGTTGATGTTAGGATGCTAAATTAAGAAAATATCCCACGAAAATTAAAAACCCCAGGTTTTGCCCGGGGTTTTTAATTTAAGATATGATCACTTGTGGAATAGGGAGGCTATGAATTTTAGCTTCCCAAAGTGCTAATTCGTCTTTCATGTCTTGAAGACTCGGAAGGCTTAGGTTTTGGTAGAAAGCGACGCCGGCCAACAAATTATCGCGGAATGTTTTGAGGTAGCGTTCCTGTTTTGTTGTCATGGATTCGACGCTTTTCTCCACTTCTTTTTTCAGATAGTCAACATACAAGCTAAGTTCCTTCACAAAAAGGTTCGGTCGATTGTGGTTGTTGAGAATATTGGCTCTTCCATAAATATGATCCACCATTTCTTTGAGCGAAAAGGTTCCGGAAAAATAGGCCAAATTAGGTCCTGGACAGATCGCCACGGCATGTTGGTGATGCGAAGGTTTGATATCAAAATTTTGTAAAGCCGATGTCCCAAGTCCTGTGCACAAGCAAACCTTTTCCGTGATTGCATCAAAGGCTTTTTGATATTCTGCTGCTGCTAAACCTTGTTCTTCGAGTTGCTTCAATTTCGCATGTTGGTATTTCCGCGATGCCGTGCAAATCGGCTTTTCTGTAAACTCGGTATTTGTTGCCAAATATTCCAAGGTGCAAGGACTGCCGGGTCTACCTTTTTCGATGCGCTCCAAACGTTGTTTCTCCGATGAACTTTTTCGGAAATTGTTGAAAGGTACGCCCAGCGGAGAGGCATGGCTCATGTAATAATCGCTTTCCTCTGCTTCGGCTAAAGCTTTTCGCGTGGATGGATCTACTTGTGTCGCTTCAGGAACCAATAAAAAGGGACTTCCCCAACCGGTTCCTTGGGTTTGAAAATGATCTTGAAGCAGGGCATCTTCCGCATGTGTCCCGATACCTCCTTGCACGGTTACGCGCATCGTTGGATATTCGAGGTACACGTTTTGACCTTTGTCTGCTAAACTTTTTTGGCACATTTCGAACAACTCGCTCATTAAGGCTTGTCGGTTCGTCTTAAATTCCTCTAAAATGGGCCCGATCAACAAGCCATCCGTGGCAAAGGCGTGACCTCCGCAATTCAAACCCGATTCGATGCGGAATTCGGAAACCCAGATTCCTTTTTTCGCCAAGATTTTTCCTTGCGTTACTGCACTTCGATAATCACTCACTTTGAGAATGATCTTCTTTTTTAGCTTACCTGCAGCGTCTGGGAAAAAATCGGGGAAAGCCTCGATGTAGCCGTAGAGCATGGGGTTATAACCCGCCGACAGGATGATGGAGGAGCTCAAATCGCTTTGCGCATAACCGCGCAAGGCCGCTAAAGCATCTGCGAATTCCTTTTCCAGCGCATTTCCTTTTTTGTCGTAATTGATTTTATTGACCTTCGACATGATGTTGACATCGATGGAACCTGCGAGGACATGTTTGCGCAAATTGCCCTGTTTGACGAATTTTTGGCAGACATCCGTCTCCGCGAGCATTTCCTGGTATTCCATTTTTTGAGGGGCGTTCTCGGGTAATAATTCAAAATAGCGCGTGATGTCCGACTCGGGTTCAAAAGGCTGATTGCGAATGCTAGTCGTCTTATCTTGCACGAGCGTCTTTACTAAATTCAGATAGGCGCTGATGCGTTTGGCACGGAAATCCTCTTCCGTTTTCGCGATAGGCGTAAAATTTAGGTTATTCTCTTTGCTGTAGGCTTCGCGCATTTCTTCAACTAAATGGTCGTCCACGATGGAAACGACGGAAGAAATACCAAAGGGCCCAACTTTCACCGGGGTGTCAATCGTGAATCCCAATCCCATTACCGGAATGTGAAATGTATGTGCGGCTGATTTTTGCATATTCGTAGAATTGTACAATTTTTGGAAGGACAAAGGTCGGGGCAGAAATTCACACTAAATATGATTTTGGTCAGCCACAAAAAAAACACCTCAATTTTCCTTGAGGTGTTTTTAAATGAGAGAAACGAAAAAATGCTATTTGTATTGTTGAACGCGGGCATCTTGAATTACACCTTTCCAGTTCATTCCGAAGCCAAAATCGTAGCGATGTCCCTCCGCATCTACATGGCATTCCATGTCAAATGGCACATCTTCTTTTTGCTTTTCTACGACCTGCATGCTGGCTGGCATCTGCATCGGCAATAAAGCTTGTGGCTCCGCCTTGCCGGAAATGATATCTAAAATCGCTTGATCTTGTACGCCAAAACTTGCTAAAATCGCATCTGCCTTGCCTTCGATTTCCGCAAAAACCATCGGATTGGACACGTTTACGGATACAATCACCGGTTTTCCTTGCATCTTTTGACGCGTGTCTTCGATCAATTCCATGTCGGTAATATTACGTGTTTTGGCAGTTTTGCCTTTGTAGGAACGATTTGTGAAATTCTCTAAAGGATCTCCACCCGCAATACTTACCTCACGTGCGTCATTCGCCACGTAGTCACTGTATTGCAAGGAAATAGGCACATAACCATTTCCGCCTTTGGCCACATCTTCCTTGTCATAGCCGATGCTGCTTTTCGGATTTTCGATGCATACCAATGCCAAATCTGCTTCCGCGGGATTGTCAGTCACGTTGAAATATTTCTTCACTAATTCCATGTTGATTGGGAAATCATTCGATGCTGGAATTGGGAATCCCAAGAAGTGACGCGTCGCTGCGACAAAACGTTTGGGAATGTAAATCGTCTTTTTCGTTTGAATCGGAAGGACATTTCCCTTGTTTTTCAACAGCACGATGGATTGCAATTGCGCTTGATAACCTGCTTGCATGAACTCCGGTTTTCCTACTGTTGCTTTGGTTGCAGCAGGATTTTGGTAAGGATTCTCAAACAAACCTACTTGGAAGATGTTGCGCAATAAACGTACTGCAGATTGCTCCATGCGGGCACGCATGAATGCTTCACCATGTTCTTTCACGCCCATCGCATAGGCATCGATGATGGGTTTCATGTCATTATTTCCGCCAAATTGATCCGCGCCCGCCATTAAAATCTTGTAATGACGCTCCGCCATGTTTAGGTTTTCTACGCCCCAAACTTTTCCATCGATGAACACATCCATTGCCTTGTGGTCCCCAGTTACACTCCAATCCGTGCAAACCACCCCATCATATCCATATTGCTTGCGAAGTAAATCTGTCACCAAATATTTGTTGTAGTTATTCGCCACATTTTCCTTCGTTTGATTCCAAGAAATCGTGTAATATGGCATTACCGCAGCGGCTTTTTTGGTTTGACCGGATAATTTAAACGCTCCTTCCGTAAAAGGAATTAAATGCTCATTGAAGTTATTTCCGGGATAAACCGCAAATTTTCCATTGGCATAATGGGCATCACGGCCCGCCTCACCGGCTCCACCTCCTGGCCAGTGTTTCACCATGGCATTCACACTTTGAGCGCCCCAGTTTTCATTCTGAAAACCATTGCAATAGGCTTCCGCCATCGCAGCGGAAAGTTTAGAGCTTTCGCCAAAGGTTCCGTCAAAACGTAACCAACGCGGCTCCGTGGCCATGTCTACTTGGGGAGATAATGCGGTTGCGATACCTAAAGCGCGGTATTCTTGTGCCGCTACCCGACCGAATTGTTGGATCAGTTCCGGCTTAAATGTCGCGGCCATACCTAAAGAACTTGGCCACATCGAAATCAAACCACCCGCTGCTGCATTGAATTCTGCGCGCGCTTGAGTCCCATGACGTGGGTCGGTACTGTTGTTGGCAGGAATTCCTTTGCCCACCGACTCGCAAAATGCCTGAATTTTATTGTTCCATTTCGCGGCATCTTCGGGTGATGAAACCGTTGTGACTAATACGTGACGTAGATTGTCTTCTTTGAGGAATTTCTTTTGTTGGTCCGTCAACTCACTCGCATCCATCGTCTTTGGATCGAAGGGTTTGCCGTTGTAGGTCCCAGCAAAATAGCCATCAGGCCTAGCGGGAATCGCTTGATGGCCTGAATACAACATCAAACCTGCGATTTCTTGTACGCTTAATTGCTTAGCTAAATCGGCTGCACGGACGTCAACGGGTTTCCGCCAGTCTTCGTAAATATCTAATTTCCCGTTCTTATTTAAATCCTTAAAAGACAGGCCGTCTTTTTTGATGATCTTAACAGATGACTGGGTTGAATAGGCCAAAGTTGGACCTTTGGCTTGTTTGATTTCCACATGTTGGGCGAATGCTGCCGTGGAGAATGCTAATAGGCTAAGTATTTTTTTCATGTTGGTAGGGTAATAGCTTACAAATGTAGCAAAATGATACAATAATAAAATGAGCTATTTAAGGATAATTTTCCAGTTTTTGCTTTGTGTCACGCGGGGTGTTTGGCCTTGTAGATAATGTACGCTGATTCGATTATCGCCGATTTCCACGTTCTCAATGTGCGCCTCTTTCCAGCTCGAAGGCATGCGTGGCGCAATGGTAATCTCATGCAAATCAGCCCGGGGTTGTATCCCAAAAAACTGTTCTACGATGGGAACCGCGAAGCCAAATACATTCCATGCTTGGGTCATCATCCCAAAATCTGGGGACACTTCGTACATGCTGCCAGGCAAAGCGTAACTGAATGAACGAGTGAGTTTTTGAATGTAATCCAGGGCTTGGTCGGGTCGTCCGTAATTGTTTTCGGCCACGGCCATCACGCCGGTGGGTAAGGTCATAACAGCTCCCGTGTACGTAAATATTTTGGGCGCTTTGTAAGAACCGGCATCGCTCCCAGCGGAGGCATCGCGGTCGATTCCCGTCACGAATAATCCAAATGGGTTCGTGTATTTATTAGCCGTTTCGAGTGCTTTTATGGCTTTTTCGGGATCTGCTAAGCCCATTTCCATGGGAGTGTTAACGACCCAATTATGATGTACCACAAAGGGCCTCGCCTGGTCACTAGGATGTGCTTGGATGTATTTTTCGGTTTGTTTTAATTCCGCTACAGCCCATGGTTTTTGTAAGGTATCTGCCCGAACAATAGCTTGCTTGATTAATGCAAGCGCCGACTGGTCTTTGCTACGGAAGTCGGCATAGGACCGAAAATCGTCATTCCAAAATTGGGTATTAATCTGTTGTTTCAATTGAGAGGCTTTGGCCTTATATGCTCGTGCTATGCGATTTTCACCTAAAACCTGCGCCATCTCCGCAGCATCTTGCAAGGCTTTCTGCGTATAGGAAGCCACGTCGATCATTTCACTATGTAGGCCTTGGATTTCCATCATACCCGACCCATCCGGGAAGCCGTTGTGATCTTGGTCGTTGTCAGTGACCAACCACTGCAATCCTTTTTGGATACTTGGGAAATAGGTTTTAAGCAGCTCCTTGTCACCTGTCCATCGAAATACTTTCCATACGAGCGAGGCAAATTGGGCCGTTTCATTCAGGTTGCCTGGATTATACACCGCGCCATTGGTGGAAACTTCATGGACGACCCGACCGTTTTTGTTTGCCTTTTGGGAAAGTTTATGAATGAGTTGGATGGAGTTTAGTGTCAGGTCTTTTTGGCCAATCGCGATCGCGCCTTGTAAGGCATATTCGCTATCCACGCCAAACCACCATGGGTAGTCGGGTAGCCCGGCGCTGATGCCCCGACCGATTCCCGGAACATCGCGTGTCAACCCGTCGGTATTGTATTGCAACCAGGTATAGGCTTCTTGAATGTTTTTGTCGGGGATATTAATCTTACTTTTTTGTGCCAATGCGTTGACGCGGTCCCATTTTTGTTGGAATAATTTTTCGGTATTTTTCTGAAGTTCAGCGTAGGTTTTTAATGCCTGAGCCTTTGATATGGAAGATCCAGCGATATAGAACTGAAGGATTTTTTTCCCGCCGACAGGGATACTTAGTGAGTAATTGATGGATTTAGCGATTCCCTTCCCAATGGAACTAAAAGGAATCGGAGCAGCACCGGGAATTCCATTTTCGCTTGCTCCTAGAATGGCAAACCAGGGATTTTTAGCGTCTTTGAAAACCCATTGGTCGTTTACAAATTCTGCATAATCTTCTTCGTCGATCATGTTGGTTCGTTCTCCCAACCAAGTAGGCCGCAAGTCGGATTTAGCTTGAAAAACAAAGGGAATGTTTTGTGTTTGCAGGCTTTTGTTTTCGATTTCAAACTCAATGACACATCCTGCGAGTCCATCCGGAACGAATTGCGTGCGAAGAATTTCAAGGTTTTTCGTTTGGTAGCGATGTTGATTCGCCATGGGAAAATTGCGAAAACTCACTGCATTTGTTAAATCTTGTCCATCCACGGAAACAATAAATCCGTCCAGGAGTTTAATGGGATGTGCCCAAATGCCGCCCATTTCGCCCGTGATGTGCCATCCCAAATCAGGGAATTGCCCGTTTTGATGGCCCACAAGGTATAATCGGTCGCCAGTGGTGGCAAAGGGGGAGGCGAGGTAGGACTGTTTTCCGTCTAGATGCGGTAAGGCTTTTACGAGCTGCGTGAGGCTTTGGGCGCACAAGCCGGAGGAAGCAAGAATTATTAATAAAAAGGTTCGAATGGAGAACATAATGCCGGATAATTATCTGCCGAAATTACATTAAATTGCTGAGATGAAAATAGAAATTTGGAGTGATATCATGTGCCCGTTTTGCTACATTGGTAAACGGCATCTAGAGAAGGCTTTGGAAAGCTTTCCGGGGCGTGATTCGGTGGAGATAACTTGGAAAAGTTATCAATTAGATCCTACGATTCCCATGTCATTTGAGGAACCAGTGGGCGTATATGAATACTTGGCGGATCGGAAGGGTTGGTCATTCGAGCAATCAGTGCAAATGCACGAACGTGTTGTGGAGATGGCGGCTTCGGTGGGTTTGGAATATAATTTTGACAAGGCCGTTGTGGCGAATTCGTTGTATGCGCACCGCGTAATTCAATTGGCCAAAGAAACAGGCTTAGACGATGCGATTGAGGAGATTTTCTTCCGTGCTTACTTTACGGAGGGCAGGGATTTGGCCTCCGTTACGGAATTGGTTGCATTAGGTGAGGAGGTTGGATTAGGTGAGGCAGACATTCTTGCGGCGATTGCGAGTGAGGAATATGCTTACCGGGTAAGTCAAGACATTCAAGAAGGAGTAAATTTAGGGGTTCGTGGAGTGCCGTTTTTTGTCTTTGACAGGAAATATGGCATTTCAGGTGCGGAACCCATTCAAGTTTTTATAGATACATTAAACCAAACACAACATGCAAGTTAAAGGGTATGGCGCTACGAGCGCGGAGGTGCCGGTGGCGCCAATCGTTTTTGAACGCCGCGAGGTAGGTCCTCACGATGTTCAAATTGATATTGAGTATTGTGGCGTTTGTCATTCCGACATTCACATGGTACGTAGTGAATGGGGCCCATCGATTTATCCGATAGTTCCGGGACATGAAATCGTAGGTAAAGTCGTTGCGATTGGATCGCACGTAACGAAGTTTAAAGTAGGCCAAACGGCCGGAGTAGGCGTATTTGTGGATTCTTGTCGGGAATGCCCTTCTTGCCTAGCAGGTCAAGAGCAGTATTGCGATGAGGATATGACAGCGACTTATAATGATTACTACCGCGATGGAAAGACGCAAACATTTGGGGGCTATTCAGCGAATTATGTCATCGATGAAAAATATGCCTTGCATGTAAATTTCGAACAAAAGGATTTGGCTCGAGTAGCACCTTTGTTGTGTGCGGGAATTACAACCTATTCGCCATTGCGTTTTGCGGGCGTAGGCAATGGGCACAAAGTTGCTGTGTTGGGATTAGGTGGATTGGGCCACATGGCCGTGAAATTTGCGGCGTCATTTGGGGCGGAGGTAACGATGTTGTCAACCTCGCCATCGAAGGAGGCGGATGCACGTTCGTTGGGCGCACATCATTTTGCTTTGTCGACGGATCCTGAGCAAATGAAGGCATTGAAAGGTTCTTTTGATTTTATCTTGAACACAGTTGCTGCCAAACATGATTTGGATGCATTTTTAGGCTTGCTGAAAGTAGAAGGGAAAATGTTATTAGTTGGCATTCCGCCCGAAGCCAATGAATTTGGTGCTGCGACTTTGATTTCAAAGCGTCGGAGTATTGTCGGATCGATGATCGGTGGTATTGCGGAGACGCAGGAGATGTTGGATTATTGCGCGGAGCACAATATTTTGTCGGATATTGAAATGATTTCGATGCAGGATGTGAATGCGGCGTATGAGCGGGTGATCAAGTCAGACGTGAAGTATCGTTTCGTGATTGATATGAAGACCTTGTAGATTATCAGGAAACTTTTAAGGAAAGGAATTAGCTTTGCGGTAGACGCTGCCAGGGTCGCAGACCCTGGCAGCGTCACCATTTTCGGGGTTTATTTAGGTAGCAAAAAACATCGGTTTGGTCTACATGTTTTTTGTTTTTGTATCGAGAAGGCTAAATTCAAAATTCAAAAAACTGACAAAATTATGCATTCTTTTTCGCTACCATTAGCCGCGCTATCGGCCTTTGTGCCCAATCAATCGGGCGTTTTAGCTGCACATTTCGAGCATATTTTAGGGACGTCATTAGACGTGAAAATTCTAGCAAATTCGTTTGAATTGGCGGAAAAAGCGGAGGCGAAGGTCTTAGCAGAATTCCGTCGATTGCAAGCAATTTTGGGGAGTGGCGAAAATCATGAGTTTGAGGAATGGGCTCGTTCGCGGGGGGAAGAAACTTCGATTTCGGAAGAATTGTATACGGTTTTAGGATTGTTTGATACGTGGCATGAAGCGACAAAGGGGGCATTGAATGCGGCTGCGGATGATGTGCGATTGAACGGTTTTTCGGATCGAGTGAATCAGCCGCATTGGGAATTAGGAGACGGAACGGCGACGCGTTTAAGTGATGCGGAGTTGCGTTTGCATACGTTTACCAAAGGTTTTATTATGGAACAGGTGGCGGATGCTGTGATGGCGGAGGCTGGTGTTCGTGGTATTATGTTGAATGTAGGGGGTGATATGCTGGCCAAAGGCGATTTACGCGAAGCGGTTCGTGTTTCGGATCCAAATTCAGATGCGGAAAATGGTTCTACATTGAGCACGGTTTCAATTCAAAATCAAGCGATTGCCACGAGTGGGGTGAGTCGGCGAGGTGCGCACATTATCGATCCTCGTATAGGAGAAACAGCTTCTGGCAGTATTTCAGCAACGGTCATTCATCCAGATGCGGTGACGGCTGGGGCTTTAGCGACGGTATTTAATGTGCTTTCGGTTGAAGAGTCGAAAGCTTTGGCTGCCGAATATCCAGGATCGGAGTATTTGCTTGTAGATGCTTCAGGAAAGCAACATGTTAGTGAAAATTGGTCTGGTCGTTCTGTAGCTATAGAATCTGCAATCGAGTTGGTTCATGTAAAAGACAAGGTTTGGACAGCGGGTCAGGAATTGTTGATTAATGTGGAATTAGCTGATTTGGGCGGTGGAGCTCGTCGGCCCTACGTAGCGGTTTGGATTGAGGATGAGGCTCATAAACCGGTGCGTCGTTTGGCCCTTTGGTACCGTAAACCTCGTTGGCTACCGGATTTGCGTTCCTTCTCTGATGCGCAACGTGAGGTACCCATCGACTTGATGTCGATTGCCTCTGCAACCCGTTCGGCGGGGAATTATTCGTTGATTTGGGATGGTAAGAATGATCAAGGAGAATATGTGGCTTTGGGTAATTATACTGTATATATTGAAGCGGCGCGGGAGCATGGCTCTTACCAATTGATGAAGCAGACGATGAAATTTGATGGGAAGGCGAAGTCGCAGGCTTTGGCAGGAAATGAAGAGATTTCGGGGGCTAATTTAGTTTATAAGACCAAATAAGATGAAGCGTAAATTAGCGGAGTGGTCGCGATGGCTGCATATTTATTTGTCGATGTTTAGTTTCGTGATTGTGTTTTTTTTCGCGGTGACGGGCTTGACTTTGAATCATTTGGAATGGTTTCCGGAGAAGGAAACCTTGCATGAGGTGGATGGGAAACTGAATCCTGCTTGGGTGAATGTAAGTGATACTGCTCAGGTGAAGAAGTTGGAAATTGTGGAATTATTCCGTTCGCAATACCAGGTTCATGGTGTACTGAATGATTTCCGAATCGATGAAACGGAGGTTTCGGTTTCGTTGCAGGGTCCTGGATATACGGCGGATGTGTTTATTGATCGTTCCACAGGGACCTTTCATTTGACGGAAAGATCCCTGGGTTTTGTGGCTTGGATCAATGATTTGCATAAGGGCCGTGACACGGGTCAAGGCTGGAAATGGGTCATTGATTTTTCCGCTATTTTCATGAGCTTGATTTCCTTGACAGGCATCATATTATTGCTTTTCTTGAAGAAAAAGCGTGTTAACGGAATTATTTGGCTTGTAATAGGCCTATTGCTCGTGATCGGTTTATACTTTTTTACGGGGCTTTAACTTTAGGCTGTCCGCTGGATAATTTGCTTTCAGGGTATCCATTTGTGCTTTTGCCCAGGCGATAAGTGCATCTTTATCTGCTGCGCTTAGGTTTGCTTTTGGGTGTAAGCCAAAATAGGTATATGATGGCATGGGCATTTCGCCTTCTTCGACGGTTTCGATGACCTCTTCCAACTTGTGGTTTTGAACGGCAATCGGCATTTTGGTGAATGTCGAAAAGTTTAAATGTTGTTTTCCTTCTTCGATGTGGTGATTGAGCCAAAAGCCTACGGGTTGAATGTTCGAATACCAAGGGTAGGTGCTATGGTTCGAGTGGCAGTCGTTACACGCATTTTTTAAGGTTTCTTGCACCGGTGCGGGGATGCTGTATTTCGTGGAAATGTCGTAAGTGTTGTCGTTGCTTTCGTTTTTCTCTGGATGAATGAATTGGATGACGATGAGGATTGCAACAAGTCCGAGAAGTGTTTTTTTCATGGGATCTTTTGGTTAAGGTTGGGAAAGCTATAAAAATTCTTTGAATTTTATGTCTATTTTTGGCTTTAAAGTGATGCGCTATATAGAAAATTCGCGATTTAGGTATGTATTGATAGGATTGCCCATGTTCGTTTTTTCGTGGTGCTTGCTTGTCTATGCCGTGAATGTTCCTTGGTTGGATGATTTTGAGGTAGCTCCTTTGACGCTGTTTCGCTGGCTTCATGAAGTGGATTTTCAGCGAAAAATGGCCTTGATATGGGTGCCCAACAACGAACATCGGGTTGTAACCTTGAAATTACTGACCTTATTTAATTACTATGTGTTTGGCCAGATGAATATTCAATGGATGATATGGCAATCTCATTTATACCTCATTGCGCTATTTGGATTGATTTGGCGGATCCTGCCCCGAGAAAACAGGCTTTTGTATTTCCTCCCGGTCCCTTTTCTGTATTTAAATTTGCAATATTATTTAGCATCGTTTTGGATGATTGCGGGCGTTCAACACAATTTAGTCATCGGATTTGGAGCGATTTCCATGTATTTATTGGCAAAATCCAAGCACTTTATTTGGGCTGTTTTATTTACGTTATTGGCTAGTTTGTCGAATTCTGACGGATTATTTTTTATTGGAATTGGGGCCTTGGTGTTGTTTTTGCAGTACCGCTTTAAGGAATTATGGATCTGGTTGGGAATATTGATTTCTGTTATTTTTCTGTTTTTTTGGAAGTATCCGAGCATGTCTTATCATGAAGCTGGGATGTCCTATTTTAAATTACATCCTTGGGAGAGTTTGCAAGGTTTTTTTGTTTTTATGGGCGGGGGCTTCGATTTTTGGTACCGAGAACAATCGGCATTTCGCCTCTTGGAAACGACCATGGCTGGGTCAATTTTAGTGGGGATTATCATGTGGATTTTGATTCGGTTCATTTCCCAGGAGGGTTTTAAGTCCATTTTGTCTCGTTGGCGTACTAAAACCCTCACGCAAGCCCCCTGGCTTTTCGTGTCTGCAATGCTATTATTTTGCCTGATGAATGCGGTGGCAATAAGTCTGTTGAGGTCATCTTTTGGTGAATTTGTGTTTTTGATAGGGAATTATAAGATTTATCCCACTTTGGCTTTGGTATTTGTCTATTTGCTGATGCTATTAGCTTGGCAACAGGTGGCGAAGCGCTTGACTTGGGTGCTGGTGTTTAGTATCGTTTTTTGGGGATGTAGTTTTTGGAATAGTTTTCGGGATGTTCAGGATCGGAAGCGGATGTTAGTGCGGGAATATGACTCGATTCGCGCTGGGAGAGCGGGACTTGGGTTTACGGCGGAACAACAAGCAAAATTCCGCGTGGCGGAGATTTTAATAGAATTTGAATCAAAAGGAATATACCATGTGGAATAAGGGAATTATTTTCTTGTTGTTTATCAGTTTGGGGTTGCAAGCCCAAAATTATGAGGCAGACATTCAGGCTTTTCGTGCGGCGCGGATCAAAAGTCTGAAATCAGAGACTGGTTGGCTTAATTTAGCTGGACTTTTTTGGTTAAAAGAGGGAAGAAATACGCTAGGTGGGGATGAGAAAAATGATTTTGTTTTTCCGTCTGAACATTCAGATCCATTTTTGGGGGAAATATTGCTGAAAGATGGTAAGGTCATTTACCAAACGCTTCGTGATACGGTGCTCGTATTCGAGGAAGGAGTGCAGGCTCCGGTGATTTCGCATCGTTCCTTGCGCTGGTTTATCATCAAACGAGGGGATAAATTTGCGGTTCGATTGCGTGATTTGGAAGGGGAATATTTGAAGGCATTTAAAGGGATAGACTGTTTTCCGACGGATTCTAGTTACCGGATAGTGGCGGATTTCATTCCTACCAAAGGTAAAATGATGACGATAATTGATGTAACAGGTAGGACTTATGCTTTGGAGTCGCCGGGTTTGTTGCGTTTTAAATTAGGGAAGGCCATTTACGAGTTAGAAACTAGTCAAGAAGGAAATAATTTGTTTATTGTTTTTGGGGATTTAACGAACAAAAAACAGACCTATGGTGCGGGGCGTTTTATTGATACTGCTTTGCCAGATTCAAAGGGAAAAGTGGTGATTGATTTCAATAAGGCTTACAATCCGCCTTGTGCATTTACTCCTTTTGCGACTTGTCCGTTGCCGACTCCTTCGAATAAGTTGGCCGTTGAAATTCCTGCCGGCGAGCAGTTTCACGGGCATTGATGCGGTCTAATGCCCTAGGCGGTTTATCAACTTATTTATAAAAGAGTGCATTTCAAATGAGCTTGATAGTAAATAGAAGGATTATCAGGAAACTTGTATGGCAAGTTGCTAACTTAGACGCTGCCGGGGTCGCGACCCCGGCAGCGTCAACCCCCACCTCACTCGAGTTTATTGATTTAGGACATATCGATACATTGTCTTTCCCTCTTTCTCGAAAATAGCTTCTAACATGAATTTTAGCTTTTGAAGTAATTTGATGGATGCAAGATTGTCGACCTGACAAATAGCTAGTACGGTTTTATGCGTTTTTGCTGGTAGGCCAACCACGCCTGGCTCGCTTCGAATGCATAACCTTTCCCTTCAAATTCAGGTAGTAGCGCGTAGCCAATATCGGGACTGGGAAGAAAATCGCGTTTGACCCAAGTCACAACTCCCACAGAAACAGAATTATCTTTTGTTTCGATAACCCAATAGGTGATATCGAGATTTGAGAGCATGTATTGGAGGTATGTATTGGCTTGATCATGCGTTCGGATTTTTCGGTCGCCTATAAAACGAATAAAGCCCGGGCAGTTTATCAGTTTCAGCATAAACTCGACATCATCAAGGCCGATTGGGCGCAATAGAAGTCGATTTGTTTCGATGGATTGCATTTATCAGGAAACTTTTAAAGAAGGGCGCTAACTTAGACGCTGCCGGGGTCGCAGACCCCGGCAGCGTCAACCTCCACCTACAATTTTTTTAACACCACCGTGCATCCACCTCCACGCTGTAAGCGAAAGGTTAAATTTGAGCTTTTGGAAACCAATTTCTTTTCAATCACATAGGCTTCCGGGTTTTTCTCAAAATCCGCATCATCCGCATCGCGATATAAAATCGCTTCATAGGCAGTTCCTGCATCTAGGAAGTCTAGTGGCAGCGATACATTCCGAGCATTCTCGTCCGTGATGGAACCGATATACCACGTATCTTTATTTTTAGCTTTGCGGGCAATCGTTATATAATCCCCCGGTTCAGCAGAAAGTACCTTTGTGTCATCCCAATCGACGGCTACATCTTTAATAAACTGAAATGCATCCAAATGGCCCTCATAATTTTCTGGCAAATCTGCCGCCATTTGCAGGGGGCTGTAAATGGTCACATACAGCGCTAATTGCTTGGCCAAAGTCGATCTAACCTTTTGCGTACGTGTCGAATCAAACTGATTCAAGGACATATGAAATAAACCCGGCGTATAGTCCATGGGGCCGCCCATCAAACGCGTGAACGGAAGAATCGTCGTATGTTCTGGTATAATTCCCAACGTAGGCGCATTATTAAATTCGGAGCCGCGTGCTGCCTCAGCTGCCATCCAGTTCGGATAGGTGCGGTGTAAGCCGGTTGGGTGCACCGACTCGTGGGAATCTACCATCAAGTGATATTTAGCCGCTTTTTCCGCCACACGATTGTAATGATTCACCATCCATTGGCTGTCGTGATGCTCCCCGCGCGGAATGATTTTCCCCACATAGCCAGTTTTCACCGTATTAATTCCTTTGGATACCATGTACTGATAGGCTTCATCCATTCGGCGCTCATAATTCGTTACAGAACCCGAAGTCTCATGATGCATAATCAAACGCAAACCTTTGGCCTGTGCATATTGCGTCAAGGAATCAATTGCATAATCCGGATATGGGCTCACAAAATCGAATACTTCCTCTTTCCAATTTCCAAACCAATCTTCCCAGCCCTGATTCCAGCCTTCCACCAAAACGCCATCAAATCCATGTTGGGCCGCAAAATCAATGTAACGCTTCACATTCGCTGTATTTGCCCCATGTTTTCCACCTGCCAAAGGCCAATTCGCCTTCCCAATGTGCATTTCCCACCACATCCCCATGAATTTCTGCGGCTTAATCCACGTGGAATCTCCAAATTTGGCAGGCTCATTTAAATTCAAAATCAATTTGGATTCCAAAATCTTCTCTGCCTTCTCACTCATCACCATCGTCCGCCACGGTGTCGAAAACGGCGTTTGTAGATAAGCTTTATTTCCTACCGCATCCGGGACTAACATGGACTGAAATGTCTGCGTCGTTTGGTCCAAACGTAAATGCATTGCTGGATAATTCATCAAAGCCGCTTCATGTATGTTTAGGTAAAAGCCATTCGCCGACTTCATCATCAAAGGTGTCTGAACCACATTCTTCCCCATCAATGCCGTTACCGCGATATCCTTTTCCTTTGCTGCGGCTGACGTCGCATCAATCTCGCTTAACTTCGTCTTGTTATAGGTATATTCGTTTGTGTCATAATCTCCGGGGATCCAAAAAGCGGTGTGATCGCCCGACATGTTAAATTGGGTCAATTCTTGGTCAACGATAAAATGTTGAAAATTGGCCTGCACCGGAAAATGATACCGCAATCCCACGCCATCATCAAAAACGCGAAAGATCAAATCGATCAAAAGACCATTGCTCGTTGTATGTAAAACTAATTCATTGTATTGGTTGGAAATCTCCTTCACTTCGCCCCAAATAGGCTTCCAGGTTGTGGAAACAGCAGAGCTGTCAATGCCCAATACGGTAAACTTCTTCAAATCCATGGCTGGTTTTTTCAATACAAAACCAAGCGAGGACGGTGAAATGATTTCTTTCCCTTTTAATTGAACTTGATATAGGAGTTGTCCTTCTGCATTTTTCGTTGTACTTAATTGAATCCCTTTGTTAGGGGAATTTAACACCGCAATCTGTTGGGCTACGCTAGGGAATACGACGAATGCCGTGATTAGGCAAAACAAAAACTTCATCATCTTGTTATATTTAGGGTGAACAAAAATAGCCAAATCTTTCTTTTCGCCCAATTTCGATTTTGATTAGGCAGTTTATCTGATTACTTATAAATGATGTGCTTTACATTATGTTTTCGCAGAAAATGTTACAATATCAAGAAACTTTTATAAAAAGCTATTAACTTAGACGCTGCCGGGGTCGCAGACCCCGGCAGCGTCAACCCCCACCAGACCCATGCTTGAAAAATTAATTTATTATTTTGATACAATTCCTAGCGCGCATCGCGCTTTCATTTTAGCCGGAGGAATTGCTTTTTTTTGGTTGGTAGAAGGAGGAATTCCCCTTTTTCGTTTTGGCTATAATAAATGGAAACATGCAGGGATCAACCTGTTTTTCACGCTCACAACAATCATCATCAACTTTGCATTTGCCACACTGATTGTGCGAGGAAGCGATTGGTCCATCCAGCACGAATGGGGTTTATTGCCTTGGTTTGGACTCAGCGGTTGGGCCCAACTGATTGTGGGTTTATTGCTCTTAGATTTAGTGGGGGCCTATTTCATCCATTGGATCGAACATAAAATTAAAGTACTTTGGAAGTTTCACATGGTTCACCATGCTGATACGATGGTAGATACCACGACAGCAAATCGCCATCACCCTGGCGAGAGCGTTTTTCGTGCCATTTTCACACTTTTGGGCGTTTTGATTTGTGGAGCCCCAATGTGGTTGGTCATGTTATACCAAAGCATCAGTGCCCTCCTTTCGCAATTCAATCATGCGAACATTCGTCTCCCAAAAAGCTTGGACAAAGCTATATCTTACATCATCGTATCTCCCGACATGCACAAGATTCATCACCATGTCACGCGGCCACAAACGGATTCCAATTTTGGGAATATTTTCGCGATTTGGGATCGTTTGTTTGGCACTTTTAATGTAACACCCATCGAGCAAATTCAATATGGCTTGGATGTTTTACCCGATGAAACGACGGCTGATATGCGTTTTCAACTGGGTATCCCTTTCAACGCACAGATTAAAACGGACGAATAGTACATTTCCGAAGAACCAACAAACTGCTAAATTCCGGCAAATTAATAGGTTAGCAAATTCTCATTAACACGTTCACATGTCCTGATTTTCGAAAATAGGACATGTAAATTTTGCCTAATTGTGCTTTAATTTTACACCAAAAGCATTTTTTTAATTTTGGTACACTCAATAGCTAGGCTCGCGATGCGACTTGACTTGTTTTACTATAGTTGATTCGCTTAATTTTGCTACTTGTGAAATATAACGTTTGCTTCCAATTAGCTCCGTTTTCTAAATTATAATAAAAAATGATTGATCAGTCTACTCAGAGATCCTCTGGGGGTTTGGCACTAATTCGAGTGCTTAAGTCTCATGTTATTAAATTCTTTCTTTTTTCGCTCGTTTTGGGATTGAACACGACACAATTAGTCGGTCAATGTATCCCCACGGACAAATACGATAAAATCATCAGTTCCTTTCACCAATCGGTAGCACTTAAATCAAATGGTACTTACGCGGTTTGGGGAGATTTGATGTCAAACAGTGGTACTGCTGCCGTGTTATCTCCACAGGATATCAACGTTACAAACTATCCATTATTGACAGGTTCGGTTCTGAAAGCATCATTAGCAAGTAATTCACTGGACGCGCAAGGAATTGTGTTAACTACCACAGGTTTGTTTGCTTGGGGCAAATCTGGAACAATTTTGGAAACGTCTTTAACGGGTAGTAACGATGCTTTTCACCACATTGTATCACCAACTGGCGGTGACCCTTCAACAGGACTTCCTACGGGTGTAACACCTGCCAATGTAAAAATGTTGTTTACAACTTACCAAACGCTTGCCATTGTAACTTCTACAGGGGATGTTTGGGTTCTGACACAAGCAGCCTTGCAATTAACGGGTACTGGCTTAACTGGAACTCCTACTACTGCACAGAAAAAGACCTGGTACAAGGTTCAAACTAGTTCTGGAGTTAATCTTACAAATGTAGATGCCATTCGAGGCCAAGTCGCTGATGGCACACACAATGCCTTGATGGCAGTGACTACTTCTGGGGCAATCTATACCTGGGGTGCAAGCACATTTTTAGGAAATGCAACTGCTGTCGCTTCCAAATCCTACGCTACGACAATGACTTTACCAACGGGCGTTCTAGCCGCTGACGTTAAAATGATTGGTGTTACTGGAGGTAGTGGTAATAACACTTCGAGGAATAACACTTATTATCTACTGTCAAATCAAGGCTATTTATATGCCATGGGAGAGAATAACAAGAAGCAAGTCGGTGATTACACAACAACTGTTCAAACTTCTTGGGTGAATGTAAAACAAGATGCCTCAACGAATATGTCAGGAATTTCTACTTTTTCTGTCCAAGAACATGATGCCAATTACTCTGCAGCTTCAGCGGTAACTGTCTCAGGAAATATCTATACTTGGGGAGAAAACCAACGTAATATGTTAGGTCAACCCAATGCCGCGACCAATTACGATCCTGCGATTCCTTCCACTTTTAACCAAGGAGCGGATAAAGCGCTTTTTGCTGAAATTGGGGGTCATACTTTAGTATACTTAAAGCAAGGTTCTACACAGTTTTGTTATGTCGGTCACAAAATTAACGGTAGTATGGGAGATGGTACATCAGCTACTGCAGATGTAGTAGCTTTTGACTGTAGTAATACGCCATCCCTTTATATTTGTGGCTCTGTGCCAGTGATTGCAAGTCCAATCACTTCGTTGATATCAGCGAGTCTAACAACTATCAATGCAGATGGAACATCTACATCTACACTTACAATTCAACTAAAGGATGCTCTTGGTAACAACCTTACTACCACAGGTGGTACGGTTAGCGTAGCGACCTCAGCAGGTACCTTAGGGACCGTGGTGGATAATAACGATGGTACTTACACGGTGATTTTGACAAGTTCAAATACAGCAACGACCGCGAATATTACGTATTTGCTAAACGGAACAACAGGAACGAATACGGCTTCAGTAGCTTTTGTGTCTGGTGCAACTTCCCCTCCTACGGGATCTGCCAACCAGTCCTTTTGTGTAACAAATGCTCCTACGCTAGCAACTATTTCTGTAACGGGTACAGCCGTACAATGGTATGCAGCTTCTTCAGGAGGAAGCCCGCTTGCATCCAACACGGTCTTGGTGGATGGTACTACTTACTATGCTACACAGACAGTTGGAGGTGTTGAAAGTGCTAGTAGATTAGCTGTAACTATCACGGTATCTCCTGCAATAACTTTAGTATTAAACCCAAGTTCTGCTTCATTAACACTAGGTCAATCTGTTACGTTGAACGCAAGTGGAGCATCATCGTATAGCTGGTCTCCAAGTACCGATTTATCTGCTACTGTTGGTGCTTCAGTTATTTCTACACCAAGTTCAACAATAACCTATACCGTAACAGGTACTTCAGGTGCTTGTTCTGCAACGGCAAACGTAACCGTTTCGTTAAGTGGTGGAGACTCAGACGGAGACGGAGTAAGCGATGCTCAAGAATTATTAGACGGCACGGATCCTAACGACGGCTGTAGTTATTTAGCTGCGAGCCAAGTGTTTGCCAATACATCTTCCACATGGCGCAATGCGGATTGCGACGGTGATGGTACTGCGAATGGTACGGATCCAGAGCCTTTGAATTTCTGCGTAGGTGGAACGGGTCAAGTACCTGCCAACGGCACACCTGCCTATGATGTATTCCGTTACCAAGATTGCGATAACGACGGCATCTTAAACGGCTTAGAATGTACAACGGGTGTTACTTGCCCTGATTTTGATAACGATGGTATTCCAAATTACTTGGATACAGATTCAGATAATGACCAAATCGGTGATATCACGGAAGGCAACATCGATACAGATGGAGACGGTAAACCGAACTACCTTGACTTAGATTCGGATAACGATGGTATTTTGGATAGCATGGAAACCACGCAAGATCGTGACGGAGACGGCAAGCCTAACTATTTGGATTTAGATTCAGATGGCGACGGTATCTTAGATACGGTTGAAGCAACTGCATTGTACCGCAACGGAGAAGATAGCAATGGCGATGGTGTTTGCGATCGTTCTGGAGTAACGAGTGATGCGAATTACAATGGTATTCCTGACCAACTAGAGCCTGCTTACGGCGGCCGCATGTTGGAAGTTCCAGATACCGACAAAGATGGTACACCTGATTTCTTGGATTTAGAATCGGACGGTGATGGCATTTTAGATAGCATTGAATTAACTGGCGACATGGATGGTGACCAACACCCGAACTACCGTGATGGCGATAGCGACGGAGACGGCGTATCTGATGCTTATGAGAAATTCGGTGATATGGATGGCGATGGAAAACCTAACTTCTTGGATTTAGATTCCGACGGTGATGGATTGAGCGATCAATATGAAGGCTTGAACTTATGTAGCAATTGTGGTCGGGTAGATAATAACGACGATGGTTACGATGACCGCGCGCAACAAGATTCAAAATACCCCGCAGTAGATACAGACAAAGACGGAGCTCCAGACTTCTTGGATTTAGATTCTGACAATGACGGTATCCCAGATGCTGTAGAAGCAGGGAATGATCCTAAAAATCCAGTAGATACAGATAAAGACGGAACACCTGATTTTAGAGATTTAGATTCAGATAACGATGGCATCCCAGATGCAATCGAAGCAGGTAAAGATCCTTCAGTTCCAGTAGACACGGATAAAGATGGTACGCCAGACTTTAGAGATTTAGATTCAGATAACGATAGCATCCCAGATGCAATCGAAGCAGGCGTAGATCCAACCAAACCTTTAGATACCGATGGCGATGGCATCTACGACTTCCGTGAAACCGACAGTGATAATGATGGCATCTCAGATAAAATCGAAGCGGGTGCAGACCCAAGCAAGCCGGTAGATACCGACAAAGATGGTTTACCAGATTACCGCGATATCGATTCAGATAACGATGGTATCTCGGATAACATTGAGAAAGGCCCAACAGCGACTCCGGTAGATACGGATGGCGACGGAACACCAGATTACCGCGATTTAGATTCAGACAATGATGGTATCTCAGACAACATTGAGAAAGGCCCATCGGCAACACCGGTCGATACGGATGGTGATGGCACGGCCGACTTTAGAGATTTGGATTCGGATAACGATGGTATCTTGGATAACACGGAGAAAGGCCCAACAGCGACACCGGTAGATACGGATGGTGATGGCACGGCCGACTTTAGAGATTTGGATTCGGACAACGATGGTATCTCAGATAACATTGAGAAGGGGCCTACAGCCAATCCTGTAGATACAGATGGTGATGGCTTACCAGATTACCGTGATTTAGATTCAGATAATGATACGCTTTCGGATAACATTGAAAAAGGCCCAACCTCAACTCCGGTAGATACGGATAAAGATGGCAATGCTGACTTTAGAGACTTGGATTCAGATAACGATGGTATTTCGGATAAAGTAGAGGCGGGTCCAGATCCGAAGAATCCATTGGATACGGATAAGGATTTGACTTATGACTTTAGAGATATCGATTCGGATAACGATGGTATTTTGGATAAGGATGAGGACAATGTGAATATTGCTGGTTTAGCGGATTGCGACCACGATGGTATTCCAAACCGTTTGGATGCCGACAAATGTCCTAGCTTCATGCCACAAGGTATTTCACCGAATGGCGATGGCAAGAATGACACGTTCATCATCCCGGGTATTTTGAATGCACAACCGAATACGGTAACGATCTTTAACCGTTGGGGTAATATTGTTTATGAGAAAGACAACTACCAAAACGATTGGCATGGCCAAACAGATCGTGCTTTTGATTTGCTAGCCTTGGATGGCTTATTGCCTGACGGAACATACTATTATGTTGTGGATTACAAGGGCAACAAATCAAACGTGAAGTCATTCATCTACGTAAACCGATTGGATAAATAATCGGGTCATATATTAGAACAAGCAATAGCATGAAAGCAACTATAAATTTTAATCAGAGAGTAGATCAATTTAAGTGGACCAAGGGTCTTATGACCCTTGTTTCCCTTGTGTTGGTGTTAGTAGCTCAAACAAGTTTTGGTCAGATTGAGTCGATGTATTCTTCTTACCGCCTGAACCCACAGATTTTATCACCTACCCATGTAGGCAGTGATTCAGTGAGTGATATTACGGTGATCAACCGCCAGCAATGGGTAGGAATTGAAGGCGCCCCGGTTACCTATGCGATTTCAGGTGACTTTAAATTCAAGCAACAAAGTGGTATCGGATTTAATGCGATGTATGACCAAGCAGGTCCTGTGAAAGTTACTGCGATTAGTGGAGATTACGCATATCACATCAAGCTAAGCGAGCAATGGCGTTTTTCCGGCGGTATCCGCGCAGGATTTTCGAACTTAAGTTTGGACTTTGCGGGTTTGGCCTTAGTACACGATGGAGATGCTTTGTTCAGCGGCAGTCGCTCGACGGGCTTGATGTTCAACACGGGCTGGGGCTTGAGAATCAACAAAGGAGACGGCTTTTTTGTCAGCTTATCTCAACCTCGTTTGTTTAAATATGATTTAGGTAGCGGCGCATACAAAGATGTTGCGTACTTCTATACGATGGTTGGCACGAAATTGAAGTTGAATGATCACGTTAATTTATATCCATCAGCCTTATTCCGCAGCGCGAAAGACGTTCCTTTGAGTTGGGATGCGAACGTGTATGCTCAATTACACAATCGATTTGATGTAGGCTTTAATTACCGCCACCAAGATAGTTGGGGTGTACGTTTAGGTGTACAGGCCACCAAGAAGATTTACGTAGGATATGTATACGAGATGCCTACTTCGGCCATGAGCAAGATGAGCTTGCAGTCGCATGAGATTGCCCTGCGATATTCATTAGTAAAGTAATTAAGAGTTAAGAACGAAGAGTTAAGAGGTAAATGGAATAGTATCCTATTTAAATATCGCCCCTTTATAATTCTCTTCGTTCTTCATTCAATTTGTAAGAAGAGTCCCAACTATTTTTTAGGGAGTTGCAATAATAATAGCTACATTTTACTTCTAAACTCTTAGCTCTTAATTCTTAACTCGAATGTCTACTATCGCCACCGGACTCTTAACTTGGATATCATCATGCAAGTCTTGCATGTCTCCCGTATCTGTATTGAATGAAAATTGTTGAATCCGATCTTCGTCTTTACACGCTACGTATATCTTTCCGCCAGATGCATCAAATTGGAAGTTACGAGGAACTTTCCCTACCGGAATATCACGCGTAAAGCTTAATTTACCGGATGACTCAATTCGAAAAACGGTTAAGGAGTTTTGTGTAATTCGATTAGATGCAATTAGCCATTTTCCATTGGGTGACATGTGAATGTCCGCACTTGCTTTGGGGCCAACCCCTTTAGAAAAATCAATTTGCTCCCGCTGAATCGCTGTCCAGTTTCCATCTTGAACGGCGAATACATCCACCGTTCCGCTGAGTTCCCCTACGACATATACATACTTCTCATCTGATGAGAAAACAAAATGCCTGGGGCCAGTACCGTCCGGGAATTGGGTAAAATTAAGTTTGCCTTCTATAAGTCCATCAGGCCGTAATTGATAATGGTAAATACGATCAGCACCTAAATCGGAAATATGTATTTTTTGTTCATCGTTAGAAAGAACGATCATGTGCGCATGTGGGGCGGATTGTTGGGGATATATCCCACGACCACTAAACGCTATTTTTTGTGCTAAAGAACGAACAATACCATCCTTAGTTTGAAACACCGACACACTTCCGCCCATGTAATTGGCCGTGTAAATCGTTTGGCTTTTCTTCCGGAAATTAATGTGGCATGGCGCATCGCCTTGGGTCAATTGCTGATTCACAAACGCCCATTTACCTTGCTCATTCTTCTTGTAACTATGTACCGCGCCAGCATTTCCAACGAGTTCTGAAACCGAAAATAAATATTGTTTATCGGGCGAGATCACCTGATACGACGCTTGTGGCACGGAAATGCGCTCAATTACTTGTTTCGATTTTGTGTCGATGAATTCGATACCCGGATTTCCTTGCTGAGTATATGAACCTACTAGTAACGTATCTCCAGAGCTAATAAAAAGAGAAATCAGGGAATGAATGAGCATCAACATTGTGAATTAATTTAGTGGGTATAGTTGTGCCAAGCTCTGAATCCAGGCTTGAAATAATTTATTTTCTAAGTCACAGGCCACAGCGGCATGTGTTTCCCATTGGGGAGAGAATTCGGCCAACTGTGCTTTCATTTCATTCAAATGTCCAACTTCTTCCACGATGATGGATTTTACCTGAATTTTAGAATGGCTGGCGGTTAATATTTCTTGGTAAATAGGATATAATTCATCAGCACGCACTTCGATGGCATAGGTTACTAATAAATAGGAGGCCCATTTCAACTCATATCCACTTAATCCTAAGGTTTTTTTGATGTATTTGCTTACCCAAACATCAAGCATGTCTAGGTAGTATTTCGACGTTTTTGGGCTAATCAACCATGCATCATCGTAATTTTCAAATCCCGTAGAAGCTAATTTCGATATCTGTTTTTTTAAATAATAGGCATGACGATGTTCTTCCGCTGCGTGTTTTAATATGAGCAGGCTGACATCCGTTTTTGATTCAAATTTTGATATTTTTTTAGCCCCCGTATTCTCCATGTATGAAAGGGTATTTAACCATTTAGCATGAACTATCGGGTCTTTTGTGATCTTTTCAATTAAGGGTTTTAATAATTGTGTCATACAGGCGGATTTTATTCTATGCAAAGATAGGTTCTATGCATGGAATTGAGAAAATAAATTAAATTTGGCCTAATTAATTCCCGAAACGATGCCTATAGTCTATCAAGTAAATCCACCTCTGACCACAGCAGATTTTATCGATATCTTACGTCGGTCTACCTTAGGCGAGCGAAGACCGTTACAGGATTTGGATGCCATGGAGCAAATGTTTTTGCACGGAAATACCTATGTAGGTGCTTATGATGGAGCGAAATTAGTAGGAATTGCGCGGGTGATGACCGACTTTGTTTACACCAGTTATTTGTCCGACTTGGCTGTGGATGAGCAATACCAAAGGCAAGGAATAGGCAAGCAGCTGATTAATGAGGTACAGCAAGCGATTCCCAAGGCGAAGATTATACTTTTGGCAGCCCCAGCCGCGGAAGGCTATTACCCCAAAATAGGCATGCAAGCCCATAGCCATTGTTTCACATTGGCGCCCGATGAAGATTTAGTGTAAAATAGCAAGACGCTTGCTGTAGGTTCTTCCTGTATCTGATTTAAATTGCACAAAATAATTTGCGCTTATCCATTGTGAGGCGTCGATGCTCGTCGCATAAAGCTTTTCAATGCGCTGACGGTATACTGTTTTCCCTAGCATATCAAAGACTTCCAACAGGCCATTCGCCTGATTGTCCCAGGCAATTCGAATGAAGTCGGCTCCAGGATTAGGGGAACAAGTAAAGTCAAAATTTGCTTTATCAAGGACAATGACGGGGAAATTTGAAAAGGCAAAAGCCCGCATTCCCATACTGTTCTTTAGGAAAGGTCCTGGGAAAGTATATTCCCGAGTACCCGTAAGAAAATCTCGATGATAATCCGGAAGATACCCGATTGTATTTCCAGCATACGCCTGTGTAAATGTGATAATTACTTCATTGTTTAATGCCTCTATCGAACTGATGTAAGGCTCAAATGATCCGATATTCGTTTTATCCCAATAGAAGTATTTCGCTAATTTGGCCTTAATTTGATGGCCCTGGTTATCCACAACTGTCGTGTCTAAGCTCACGCGCATATTCTGCCCTTCTTCGAATACCAAATGTATTTTATTCCGTTCCGCCTCCGACATGAAATATGCCTTCTGGATGTTTGGACTCTGAATCTCCACGGAATAAGGACGCTTGTATATCTGATTCGAAATTAATCGGAATAATTCGTTTGCTGTTTGTCGGTACCCCACGTTTGTGTAGTGTAAGCGATCGGGTAGGACGCCAACATTCCCCACTGTAGCAAATGATTTTACATAGCCATTTTGACTGATTGTCCGCTGGTCTTCCCGTAATTGTGAGGCATTTTTGTTCGGGTACTCGTAGATTGTTAATTGTGGATTATAGACAAATTGAGCACTCGGGAAGAATTGTTTATACTTTTGAAGCAAGGAATTAAACTTATTTCCCCACGTATAAGGGACATTTGAATCTGCCGCTTCCGCCTCACCTTGGCGGTAAATGATCGCACGAACCTTTTGAAGCGTCTTCGATTTGACCGCTTTGTAATACATGATGTTTCCGCCATCCAACACTGTCAAATTTCCATCCAATTGTAAATGCCAGTCAATCCCACTTCCTCCCGCTGCCGAGTTGATGATGGCAATGGGTATTTGCTCCGACTGGTAAATTAATCGAGCTAATTCGGCAGCGAATGGACCAATGCGCGCCCGCCCCGTTGCTAACGACCACAAGGTATCTGACGGATTATAGGGACCATAGTTTTCACTTCCTTGAACAAGGCCAAATGAACGACACCATTCTCCTTGATAGACTAAATCATCAATCGGCCCAATCCACGCATTGGATTGACCGGTCACATAAAACACATCCCCTGCCACTAAATTATTGCGGCGAACAATTAATGTGGAATCTGCATTTTTGAATCCATAAATTTCTAATCCGTATTCTGCTAATTCCGCAGGAATTTTCAAAGTTTCAGCAAGCTTCGCTGTCCCATTACTAAACTGAAGGCTTGATTTTTTATACGTTTTGACGATACCATTCCGAAGCAATCGAACCGCGTAGGATTGAAAATCATTACTGGATAAGCTAGCTTCAATGGCAATTGTACCCAGGTTATCATTCTCTCTGGGGAATAGCTGATAATCTTGAGGAAGTTGACTAAAGGTAAATGCATTAAACTTTTGACCTAAGACTATCTGTGTACTGAAGAAACTCAGTAGTAAGATGAAGTAAAATAAACGGTATTGCGGTTTTTTCAATGCTGAATCAAATGAAGGACCAATTTACAATAATTCAGGACTTAATTAAAGGCATCCAAACCAATTATTGATTTTTTTAGCCTGACAAATCTGCAAATCCGTTTAAAGCATTAACTTTGACTTTAATATCGTTAAGTCAACGCATGAATGTAGTAATCTTTACGGGCGGGAATGGGAATGCTAATATCATCAAGCATTTGAAAGATATTCCTTACGTAAACTTAAGTCTTCTGATCAATGGCTACGACGACGGTCTGTCCACTGGGATTATTCGAAGTGCCAATCAAGGCATGTTAGGGCCATCAGATTTTAGAAAGAACTTTACCTACATCATTGATGATTTCACGGAATCCAATCGCAATGTCAAACGTTTGTTTGAACATCGCCTTTCCGAGGAACAAACACACGAATTACTTAATTCGCCCGCTAATCTCATCGATAAATTAGTTGACAATCAATTTAAACTAGACGATCGGGCTGATGCCTTTATAAAACAATATTTCATTCTTGGCGCCAAACAACTACTCGATTTCACCCAGCAATTTGCGGAGTTACTCGGGTTTAGTGTTGGAAATATCGTCATGGGTGGTCTTTTTGTGGAGACAAAAGACTTTAATTTGGCCTTACGCAACTTGACGAATCAGTTCCAACTGACCGCTCGGTTAATCAATGTTTCTACAGAAGACGATTCCAAATTAGTCGCATTTGACGCGGAGGGGAATTTGCTGAAAAATGAGGCGGATATCGTCAACTACCAAGGAGATAAGCCATTAAAAGCGTTTTATTTGCTCCCTTTGTCGGCTTTATTAAGTCTTGATGATACGAAAACGTATACGATTGCTGACATTGAAGCGCTTGCCAAAGTCCCTTCGATCTCGAAAGAGGCAGAACTTGCATTGAAAGAAGCCGATGTAATCATTTTCGGCTCGGGTACGCAGTTTTCTTCCTTGCTACCGTCCTACCGTATCTGTCAAAAAGAAATCTTGGCTGCTCCAGGCAAGAAGGTTGCCATTGTTAATAATCAATACGATAGCGATATTCGTAATATTAGTTTTGAGCAATTCATGGGCCAAATCCTTCAGGAAATAGATCCAGCCAAGACCGATTTCTTTGATGCAATTCTTGTTGACCGTGAAAGTTTAATCAAGCCTAAAAATAGTACATCCACAATCATTATTCAGCGAATTGCGGATGCAAACTTGAAGCATGATGGCCAAAAACTCTGGAATTGGATTTGTCGGGCCATCGACATGCAAGATGGGGTTGTCAACATCGGTGTGCATTTCTATGGAAATTCCTTGGGTTTAGTCGACAAACATTATTTACCGGAAATTGAACGCTTAAATGCTGATACAACCCGTAAAATTCGATTTGTCTTAGGAGATGCGACGCAAGATGCAGCCTATCAATTGCATATAGATGCCTCAGGGAAAATTGCTTTATTTGAGATTGATTCTTGGATTGATATCGTTCAAATGACCCAACTTGATGGTGTTATAGGTTCTCGATTTGAATCGAGAAGACAATTAATTCGATCACTCAAGCACAATTTTGTTGAATCCAATCGCAATTTCGTGGTGGCTTTGGTTACCTCTTATTTTGTGAGTTTTGTGTACTTTTTGCGTTTTGGAAGAATTAAGCCAGATCCATTGAGTGGAATTTATTTAGTCAAAGGTAAATACGCCATTACCTATCGGAATATCTCCCATTTTTTAAAGGAAGTGAATCGCATTCCAATGGTTAAACTCGCCTCCTTGCCGATCGGCTATCGAACCTTTAAGGAGTTTAATCTATTCGCAAAAGTAGGCACCGTTTTAAAGAATTTAGTTCGTCTTTATGTGTAGCCTATTATTCGATTTCGATGGTACCTTGTTTGATACAGAGGCAGGTCACGAGGCAGCTTATTTAAAGACTTTTCAGGAATTTAATTTAGGCGAATGTCCGCCCTATGAATCCCTCAAAGGCATAAAAACGATGGATGTTTTTGCGCGCTATCGATCGGTTTTTCAGGATACACGCGCGCTTGCCCAGTATAAATCAGCAAGCTACCAGTCGAATTTGGATCAAGTAAAAACACTCGTTGATTTTAATCTTCTGGCGCAATTAATTCAAAAGGATTTCAAACTTTATATCGTCACTGGCGGTAGCCGGAAATCCATCGATGCTTTGCTCGATTTACACCAGGTAAAGGACTTGTTCCAAGGAATCGTAACGGCCGAAGATTATGGTGCTTCCAAGCCAGACCCAGAACCCTTCTTACATGGCATCCGCTCGTTTCATATTCAAGGAGAGGTGCAAGGCATCGAAGATTCTATCCAAGGCATTCAAAGTTTGAAAGCTGCGCAGGTTCGCGCTGTCGGCGTGCACAATCCTGTGATTGAAAGCCTTTCAGATGTATATTACCCCTCGATCAACACCTATTTAACCGAACTAATTCAAACTCGATGAAACAGATATTAGCCATACCTGCTGCGGGGAAAGGAAGTCGTTTAAATAGCCACGTTCCCAAAATATTTACACCCGTTTCGGGGTCAAAGACTGTTTTTGATTTCATCTTGGAATCCTTGAATGCGGAGATTGATCTTGTGCTGTTGCTATTAAGTCCCGAAGGGAAAGCCTACTATGATAAACATGTAGCTGCGCATGCACCTTCGAATATCGAGTTATTAATTCAGTCCGAAGCCACAGGCATGTTCGATGCGGTGAACCAATTAGTCTCGCATGTCTTAGCTATGCCTGAGGACGTCCGACTAATTTTGCAGTGGGGAGACCAACCATTTTGTGACCAAATGCTGCATGATGCCATGTGGAAAGATTTATCCCTACATGACGCTACGGTACCGCTGGTTTGGGTAGATAAGCCCTATGTTCAATATCGGTTTGCGGGGCAAGATGTACAGGTATTAGAAAGCCGCGAAGGGGAAGCCGTTGATGCGCATGGTTTTAAAGACATGGGGATTTTTGGTTTAAATAAAAGCCTTTTACAAGCTACTTGGGCACATTATGCGGAACATGCCCCAACAGGAAAAGTGACAGGAGAAAAGAATTTTGTTAAATATATTGGTACCTTGCACCCGCAATTTAGGGTGTTTTGGCGCCTAGATCAGCCTTTTTATAAATCACTTGGGATCAATACCCCTGCGGAATTAGCTGAGGCGAAATTGTATGTAGAACAACGCGAACAACTAACTCAATAGCATGCTTTACTTAGTGACCGGGGGTGCCGGATTTATCGGGACACATTTATCAAATACCTTAGTTAGTGCAGGACATCAAGTGCGTGTCTTGGATGATATGTCATTTGGTGATGCGACTAAATTGCATCCAGAGGTACAACTTATTCAAGGGTCTATTCAAGATCTTTCCACGTGTGAAAAAGCAGCTGAAGGTGTTGATGGAATTTTTCATATGGCAGCCTTCTCTCGAAGTGGCCCTTCATTTGATATGCCTTTTGAATGCCATGATAGCAATGTGTTAGGAACATTGAACGTTTTAGCGGCCGCACGTAAACAAGGAGTGAAACGCATGGTTTATTCAGGCTCCTCCACGTTTTATGGGAATCACCCAGGAGTTCAAAATGAAAACGATCAAGGAGATTTTTTGAATTTTTATGGCTTAACGAAGCATATTGGTGAACTGTATGTCCAACAATACGTTCGGAACTTTGGTTTCGAGGCGAATATTCTGCGCTATTTTAATGTGTATGGTCCAGGCCAACCGACGACCGGGGCTTATGCGCTTGTCGTGGGTATTTTTCTGGATAAATACCGAAACAAACAAAGCCTCGAAATTCACGGAAGTGGAGAACAACGCCGTGATTTTATTCACGTTTCGGACGTAGTTCAGGCGAATATCAAAGCGATGGAAACAGCGCATGTAGGGGAGATTTTTAATGTGGGATCTGGCATTAACTACTCTGTCAATGAATTAGCTGCCTTTTTTCCTTTAGAAAAAAATCATACTGCCTCTCGTGCTGGCGACGCAAACACAACCTTAGCGGATGTGAAAAAGATTACGGAAATGTTGGATTGGACTCCTCAAATTTCGTTGGAAGAAGGAATAAAATCGATGATTCAAGCAATTGATGAAGAACTCAATTAGTATTGTTACGGCGGCATTTAATGAATGTCCGGGGATTATTTCCCTGGTCAATCAATGGCTTACCTATGGGGAAAATCATCCTGAGATCGATGCCATTGAGGTGATTGTTTGCGATGACTTTAGTGCCTTGGACCAATATGAGCAATTGCGGGATGCTTTTGTAGGAAATTCAAAGGTCACTATTTTGCGTAACGAAAAGAACGAAGGTCCTGGCTTTTCATTCGCACGGGCTATCTCTCAAGCAAAACATCCTTGGACGCTTATTACCGATTCTGACGGGCAATTCCCGATTGAAAATTTGGATGCCATGTTGCCGGATTTATGGAGTACAGAAACGGCGATTGCCTTCACCTATCGTACGAGAAAGTTTGATAATTGGGTGAATCGATTTGGCCAAAAAGCCTCGAATCGCTTATGTAATTCCATTTATGGCTCTCGTTTGCATGATTTTTCTTGTGCCTTTAAATTAGTCCATACGGAATTGTTAAAGTCTTTGCACCTCGATGCGCGTTACATGAATTACTCGCTTGATCATTCGGGTAAATTATTGGAAACAGGCCTATCTTATCAAGAATTCGAGGTGAAATGTACGCCAGCACCTGCTCGTAAAAGACCTTTAAAAGCGGAATATTTGCGTGCGCGAAACCGTTTCTTTTACATCGTTTATTTATTTTTCAGCGTTTACTTGCGCAAAAAACGCGTGATATTTTAATTAAATGGGAAACAGCAAAGTGAGTCGAATGATTGGTCTAGTCATGCTAGTAGCTAGTTTTAGCTGCTGGTTTGTCATGGTAGGGATGATGTTGTATATCGCGCAATTCAATACACCTAACCTCGTGGACGATTTCTGTTTTGCTTGGGTATCCAAAGAATATGGCGTATTACCAGGCGCTTATTATTATTACATGGGCTGGAGTGGTCGCTATTTTGGGAATATCCTCATGCACTTGACTCCCTTGTTTTTTAGCTCAAGCTTTACTTTTTCTGGCCTCAATACCTATTTACTCCTTTCCTTTGGTTTTGTGACAAACCTCTACCTGGTGCGCCGAGTAACCGATTTGCCTTTTCGGTCTACGCGTCTATGGTCCAGCGTATTTTTGATACAGGCCGCCGCGCTTTATTCCATTTCCGGTATGTATCAGTGGTTTTACTGGTTTTCGGGCATCTATTATTATGCATCCCTGCAATTGGTTTTGTTGTTTTTTGTGGTTTACTTTTTCGAAAAGGCGAGTTGGCTCCGCACCTCTGTTTTGTCGATTTTATTGTTTTGCCTAATGGGAAGCAGCGAAATTAGTATGCTGCTTTTTTCGGGCGTATTTTGGGGATATCAACTTTGGAAATGGCGCTTTAAGGGCCCGATTGAATCCGAACTATATTTGTTTTTTGCGATTTGGGTTGTCGGATTTTTACTGGTCATGCTAGCTCCCGGAAATCAAGTACGTGCCGTCACCAATGTAAACCTCGGCGATGGAATTCATATTTTACTATCCAATGTCAAAGAATTAATCAAGCAGTTCTTTTCTTCACCCTTTATGTGGGCATGTTTTCTGTGGGTGTTGTTTGTTCTCGAACTTCCTAAAAGCTATGCTCGGATGTCCATCGTGGATATGTTTCTCGTGACCGCTTTATTCTTTTTCTCTATTATCGTCAGTTTCATCCCCTTGTCTTTTGCCCTAGGGGAGGTGCATATTCCCGAACGCATCATCAGTTTATTTTTACTCTTTATGCTGATGTTTACCTGCTTTATTGTCTTGCAACTTAAGTCGGTATGGGGCGGATTACATCTGAACAGAATTTCCGTTTTAGTTTTGGTATTCATCGGTCTGGGGATTTATAAAAGCAAAAACTTCAGCTTACTCAGTCATGAAATTAGCTCAGGTTCTGCGGAGGCCTATACACAGGAATACCGGGCAAGATTTGAGCAAATACGCTTATCAAAATCGGATAGCGTCGTGGTTGCTCCGTTAAAAAATCATTCCGCATTATTCTTTACCGAAGACCTTTCACAGGACCCCAAACACCTTTGGTGTAAATGCGTGGCAAATTATTACGGTAAAAAAGCAGTAAATCGGAAGTAGGGATAGGCAGAAAGATTTTTTTTGGTAACTTGTTTGTTCATCAATAAAGCATACCTATGAAAATATTCTCCTACCGGAGTCTCGGGGTCCTACTCGTTTTCCTCGTGCATGGACTTCAAGCCCAAGTAACTTTTCCCATCAACGATGTCGCCAATCCACGTGCTGGCTATTATGCATTCGTTCATGCGACTGTCGTAAAAGATGCCAAAACAACTTTGCAAAATGCTACCCTAATTATCAAACAAGGACGCATTGAGGCGGTGGGAATATCGGTTGCCATCCCGAAAGATGCCGTTGTCATCGAATGTAAGGGTAAATTTATCTACCCAAGTTTCGTCGATGCTTTTAGCGATTATGGCATGGAAGCTGTGACTGCTAGCAATTATAGCTACCGCGCTCCTTCACAAATGTTGAGCAATACCAAAGGGCCATTCTCTTGGAATCAAGCATTAAAATCAGAAGTAGAACATGCGAAACTTTTCGCCGTGAATGAATCCAAAGCGAAAGAACTTCGCAAATTGGGTTTCGGTGCGGTTTCTACCTTGCAACCCGATGGCATTTCCCGCGGAACAAGTGCCCTAGTTTCTTTAGCGAAAGACCGTGAGAACATGGTCATTTTAAAGGAAAAAACGGCCGCACATTTCTCTTTCGAAAAAGGTTCTTCTACGCAAGATTACCCAGGTTCTTTGATGGGAAGTGTTGCTTTGCTCCGCCAAAATTTCTTGGACGCGCAATGGTATAAATCTAAACCCGCGCAAGAAGGATTAAATCTAAGTTTAGATCGTTTCAATCAAAATGCCGGCCTTCCGCAGATTTTTGCGGTGACCGAAAAATGGAATGTATTACGTGCTGATAAAATCGGTGACGAGTTCGGTGTACAATATATCATCAAAGGTTCTGGCGATGAATACCAGCGCATCGATGAAATGAAAGCGACGAAGGCATCCTTCATTTTGCCACTAGTTTTTCCTCAGACGATTGATGTGGATGACCCAACCGACATGCGTTTTGTGAATGTAGCGGAATTGAAACATTGGGAATTAGCGCCTACGAATCCAGCGGCTTTTGAAAAGGCAAATATTACGTTTGCTTTAACAGCGAATGGACTGAAAGAAACAAGTTCATTCGTGCCTAACCTCCGCAAAGCCATTCAATATGGTTTATCTGAGCAAAAAGCGCTTGAGGCATTAACTACGACACCAGCACAATTATTAGGTGTTTCGGATTTAGTGGGTAGTTTAGATCAAGGCAAAGTAGCCAATTTCTTCATTTCAAACGGGCCAGTTTTTGCTGAGAAATCAGCCATCATCGAAAACTGGGTGCAAGGCAGTGGCTATGCCGTTCAGTCCGATTTATGGACGAATTTAGCAGGAACCTACCAAATCAACTTAGGCTCACCAGCGAAATTAGTCATTCAAGGAGAGCCAGGTTCTTACAAAGCATCCTTAATCGCTAGCGATACGACGCAAGTTGATTTGACTCAAAAAGAGCAATTAGTGAATCTTGGCTATGCAAGCAAAGCGGATAAATCACAACGCGTTCGTTTGACGGGATCATTTGATGGATCTAGCATTTCAGGTACTGGCCAATTAGCATCAGGCAATTGGATCTCTTGGAAAGCGGTTCGTTCTGAAGCTGCGAAATCAGATTCGTCGATGGCCAAAGTAACGAAACCAGAAGCAGTAGGGGATGTTGTTTTCCCTTTCAATGGTTTTGGTCAAAAGACGATTGCTAAGCAAGAGAACTTATTGATTCAACACGCCACGGTTTGGACGAACGAAAAACAAGGGGTGTTGAAAGATGCCGACGTACTCGTAAAAGCAGGTAAAATTGTCCAAGTAGGCAAAGGCTTGAAAGACCCAACTGCACGTATCGTTGATGGAACGGGTAAACACGTGACAGCAGGTATTATTGACGAACACTCGCACGTAGGTGCTACGGGTGGAATCAATGAATGTACGCAATCGGTTACGGCGGAAGCTCGTATTGCTGATGTTAT
>Ga0228701_1000302_pt1 | contig 43984 bp, 43 predicted proteins | sample McNCre117_Aug_MG_2_FD_178017 | JGI IMG/M metagenome (GOLD analysis project Ga0228701, IMG submission 178017) | Freshwater microbial communities from McNutts Creek, Athens, Georgia, United States - 11-17_Aug_MG | ecosystem: Environmental > Aquatic > Freshwater > Creek | place: USA: Georgia... | reverse complement strand
TGAACAGCCTGTGAATGACTTGGCGCAACCAAATGTGTGCCTGGTCTTTTTGAAACCGTTGGTGCCAAAACAAATGCACATCAATGACGGGTGACTTCATGGGCGTGTCCACATAGCGCACCTTGCCATGTTGAACAAAGAAGTCGGCCAAGTCTTTGGGCACGGTGGCGATCAGGTTGGAGGTTTCCACGATGGGCAGCAAGCTCATGAAGTGCGACAGCTCCACCACCACTCGGCGTGTGATGCCTTTGCTTTGCAAAAACTGCTCGAACACATGTTCGCGCCCATCGGGTTTGACCACGGCATGCAGGGCTTGGTTGAACTGCGTGAGCGTGAGTTTGGGGCCCACGTCGGGGTGGCCTTTGCGAACCAAGCACACATGGGCGCTGGAGATGAGTTTTTGTTGGAAGAAGCCTGCCTTGTGCAAATCAGGAAAGTAGCCGATCGCCATGTCTGCCATGCCCGACTCCAGGGCTTGGGCCGCCGCTTGCCTGGGCATGGCCAAGGTTTTGAGGTTGATGTGCGGCGCGTGCTGTGCCAGTTCCGTCAACAGGCGGGGCAAGAAGTTGACCTCGGCAATATCGGGCGTGACCAAGGTGAAGCTGCGGCTGCTGCTGGCCGGGTCAAAGCTGGTGGGGCGCAAGATATCGACTTCAATCGTGCGTACCACTTGGCGAATGCTGGGGCTGAGCATTTGCGCCTTGGGTGTGGGCACCATCTCTGCACCAGAGCGTACAAACAAGGGGTCGTCAAAAAAGCCACGCAAGCGTGAGACAGCGGCACTCATCGCGGGTTGACTCAAGCGCAAGGCTTCGCCCGCCTTGGTGACGTTGCGGTGTTCGAGCATGGCGTTGAACACCACGAGCAGGTTTAAATCGACAGAACGTATATCCATGGTGTGAATATTATGTATCCATGAAATTGACTAGATGAAGACGGGTGCCATCCTTAGACTCTTTGACTTAAATCAAATCGCCATGCATTCCGATGTGGCTAAAACAACAAGGGAGACAGACACATGCAAGTTGCCAAGTCTTGCGCTTGTGGCATTGACGTGCATGCACATGTCATTCCCGGCGAGTTCCCGAAGTACCTGGGTTCTGTGGTGCCCTCAGGCTGGCCGTCCATGGCCCCCGCACACGAATGCCATCGCCACGTGATGATCGATGGCAAGAACTACCGCACCGTGTCCGACAAATGCTGGACCACCTCACGCCGCTTGGCTGACTTTGTCGACATGGGCTTGAGCCTGCAAGCAATTTCACCCATGCCCGAATTGCTGTCGTATTGGATGGCGCCGGCCGACGGTGCGCAGCTGGTGCGTTTTTTGAACGAGCAAATTGCCACCATGGTGCACGAGTCGGGTGGCCAGTTGGTGGGCATGGGCGCGGTGCCCTTGCAAGACGTGGCCTTGGCGATTGACGAGCTGCGTTACATGAAAACTGCGCTGGGGCTGCAAGGGGTGGAGATTGGCAGCAACATCAACGGCGTGGTGATGGGTGACCCGCGCTTTGATCCTTTCTTCGAAGCCTGCGTGGCCTTGGACATGCCGGTGTTTGTGCATGCCTTGCGTCCCACTGGGATGGACCGCTTGCTCGGGCCTGCGCCTTTGCAGCAGGTCTTGGCCTATCCCAGCGATGTGGGCTTGGCTGCGGCCTCGGTGCTCACGGGCAATTTGATGGCGCGTTACCCGACACTGCGCTTGGCGTTCAGCCACGGTGGCGGCACCTTGGCCATGTTGCTGCCACGTTTGCAACAAGCCATGTCGGTGTTTCCTGCGCTCAAAGACAGCGTGCAGCGTTCACCCACTGAGCAAGCGCGCGAACTCTATTACGACACCTTGGTGTTTGACACGCCGACGCTGCGTCACTTGGTACACACCTTTGGCGCTTCGCAGCTCATGATCGGCACCGACTACCCCTTCAACTTCCACGACCAACGACCCGTCGCGCGTCTTCAAGACGCTGGGTTGGATGCCGCTGTGTTGGACCAACTCACCCATGCCAACGCCCGCCGATTTTTGGGCTTGGCCGCTTAATTGTTTGGAGAACCGATGACCCATGCCTCTTCCCGTGTCAGCGCCTTGCGCAGTGTGGCGCTCCAGGTGCCCGACCTGGCCGCCGCAGAAAGTTTTTACACCGCCATCTGGCACCTCGATGTGGCGGCAAGGACGGAGCGCGCGATTTACTTGCGTGGCACCGGGGCCGACCACCATCTGCTCGCTCTGCATGAAGCCCCAGGACCGGCACAAATTCGGCATGTGACCTTGCGGGCCCGTGACGCCTCGGCACTCGACGCGGTGGCGCAAGCCGCTGTCAAAGCGGGTGGCCAAGTGCTGCAGGCCAAAGCCGCTGTGACCGAGCCTGGCGGGGGTGTGGCCGTGACTGTGGCCGATCGAGATGGGCGTATTTTTCAAGTGGTGCATGGCGATGCCATGCATGCCGACGCGCATGAAGCCAAAGACAAACCGCTGCGCTTGGCGCATGCCGTGCTCAACAGCCACCATGTGGAGGACACGCGTGATTTCATGGAAGCGGTGTTTGACTTTTCGCTCTCAGACCGCACCCGCATCATGGCCTTCATGCGCTGCAACAACGACCACCACAGCATTGCCTTGGGCGACACAGACAACGATGCGCTCAACCACATCGCCTTTTTGATGCCCGACCTGGATTCGGTCATGCGCGGCGCCGGGCGCATGAAAGACGCGGGCTATGCCACTGAGTGGGGCCCCGGGCGCCATGGCCCGGGTGACAACGCGTTCAACTATTTCGTCGGCCCCTTTGACGTGGTGATCGAGTACACCGCCGAGGTCGAGCAAATCGACGACAGCTACCAAGCCGGCCAACCCAGTGACTGGACATGGCCGCCTGGGCGGGTTGACCAATGGGGTATTTCAGCGCCGCCAAGCGCGCGTCTCAAAGAGGCCCAAAAGGCCGTTGTGTTTGTTTCTTCTCTCTAAACTTTTAGGACATCAGCATGCGTTTCACCACCTTCCACCACAACGGCCAAGATCGTTTGGGCCTGATCGACGGCGATCAGGTGATTGACTTGAACCAGGCCCAGCCGCAGGTCAACGCTGACCTGCGCTTGGCTTTGAAGTCGGGCGTCGATTTGACCGCCGCTGCCAAAGCCGCCCTCGCGTCGAGCGCTGCGCGTTTGCCCATGGCCAGCTTGCAGCTCGCGCCCATGATCCCTGAGCCTGGCAAGATCATTTGTCTGGGCTTGAACTACTTTGACCATGCCAAAGAAGGCGGGCGCGACAAACCCGAGTACCCCTGGTTCTTCTTGCGTTCGGCGTCGTCATTGCTGGCACCGAATGCCAAAGCGATTCGTCCCCGCGTGTCTGAGCGTTTCGACTACGAAGCTGAGCTGGCCGTGGTGATTGGCAAAACCGTCAAGCACGCCACCATGGACAACGCCTTGGATGCGGTGTTTGGTTACAGCTGCTTCAACGACATCTCGGTGCGCGACTACCAAAAGAAAACACCGCAGTGGACGATTGGCAAAAACTTCGACCAAACCGGTGGCTTTGGCCCCGTCTTGGTCAGTGCCGATGAGCTGCCGCCTGGCGCCACCGACTTGCGCATCCAATCGCGCTTGAACGGTCAGATCATGCAAGACGCCAACACCCGCGACATGATTTGGGGCGTGGCCGAAACCATTACCTTGCTCACCGAGTGTCTGACCTTGGAGCCCGGCGACTTGATCATCATGGGCACACCTGCAGGCGTGGGCCAAGCGCGTACGCCACCGGTGTGGATGAAGCATGGCGACACGATTGAGATTGAGATCGAACACATCGGCTTGCTGCACAACACAATTCAAGACGAGGCCGCTTGACCATGGCGCAGACGCTAGATCGCGACACGTACGACGTCGCCATCGTGGGCTTTGGCCCCACGGGCGCCGTGGCCGCTGGCTTGTTGGGCGCCAAAGGAATCCGTACCTTTGTGTGCGACAAGTCGCACGAGGTGTACGACAAGCCGCGTGCCATCGCCTTGGACCATGAGATGTCGCGGCTGTTTCAGCAGATGGGGATTGGGAAAAAAATCAAACCCTTTTTGGAGCCGTTCACCGATTCGGTCTACTACGGCGTGGACGGTCAGGTCATTAAGCGCATGTCCACGGTGGCAGCACCTTATCCGCTGAGTCACACACCGTCGGTGGTGTTCACCCAACCACCGGTGGAGGGTATTTTGCGCGAGTACGCGGCGTCACACGAGGCCGTGACCATCCAACTCGGGCTGAGCTTGACTGCGTTGACGCAAGATGCCGCCCACGCCACGCTGACCTTGCAAGCCGAAGATGGCCGCACCTCCCAAGTCAAGGCACGCTATGTGATCGGCTGCGATGGCGCGAGCAGCACAGTGCGTGCGCAAGCGGGCATGGCGCTGGATGACTTGGGCTTTGATGAGCCCTGGTTGGTGGTCGATGTGATGGTCAACGCACAAGGCTTGGCCAAGCTGCCCACCACCAGCGTGCAGTACTGCAACCCCGAACGGCCCTCGACCTATGTGATTGGCCCTGGCATGCACCGACGTTGGGAAATTTCGATCAACGAAGGCGAAGACCCGAAAGAATTAGCCACCCCCGAAGGTGCTTGGCGTTTGTTGGCACCGTGGCTGACACCTGCCGATGGCAGCTTGTGGCGCCAAGCCAGCTACCGCTTTCATGCGCTGGTGGCCAACACCTGGCGCAACGGTCGCGTCTTTGTGGCGGGTGATGCAGCGCACCAGCAGCCGCCGTTCTTGGGGCAGGGCATGTGCCAGGGGGTGCGCGATGCGGTCAACCTGTGTTGGAAGCTCGACGCTGTGTTGCACCACGGTGCCGCTGAGAGTTTGTTGGATTCTTATGGCGCCGAACGCAAAGCCCATGTGACGGACCTGACCACCCGCATCAAACACATTGGCCACATCATCACCGAGCGTGACGTGGCCAAAGCCCGTGCGCGCGATGCCCAGTTGTTGGCCGAGTGCGGTGGCGTGGTCAAACCCACGCCACGCCAGGATGTGCAACCTGCTTTGTCGGCAGGTTTGTTGGCTGCCGCGTCACACCCAGCGCGCGGCACCATCTTTCCGCAGCCCTTGCTGAATTTGCCCAATGGGCAACAAGCGCGCATGGACGATGTGCTGGGGGCAAGGTGGCGTGTCATTTTGTCGGCCGATGCGGGGGATGATTTTGTGCACGCCACACAGCAACACCCTTTGCTCAATCTGACCGCAGCAAAACTTGGCACGCCCGACTTCCAGGAGGCCGAAGGCGTGTTGACCAACTGGTTTCACAAGCACGGCGTCAAAGCCGCCATCGTTCGCCCTGATCACTACATCTACGGCGTCAGCGCTACCGCACACGACCTTGCCAGCCAATTGCATGAATTGGCAAATGGTTTGGCCTTGGCTTGATTCACAACAACACACACATTCACTAGGAGACAACCATGGAACGCAGACAATTTTTACAAGCCGGCCTGGCTTCGGCCGCAGTGGGCATGAGCGGCGGGGCTTTGGCTCAAGCTTGGCCAGGACGCCCCATCAAATGGATCTTGTCGCAGCCTGCGGGTTCGGGTCCTGACATCTTGGCACGCTTCGTTGCCGAGAACGTCAGCCGTCGCCTGGGCCAACCCATCGTGGTGGACAACCGCCCAGGTGGCCAAAACGTGATTGGCGCACAAGCGGCCATGCGTTCGCCGGCCGACGGCTACACCTTTTATTACGCCACCACCGCAGCCATGGTGACCAATGTGTTCACCTTCAAGTCCTTGCCTTACGACCCTGACAAAGACTTTGCACCGGTGCGTCTGATTGGTCGCAGCCCCTTCGTCATTGCGGCGGGTGCAGGCTTTGGCGGGGCGAGCTTGGCAGATGCCATTGCTGCTGCCAAGTCGCAACCCGAGAAGCTGGCCATCGCCACCGAAGGTCCCAAAACCTTTTCGGGCATGTTGGCAGATTCGTTCGCGGCCATGGCCGGCATCAAGTTCACCCATGTGCCGTACAACAAAGCGCCGGATGCGATTCAAGATGTGATCGGTGGCCGCGTGGATTTCATTTGCTTGCCCGAAGCCGCCTTGCTCAGCTACATCCGCTCTGGCCAAATCAAAGCCTTGGCCGTGAGCACAGCGCAACGCACGGCCAATTTGCCCTCCGTGCCCACCTTGTCTGAAACCTTCTCTGGCTTTGAGTACACCGGCTGGAATGGCTTGTTTGCCCCCGCTGGCACGCCCAAAGATATCGTCGAGCACATGAGCCGTGAACTCGAAGCCACCTTGAAGCAACCTGAGGTGGTGCAGCGCTTGCAAACCCTGGGTTCCTTGGCGGAGACCAAGATGAGCGTGGCCGAGTTCGAGGCCTTCATGCGCAACGAACGCACGCGCTGGGCGGGTATTGTCAAAGCGATTGGCATCAAACCCGAGTGATGGGTTACGCTCTCGCATCATGTCAACCTGAGAGCATCCCTTGAACAAGTGCTTATTGGCCGCACTCGCGGCATGTACAGTGTCGACGGCCGTGCTGGCCGCCGATGGCGAGGACTACCAACTCAAGGTCGATGTGACGCAGCAGGGCAATGTGTTTCACACCCAAGCCAGCTTCCATCTGCCCTTGAGCTTGTGCCAGGCCTACCGCTACTTGACCGACTATGACGCGGCCAAAAGCATTCCAGGCGTGGTGGCTTCCACGACCACTCGCTTGGACGACAGCAAGGCACGTGTGGAGCGTGTGTTGCAAGAGCGCATTTTGTTTTTCCCCATCAAGATGCGCATGGTGCTGGAGATGACCGAGCTACCGCACAAGGGCACCGACTTTGTGCAAATCAGCGGCGAAGCCAAGTTCTACAAAGGCGGGTGGCGGCTGGAAGAAACCGCGCAAGGCACGGCCTTCAAATACCGGGCCGAGTCAGAGCCTGACTCTTTGTTTCCTAAGGCGGTGATCGAGTACTTCATCAAAAACCGCTTGAATAGCAGCTTTGAAGCCATGGCCAAGGCGGGGGCGCAACGCCGGCAACAAGCATGTGCTTTGAATTAACGTACGGCACAACTATGTGAAGTTGTTACGGCAGTACTGTGCGATATAAATTCTATGCAAATTATCTAAATACTTATATAATTTTTCCATGAAGAAATTATCCTTCTTGGGCACATCACTGGACGATTTGCGGGAGTTTCCTGCGCCAGTGAAAAACGAAGCAGGATATCAACTAGATCGCGTACAAAGAGGACTGGACCCTGATGATTTCAAGCCCATGACCACGATTGGTCAAGGTGTTTGGGAGATACGCATCAGAGATGAGGCGGGTCAATTTCGCGTGATCTACATCGCAAAGCTCAAAGATGTTGTGTACGTTTTGCACTGCTTTCAAAAGAAAACACAAAGAACAGCTTTGAAAGATCTTGAAATTTCTAACAAACGATTGCGTGAACTCCTGCAAGGAATGAAATCATGAAACCCACACTGTATGAAAGCGTTTGGGACGCTATTGCTGACACACCCCAAGAGGCCGCCAGCATGAAAGCACGATCAAAACTCATGATGGCCTTGAGTGAGGTCATCAGTACACGTAAGTTGCGCCAAAAAGAAGCTGCTGAATTGTTGGGTGTCACCCAACCTCGTATTTCTGATCTGATGCGGGGCAAGATCCACTTGTTCTCATTGGACATGTTGATGGACATGGCCAGTACTGCTGGCATGTCGCCCGAAGTGACGGTGTCTCAATCGCGCGTCAAACCCACTGTTGCCCGTCGAGCTGCCGTGAATCCACGTCGTCACGCGACTGGCGTGCTTTCCGCCTGATTTCCATATTTAACGCACCGCACCACTGGCATACAGCGCGTCCACTTCTTCGCTGCTGCGTCCCAGCTCTTGCAAGATGGTGCGGGTGTGTTCGCCCAAGTGAGCGGCGAGCGCGGGTGGGGGCATGTCTGCGCCCGGGAAAATAGCTGCAGCACGTGGTGAGCGCACGCGGCCCACATCGGGGTAGGTGGTGTCGCTCAAGGTGTGGTTGTGCTGGATTTGAGGGTCTTGGGCCAAATCTTTTTTGTGGTTGACCTTGCCCACCGGAACACCCGCAGCACCCAGGCGAGCCACCAAATCGTGCACCGACTCTTTGAGGACCAGTGGATCCAAAATTTCGCGCAATTCATTGTGGTGATTGCGTCGCAAGATGATGTTCGCAAAGCGCGGGTCTTCTTTGAGGTTGGGCTTGCCCAGCACGCGGCACATGGCCATGAATTCGTCGTCTTGCGGCGTGATCATGGCGAACCACCCATCGTGGCATTGCCACAGCCGTTGGCTGGCACCAAACTCGGGCGCCGCAGGTGGCTTGGCATCCAAAAAGCTGTGGTTGTAAAACGCTTCTGGCCAGAGGAACGACACTGCCGCATCGAGCATGGAGAGCTCAATTTTTTGCCCCTCGCCCGTGGTGGCGCGTGCATGCAGCGCGGCGCACACGGCTTGCGAGGCGGTCAAGGCCGTGATCTTGTCGCACAACAGGGTTTGCAGCAGTTTGGGCTCGCCCGTGGCCACATCAGGATGCGCATCGGCAAAGCCAGACACGGCTTGGATGACCGGGTCGTACACGCGGTAGTTGGCAAACGGACCCGAATGGCCAAAGCCTGAAATGGACAGGTACACCAAGCGCGGGTTGTAGGCCTTGACGGCTTCGTAGGAAAAACCCAAACGTGCCAAAGCACCCGGGCGAAAGTTCTCTACCAACACATCGGCCTTGGCAATCAAGTCGCGCAAGACGCGTGCGCCTTCGGCTTGCTTGACATCAAGCACGATGGAGCGCTTGCCACGGTTGATGGCAATGAAGAGCCCGGTCAAATCGCCCACGGCGGGACCAATCACCCGGGTCAGGTCGCCGCCCTGGGTTTCCACCTTGATGACGTCGGCCCCTTGGTCGGCCAAGATGCCTGCGGCCATGGGGCCAGAGACCACGGCCGAGAGGTCAACGACTTTGATGCCTTTGAGAGGTGCTTGCATGACTGTCTCCTGGTGCATCGCCATGTCACGGTCACAGACCGCGGGCGATGATTTCTTTCATGATTTCGTTGCTGCCGCCGTAAATACGGGCAATGCGTGCATCGACCCACGCGCTGCCAATGCCGCTCTCGACCATATAGCCTTGGCCACCGTGCATTTGTAAAAACTCGTCCAGCAATTTGTTTTGCATTTCCGACGCATTGAGCTTGGCCATGGCGGCACGCTCGGCGTTGAGCTGGCCTTGTAGATGCAATTCCAAACAATGATCGACAAAGACCCGCAGCATGGTGGCCTGTGCTTTGGCTTCGGCCAAGCGAAAACGGGTGTTTTGGTAGGAGAACACGCTTTGCCCAAAGGCTTTGCGGTCGCGTGTGTAGGCCAGGGTGCGGTCTAAAAAAGTCTCAATCGAGGCGGCGGCACGAATGGCAATGATCAAGCGCTCTTGTGCGAGTTGGTGCATCAAGTAGCCAAAGCCCTTGTTTTCTTCCCCGAGTCGGTTTGTCAGGGGCACCCGAACATCTTGAAAAAACAGCTCGGCCGTGTCTTGGCCTTTGAGGCCAATCTTGCGCATCGGTGGGCTGCGCGAAAAGCCCGGCATGCCGTCTTCCACGCACAGCAGCGACATGCCTTTGGCCGCCAATTGCGGATCGGTTTTGGCCACCACGATCACCAAGCCCGCATGGATACCGTTGGAGATGTAGGTTTTTTGGCCGTTGAGCACATAGTGGTCACCTTCCACACGGGCATGGGTGCGCACGGCTTTGACGTCGCTGCCCGCGTCGGGCTCGGTCATGGCGATGGCGCCAATCAACTCACCACTGGCCATGCGTGGCAGCCAGCGTTGCTGCTGGGCTTGGCTGCCGTAGGCCAAGAGGTAGGGCGCCACCACATCGGAATGCAGGCTAAAGCCGACACCGGTGGCGTTGACCCGTGCCAGCTCTTCAATCACCACGGCCGAGTGGCCAAAGTCGCCACCGCCGCCGTAGGGCGGGGGCAGGGTGCAGCACAGCAAACCGGTCTCACCGGCTTTGCGCCAAACCGATTGGGGCACCAAACCTTGTTCTTCCCATTGCGCATGAAATGGCGCAATTTCACGCTCGACAAAACGGCGCACCTGAACCCGAAATTGCTCGTGGTCTTCGCGCAGCACAGTGCGGTGTGTGGCTTGCATCAGTTCTGATCCACCTTGATGTTGGCGGCTTTGATGGCGCGGTCAAAAATCTCGCCGTCAATCCGTATGCCTGCGGCCAGCTCTTCGGGCGTGCTGCCTACGGGCTCTTGGCCGAACTCGACCATGCGTGGTTTCAAGTCTTCCGAATGCAAGGCCTTGGCAATGCCAGCCGAGAGTTTGCGCGTGATTTCTTTCGGTGTGTTGGCCGGGGCCAGCACCTGGAAAAAGCCCACAGGCTCGAAACCCTTGTAACCTTGTTCAAGAAACGTAGGCACGCTAGGCAGCGCCGCCACCCGCTGGGTACCGCTGATGGCAAGGAGTTTGACCTTGCCCGCGAGCAGCAGGGGCCGCACGGTGCCGGTGTCTAAAAACGCAGCTGTGATCTGGCCACCCAAGAGGTCGGTGACGATGGGCGCTGCACCTCTGAAGGCCACATGGACCAGGTCGAGCTTGGCGCTCATGTTCAGGGTTTCGCCAAAGATGTGGGCCGAAGTACCTTGCCCAAATGAGCCATAGCTGCATTTCCCCGGGTTCTTGCGCACGTACTGGATGAACTCTTGCAAGTTGTTGGCCGGAAACTGAGGTGGCACTGTCAAGGCAATGGCTGAGCGGGAGATGATGGACACCGGCTCGAAGTCGTTGACGATGTCAAACGGCAGTTTGGCGTACAGCGATTTGGCGTAAATGATGGAGGAGATCGTCAAGCCAATCGTGTAGCCATCGGGTGGCGACTTGGCCACCGCGGTGATGCCAATCCAGCCCGCTGCACCTGGGCGGTTGTCAACCACCACGGGCTGGCCCCAGTACTCGGTGAACTTTTGCCCAATGCTGCGCGCGAAGATGTCGCTGGTGCCACCGGGCGTGAAGGGCACGATGATTTTGATGGGGCGGTTGGGAAAATTCGCCTCGCTTTGAGCCCAGCTTGGGGCGGTCGCAAAGGGCGCGCTGATGGCCGTGGCCATCAGACTCAGGGCATGGCGGCGTTTCACGCCTTTTGAGGTGTCTGACATGCATGTCTCCTTGTACAAACTCATGCTGTGTCTGCATGGTGCGGGCGGTCCCGCAGGCTCACAATGGCAAGAAACTTCATTTTGATTGGCAAAAAAACAGGGGTGCGCTGCATTAGGGAATTCACTAGGAAGTTTCAGAGGGCGTACGAAATTGCCAATGGTTTTTGATGGTTTCAGCCATTGAGAAGGACGGGCCTTGTTTCTAAGCTGTGACGCATCATGTGAAGGGATGCCACAACTGTGTACTTGACCCAAGGATTGCATCGCGCTGTACAGCGCCACCCGCAAGAAATTGCGTTGGTTCATCTCGACGAGCAGGGCGAGCGGCGCTGGACCTTTGCCCAATTGTTCGACGAAGTGGGCCGTCAAGCGGCAGCCCTGCAAGGGCGCGGCGTACGCGCCGGTGATCGGGTGGCTTTGCTGTCTGGCAACTCGGACGGCTTGATCACGGCCATTCTGGCGTGCTGGTGGCTGGGTGCAGTGGCCTGTCCTTTGAATATCCGCTGGAACAAAAGCGAGTTGGCCTACGCCTTGAACGACAGCGATGCGGTGCTGTTTTTGCACCATGCCGATTTGCCGTTCACCCCTGAACACACGCCCCATCTGAGCTTTGCCAACTTGGCACACGAAGCCCAGGGCCTGACGCCGTTGCCAGACACCCGCACCGGCGGCGAACACTTGGCGGCCTTGCTCTATACCGGCGGCACCACAGGCCGCTCCAAAGGCGTGATGCTCAGTCATGCCAATTTTTGGAGCGCCTCAATGACGCGCGGTGCCGAGCTCAACAACGCGCCCGATTCGGTGTCGTTGTTGGTGGCGCCGCTCTTCCATGTGGCCGGCTTGGGGCGCATGGTAGGACAGCTCATTGTGGGTGGCCGCTGGGTCACCATGGCGCAGTTCCGAACCCCTGCGGTGTTGGATGCGATTGCGCACTTGCACATCCACGACATCATTGTGGTGCCCAGCATGTTGCAGTCTTTGTTGGATGACCCAGGCTTTGATGCTGCGCAGCTGCAGTCACTCAACCGCATTGCCTTTGGCGCGGCGCCCATGCCGCCCGATTTGCTCGACCGTGCTTTGGCCGCTTGGCCACAGGCCGAGTTTTTTCAGGCCTATGGCCTCACAGAAACTGCGGGCGCTGTGTGCATCAACTTGCCTGCCAACCATTTGCCGCAAGCGCGTGGCCAAGGCCTGCTGACCTCGGTTGGGCGTGCGGGGTTGGGCGCTGAAATCAAAATTGTGGATGAGCAACACCAAGAAGTGCCGCGCGGTGAGGTGGGCGAAATTGTGGTGCGCGGCCCCATGGTCATGCAGGGCTACTGGAAGCAACCCGAGGCCACCGCCTCGGCGTTTCGCGACGGTTGGTTTTGCACCGGCGACGCCGGGCGCATGCGCGAGGATGGTCACCTGTTCATCGTGGATCGCTTGAAAGACATGATCATCTCGGGTGGTGAGAACGTGTACTGCTCCGAAGTGGAAACCGTGTTGCGCAGCCACCCGCAGGTGGCACAAGCCGCCATCGTGGGCGTGCCCAGCGTGAAATGGGGCGAGGCGGTGCATGCGTTTGTGGTGTTGCAGCCAGGCAGCCTAGCGGGTGACGCCTTAAGTGCTGAGCTGAAAGACTTTTGCCAGCAGAGCTTGGCAGGCTACAAATGCCCACGCAGCTTCAGCGTTGTGGCCGAGCTGCCACTGTCTGCGGCAGGCAAGATTTTGAAAAACGTGTTGCGAGAGCAGGTGCGTGCATGAAGCCCGTCAAACTAAATACCACCTTGAAGGAGTCACAGATGACTATGCGCATGGTTCAACTCAAACGCCGAATCTTCGCTGCGGGTTTGCTCGCTGTTGCATCGCTGGCTTGGCACGCGCCCAGTGCCGTTGCGGCCGATGTGTTTCCGTCCAAACCAATTTCGCTCATCTTGCCGTTCCCACCGGGCGGCTCTGTGGACCCTATTTTTCGCACCTTTGCCGAAGCCGCCACACGCGAGCTGGGCCAGCCCGTGGTGTTGATGCACCGCGCGGGCGCGGGGGGCATCACGGGCACTGCCGCTTTGGCAACCATGGGAGACGCTGATGGCTACACAGTGGCCGTCATGCACAACTCGGTCATTCGTGCGCCCTTGGTGCAAAAGGTGAACTTCGACCCCTTGCGTGACTTCACCTATGTGGCCGGTTTGTTTGGCCTGGCCACCGGCATCTCGGTGGCCGCTGACGCGCCTTGGAAGAACATGCAAGAGCTGTTGGACGACGCCAAAAAACGCCCCGGCATGATCAGCTGGGGCAACATTGGCGCCATCAGCATCAACCGCATTTATGCCGAGCGCCTGGCCAAGCAAGCAGGTGTCCAATTCAATATGGTGCCATTCAAAGGGGGTGGTGAAGCCTTCACCGCCTTGATTGGCCGCCACTTGGATGTGTATGGCGACCCAGGCTTTGGTGGCCAAGTCCAGGGCGGTAAGGTGAGGTTACTAGCGACCATCACCAGCGAGCGACTCAAGCGCTACCCACAAGTGCCCACGTTGAAAGAGCTCGGTTATGACTTGGTGATTCAATCGCCCATGGGCTTGGTCACGCCTAAAAACCTGGACCCTAAAATTGCAGCTCGCCTGAGCGCGGCGTTTCAAAAGGCATCGAACGATCCAGCCTATTTGAACCAACTGCAATTGTTTGACATGCAGCCCAACTGGACCAGTGGCGAGGCCTATGCCGCCTACGCCCGTGCCCAGTACGCCCGCGAAGCGGCCATGTTGAACGAAATTGGTTTCAAACCAGAGTAACGCCTTGAGCACACGATGCGCCCAAGCGACAGGTGTTTTTCTAGATGTGAAGTAAGGTAGAAACTCTCTGCCCATTGGAGGCCGCATTCATCCCGCTGCCTGATGCCATGACCGACACCACACCACCGCGAGACCGGCTCGAAAAGCCCATCCTCGAATATCCGTTTGACAAAGCCCCCGAGGTGGGTGAGGTTGTGGAGGTGGCACCTGGCGTGGTGTGGATGCGCATGCCCTTGCCCATTGCGCTCAACCACATCAATGTGTGGGGCATTGAGGACGACAACGGCTGGGCCATTGTGGACACCGGCATGCAGACCGAGGCCAACCTGAATGCGTGGCGACAAATCTTTGCCAACGCCACCGAGCAACGCCCGCTGACCCGTATTTTTGTCACCCACATGCACCCCGACCATGTGGGCATTGCGGGCTGGTTGACGCGTAAATTCAAATGCCGTTTGTGGATGACGCGTTTAGAGTATTTGAATTGCCGTGTGTTAGCGGCCGACTCGGGCCGTCAAGCGCCCGAAGATGCGTTGGCGTTTTATCACCGCGCGGGCTGGTCAGACGGTGCGATTGAAAACTACCAAGCGCGCTTTGGTAATTTCGGCAAGTACATCCATGCCTTGCCTGAGAGCTACCGCCGCATCAAAGACGGCGAGCCAATTCAAATTGGCCAACACAGCTGGCGTGTGATTGTGGGCACCGGGCATTCGCCCGAGCACGCCTGCTTGTACTGCGAAGAGCTCAAGCTCTTGATTTCTGGCGATCAGGTGTTGCCACGCATTTCGTCCAACGTCTCGGTCCATCCCACGGAACCCGATGCCAACCCGATGCAAGAGTGGCTCGAATCCTTGGCCAAGCTCAAACGCGAAGTGCCGGACGATGTGCTGGTGCTGCCGTCGCACAACGAATGTTTTCGTGGCTTGCATGCCCGACTCGATTATTTGGCCGTGGCCCAAGAGCGCACGCTGGAGCGCTTGCGCAAAACCTTGAAAGAGCCCAAGCGGGTGGTCGATGTGTTCACCACCTTGTTTGGTCGCAGCATCGGCGAAACCGATGCGGGCTTGCTCAACCTGGCCACAGGCGAGAGTTTGGCGTGCCTCAATTACCTCATGCACCGCGGCGCGGTGACGCGCACCTTCGATGACGCAGGCGTTGCCATTTACCAAGCGGTTTGAACGTTGATGTCATCCTCTCCACCACCGACAAGGACTTCTATGCCTCAGGTTCAATCGCAACTCCCTGTGTACAACTTTGAGCACCAAGTTGCCGTGGTCACAGGCGGGCTGAGCGGCATTGGCGCCGCCATTGCCGCCAGGTTACAGCAATGCGGCGCGCAGGTGGTGGTGTGGGATCTGAATGCATCGGCCAAGCCTGGCGATGCACACACCATGAAGGTCGATGTCACCAACGAGGCCTCGGTGGCGCAAGCGCTGGCTGACACCGTGTCGCACTTGGGGCGCGTTGACTTTTTGATCAACAGCGCAGGCTGGGCCGGGCCCACCATGCCCCTGGATGAATTCACGCTTGAGGTGTGGAACCGGGTGTTGAATGTCAACCTCAATGGGGTGTTCCTGACCTGTCGTGCGGTCACGCCTGTGATGCGCAACCAAGGCTTTGGCCGGATTGTGAACATCGCTTCGTTGGCAGGCAAAGAGGGCACACCCAATGCCTCGGCTTACAGTGCAGCCAAGGCGGGGGTGTTGGCGCTGACCAAATCTTTGGGCAAAGAACTGGCGACGCACGGCGTGCGTGTGAACGCGATTGCACCGGCGGCGATTGACACACCGCTGCTGGCGCAAATGTCACCCGAGCATGTGCAGATCATGGTCAACAAAAGCCCACAGCAGCGTTTGGGAACGGTGTCGGAGGTGAGCGAAATGACAATGTGGTTGTGCAGCGATGCCTGCAGTTTTCACTCTGGCGCCGTGTTTGATTTGTCGGGCGGGCGCGCCACCTATTGAATGTGTGGGTGCTGATGCGTTTAATTTTTGAATGAAAGACTTTGTATGAACCAGCCAACTCGCCGCGTCTTGGTGACGGGTGCAAGCAGTGGCATCGGCTATGCGATTGCTCAGGCCTTTGCAGCAGACGGTGCCACCGTGACCGCCACGGGAGCCACAGCCCCCGAAGTGGCACGTGCCCAAGAGGCATCCACCGCTGAACACTTGGATTTTCAAATCCTCGATGTGCGTGACGATGCGGCGGTCAAACAGCTGGTCACGGCCATGGGCGCTTTGGATGTGGTCGTCAATTGCGCGGGCATCATCCAACGCCAAGTGGAGCTGGAACCCGAAGCCTTTGCGCGCACCATTGACATCAACCTCAACGGCACCATGCGTGTGTGCGCTGCGGCGCGCGAGGGCTTGAAGGCGCGTGGCGGCTGCATTGTGAATACCGCGTCCATGCTGAGCTTTTTTGGCGGCGGCTTGGTGCCGGGCTACAGCGCCAGCAAAGGCGGGGTGGCGCAGCTGACCAAATCACTCGCGATTGCGTATGCCGACGATGGCATCCGCGTCAACGCCGTAGCGCCTGGCTGGATTGCCACACCGCTCACACAAGCTTTGCAAGATGACCCTGCACGTGCAGCACCTATCCTGGCACGCACGCCCATGAAACGCTGGGGTACGCCTGACGATATTGCGGGCCCCGTGTTGTTTTTGGCCAGCCCCCAAGCGCGCTTTGTCACCGGCGTTGTGTTGCCTGTGGACGGCGGCTATTTGATTGCTTAGACGATTGCTTAACTCTTCAAGGAAGACATCCATGACACCCATCATTCAACATCCTGGCATCAAAGCCGAAATCGCCATTCCCGCTATTCCCGACGATGAGCGCGTGTGGGTGCCGCAAGCGCCTGATGTGTGGTTTCGTCCGCTGCTGATGAACACTGTTACCGGCAGCTGGTGCAATTTGTTGCGCGTGCGCAAGTCGGGCGTGTTGTCCAGGCACATTCACCCTTCGTGGGTCACAGGCTATGTGATCAAAGGCGCCTGGCGTTACCTGGAACACGATTGGGTAGCTACCGCAGGTTCTTTTGTGTACGAACCTCCAGGCGAGATTCACACCTTGGTGGTGGACGAGGTGGTGGGCGAACCCGAGATGATCACCCAGTTCAACATCCACGGCGCCATGATTTATTTGGACGACAAGGGCCAAACCACAGGCTATGAAGACGTGTTCACCAAAATCGAGATGTGCCGCAAGCACTACACTGAGGTTGGACTGGGCGCGGACTACATCGACCAGTTCATTCGCTAAGTAAAGAGACAATTCCCATGCACAACACCCGACGTCAATTTGGCAAGACCCTCTTGGGTGTGGCCGCCAGCCCCTTGGTTTTTTCTTTGCCCAGCCAGGCCGCTGTGTACCCGGAAAAACCCATCACCTTCATCTGCCCCTGGCCAGCGGGTGGTACTGCAGACCAAACCATGCGTGCGCTGTGTGCCGCGGCGGGCAAGGAGTTGGGCCAAGCGGTGGTGGTGGAGAACAAAGTGGGTGCCTCCGGGATGATTGGTTTGAAAGCCATGGCTGCGGCCAAGCCGGATGGCTACACGATTGGGCAAATTCCAATTTCAGTCACTCGTTTTTCACAACTCGGCTCGGTGGCGATTGATCCGCTGAAAGACTTGACCTATCTGGCACGCACCTCGGGTCAGACCTTTGGCATGGCCACCTTGAGTGGCAGCCGTTGGAAAACATTGCAAGAGTTGGTGGCTGAAGCCCGTGCCAACCCCGGAAAGATCACCTATGCCCATGCCGGCGTGGGCGGTGCCACGCATGTGGGCATGGAAGAGTTTGCCTTGGCCGCAGGCATCAAGTTGAACCACATTCCTTTCAAAGGCGGTGCTGACGCATTGCAAGCGGTGTTGGGTGGCCATGTGGACGTGTTGGTCGATTCATCGTCTTGGGCGCCTCATGTGGAAGCCGGAAAAATGCGCTTGTTGGCCACTTGGGGCGAGCAGCGCGTGGGCCGCTTCAAAGATGTGCCGACCTTGAAAGATGCAGGCTTCAATGTGGTGGTCGATGCCCCCAATGGCATTGGCGCCCCCAAGGGCTTGGATGCGGCGGTGGCTGCTCGCTTGCGAGAAGCGTTTCGCGTGGCGGTGGCGAGCGACGAGTTCAAGCAAGCCTGCGACAAAATTGACGCACCGGTGCTTTATTTAGACGGCCCGGACTACGAACGTTATGTGGCTCAGGCCTATAAAAAAGAGACCATGCTGATTGACAAATTGAAACTCAAAGAACTGGTGAAGAACTAAGTTATGCCCTTGATCCGTCTGCACGCCAACGACAGTGTTTTGATTGCCAAACGACCGCTCGCCCTGGGTGAGCAAGTTGATGCCTGGGGCATCAAAGTCAAAGCCCAAGTGCCGGCTGGCCACAAGATTGCGCTGCGTGCGATTGCGGCAGGTGAAAGGATCCTCAAGTACAACACCGAAATCGGTGTGGCCACGCGCGACATTGCAGCGGGCGAGCATGTGCATGGTCACAACTTGGCGCTGGCCGAGTTCTACCACGACCCTGCGTTCGGCGCGGATGTGAGGCCTGTGGATGTATTGCCTGCGTCTGAACAAGCACGCTTCATGGGTTATGTGCGCCCGGATGGCCGCGTGGGCACACGCAACTTCATTGGTATTTTTTCTTCTGTGAATTGTTCGGCCACGGTGATTCACAAAATTGCGGCGCATTTCACGCCCGAGCGACTCAAGCCCTATCCCAACATTGATGGGGTGGTGGCGTTTGCGCAAACCACGGGTTGCGGCATGGCGTCGCCCAGCCCACATTTTGATTTGCTGCGTCGCACGATTGCAGGCTATGTGCGCCATCCCAACCTGGCGGGCGCCTTGATTGTGGGCTTGGGTTGCGAGCGCAATCAGGTAGCAGATTTGGTGGCCTCGCAAGCGTTGCGCCCTAGCGTGTTGATGCAAACCTTGGTCATGCAAGAAGTGGGCGGCACGCGCGTCACGATTGCAGCCGGCATTGCCGCGGTTGAAAAGATGTTGGCTGCGGCCAATGATGTCAAGCGCGAGCCAGTGTCTGTCAGCCACTTGTCCATCGGCCTGGAGTGCGGTGGCTCCGATGGCTTTTCGGGCATAACCTGCAACCCTGCATTGGGCGCCGCAATGGATATTTTGGTGCGTCACGGTGGCACAGCCATTTTGTCGGAGACGCCCGAGATTCATGGTGTCGAGCACATGCTCACACGCCGTGCTGTGACACCACAGGTGGGGCAAAAACTGCTTGATAAATTGGCTTGGTGGAGCGAGTACACACGCGGCACCAATGTGCAGTTCAATGGCGTGGTCGGGCACGGCAACCAGCAGGGCGGGTTGGCCAATATTTTTGAGAAATCTTTGGGCTCGGCCATGAAGGCTGGCTCCACGCCCTTGCAAGCGTTTTACGAATACGCCGAACCCATCACCCACAAAGGCTTTGTATTCATGGACTCACCCGGGTATGACCCGGTGGCGGTGACCGGACAAATTGCCAGCGGCGCAAATTTGATTTGTTTCACCACGGGACGCGGGTCGATGTTTGGTTCACGTCCTGCGCCGACCATTAAGCTCGCCAGCAACAGCGAGATGTATCGTCGTCTTGAAGAAGACATGGACATCAACTGCGGCCGGATTCTCGATGGCGAAGCATCGGTGCAAGAGATGGGGCAGCTGATTTTTGAGCAAATCCTCCAACACGCTTCAGGTGAACCCACCAAGAGCGAATTGTTGGACTTGGGCGACCACGAGTTTGTGCCTTGGCATTTGGGCGTGGTGAGTTGAAGTCGTTGTCCATCGAAAACGACAAATCGGAATGACATGATGAAAACATGGATCGCTGTATTTCTAATCTGCTGTTGCGCATGCGTAGGTGCGCAAGACAAATCGAGCCAGCGTAACGTTGAAGTCATCCTTCCGTATGCCGCGGGTGGTGGTGTGGATGCCATGGGACGTGCGTTTGCACGTGAGGCTGCCCAGCTCACGGGACAAAGCTGGGCGGTTGTCAACCGTGATGGTGGGGCTGGTGTGATCGGCTTCACCGCTTTGTCGCGGGCGCAGGCTGATGGCCATACCTTGGTTTTTTCGCCAGCATCGCCCTTGACCAATGCCCCGTTTTTGATGAAAGCCATGCCTTATCGCAATGAGCAGATCGAACCAGTGTGTCAGGTGTTTGAAAACGTGTTCACCATTGCTGTGCGTCAAGACTCGCCCATCAAGTCCATGCAAGATTTGGTGGCCCGTGCCAAAGCAGCGCCAGGCACCTTGTCCTACGGGCATGCAGGCAATGGTTCTGTGCCGCATCTCGGCGTTGCTGCGGTTGAAAAAGCGCTGGGCATTGAATTCAATGCCATCCCGTTTCGTGGCGATGGTGCCTTGCTGCCCCAGCTGATGGGCGGGCAATTGGATTTTGCAGCACCTGCGCTGTCGTCGATCAAAGGCAAGGGGCTGCGTGTGTTGGTGGTGCTGTCTGAAAAACGCCATCCGTCCATGCCTGAGGTGGCCTCGCTGTCAGAGCTGGGCTACCCGGCCGTGATTCCTGGTTTGAATGGCTTGTATGCACCGGCAGGAACACCTGCGGACACGTTGGCCAAGTTGCAAAGCCTGTGTCAAAAAGTGCTGGAGACCGAAGGCTTCAAGCAAACCGCTCAGACACTGCAACAAGTGCCGGCCTACTTGAATGCTGAGCAGTTCAAAGCGCGTATTCAAAGTACGTATCGCCTGCACTCAGATTTGGTGCCGCGTTTGAATCTGGAGAAAAACTGACATGAACCTCCCACCCATTCGGCGCGTGGTCACGGGTGATGATGCGCAGGGCGTGTCGTCGATCGTGGCAGACGGACCTTCTCCTGCTGTGCGTCTGGTGCCCGAGCGTCCTGGGTATCGGGTGACGAATTTGTGGTGCACCCAGGCGTCGCCTGCGTCTGTGCATGCCCCCGATCGAATTGCTGAGCACCAAGGTGTAGCGCCACCGCCAGGCGGGACTGTGCTGCGCATCATCGATTTCCCGCCAGAGCCCAAAGACCCGCAAGTTTTGGAGCAGATGTTGCATGCTACCTTTGGCAGCATGTACCGCGACGCACAGCATGCGCCCAAACCTGGCGAGCATCCGGGCATGCACCGCACAGCAACGGTCGATTACGCGCTGATGCTAGAAGGCGAGCTGGTGGCCATCATGGACAAAGGGGAAACCACCTTGCGTGCGGGTGATGTGTTGATCCAGCGTGGCACCAACCATGCGTGGGCCAATCGATCAGGACAAGCCGCGCGCGTTGCGTTCATTTTGGTGGATGGCAAAGCCTCGTAGGGCTTGATCAGCTGATCTTCGCCCAGGCTTCTTTTTTTGTCAGTGTGCGGGCCGCAGCAATGGCTGGCAGCTGGCTCGCACGCGGGCGTGACTTACCCGCTTCCCAGTGGTAAACAGACTGGGCAGAGACGCCAAGCAATTTACCCATTTGTTCGGCCGACATGGCAAATTTTTTGCGCAATGTGGCGAAGCCACCTGCACGAAAGCGCAGTCCTGTGGCGGACGCTTTGACTTCCAACGCAGGCTTGGGTTGGTTTTTGCTCAGTCTTTTGAGGCTGGTTTCTAAACTGGCAATGTGGCGTTTCAAAGCCGCAATGTCAGAACGGTACTGCGCCGAAGCTTTTTTAAGTTGCTTGGTTTCTGCGCGCACTTCTTTTTTAGCGATGCGTGAAATTTCAGCTTTGAGTTGATCGACAAAAGTAGCCATAAATTGTTTCAGTCTTGTAGGTATTGCAGCATGTTAGCTCTGAATCATTGGGTGTGATTCAACGCAAGGCCAAGCTCAGTTGGTCTAACAACTCAGCCCAATCGGCATCGTTGGCCAATTGTTCTTTGATGAAGTGGCTTTGGCTAGGCGTCCAAAACGCAGCATCTTCGATGCGTGTGGACGCGTTCATGGGGCGGTGTGCTTTTATGAACGATTCGATGGACTTGCGGTCATTGGCCAGTCCGAGTTGTTTGAACAGTTCAGCCAAGGTGTGATGGGTTATTTCCATGGTTTGAAACCTTTGAGATGAATCACAGGAGGCAATCCTTGCATACCTTCGCGCGTTTTGTAAAGCGATGGCCCGCGATTTATTCGACGCTTATTTTTTCGTCTTTGACAATTTTGGCCATGGCGGGAATTTCTTTTTTCATCCATTGCGCCAGTTCTTGAGCGCTCATCTGAGATGGCTCTGCACCCAGTGTGCTCAGGCGTTCTTTGATGTCTGGCAAAGCTGTGATGCGGATGACTTCGGCATTGACTTTGTCGATGATGGCTTTGGGTGTACCTGCAGGAGCCAACAGACCTTGCCAGCTTCCGGTCAGAAACCCGGGCAGCGTCTCTGCAACAGTCGGTACATCGGGCAGCTGGGAATTACGCTTGTCACTGGAGACCGCCAACAGTTTGATTTTTCCCGACTTCACATGAGGGTAGGTGGCCACCATGCCGTTGAAGGTGACATCCACTTGGGCGCCAATCAAATCTGTCATGGCTTGTGAGCCCCCTTTATAGGGCACATACCCCCAGTCAATGCCGCTGCGCTTGGCAAACACCACGCCAGCCAAGTGTGTGGCACTGCCCATGCCAGCGGCTGCGGCAAAGTTGACTTTTCCTTTTTGCGCTTTGGCATAGGCAATCAGTTCAGCCGTGGTGTTCGCGGGTATTTGGCTGCTCACGACCAACAGGTGCGGTGAGTAAGCCACCATCGAGACAGGCGCCAAGTCATTCAACACATTGAACGGTAATTTATAGAGCGCCGGGCTGATGACCAAATTGCCAATGTCCATCAATGCGAAGGTGTAACCATCGGGTGCCGATTTGGCAACCACATCCGCACCTAAGTTGCCACTCGAGCCTGGGCGGTTTTCTACCACCACAGGCTGGCCCCAAGCTTCGGTGATCTTCACGCCGATCATGCGCGCCAGCACATCCGATGTGCCCCCCGCAGGAAAGGGCACCACGATTTTGATAGGTTTGTTGGGGTAGTTGGATTGCGCTTGCGCGGGGACTGACACCAAACCAAACAGGCTCAGCAAAGCCGCTGTGATGCGGAGTGTGTGGGGCAAAATTTTCATGCGCTGTTAGAAATTAAGAAAACACAATCATGCCGCGTGCATTGCGACCTTGCGCCAAGTCTTCAAATGCTTGCGGTGCTTGCTCTAAAGGGTAACGGTGGGTGATGAGTTCGTCCAGCTTTAATTGGCCACTGCGGTAGAGCGACATCAAGCGCGGAAAGTCTTCGCGCGGGCGGGCTGAGCCGTAGTAGCTGCCTTTGAGGGTTTTTTCTTCCAACGACAGAGTGACTGTTTTGAGTGTGGTGGTGTCTTGTGTGCTGGCTACGCCCACCGACACGGCGGTGCCGCCTTTGCGCAGCGCGCCATAGGCTTGTGCCACCACGCTGCCCAAGCCCACGCATTCAAAGGCGTAGTCGGCGCCGCCACCGGTAAGTTTTTTCAAGGTTTTGACGATGTTGTCATCGTGGCTGGCGTTGAGGGTGTGGGTGGCACCAAACAGGCGAGCTAGTTCCAATTTGTGGTCCGAGCGATCCACCGCCACGATCATGGCGGCGCCAGCGATGGCGCAGCCTTGGATGGCATTGAGTCCAACGCCACCTGCACCAAACACCACAGCGATGGAACCAGCCGTGAGTTTGGCGCTGTTGATCACAGCGCCAACGCCTGTCATCACGCCGCAGCTGATGAGTGCGCAGCACTCCATAGAAATGTCGGGTTGATCGACCTTGACCAGGTTGTCCATGTGCAGCGTGGCGTACTCAGACATCACGCCGCAGCCGCACAAGACGTTCAACGCTTGGTTGGCCATGTCAAAGGTGCGCACCGTGCCATCAGGCAGGGTGAACGCGGTGCGGCTGTTTTGATCACACAGCTGGGGGCGGCCCGTGGTGCAGTAGCGGCAGTGTCCGCACATGCTGACGAATGAGGTGATCACGCGGTCGCCCACCGCCAAGCCTTTCACACCTTCACCGACCGACACGATGCGACCGGCACCCTCGTGGCCCAGTACAACGGGTGGGGGCAGGGGAATCACACCTTTGGCGGTGGACAAATCGCTGTGGCACACGCCACAGGCTTCCATTTTGATCATGACCTCCCCATGGCGCGGGGCCTCGACCCAAATGTCTTCAACGGTGACGGTGCCAGAGTGATCTCTGGCAATGACGGCGCGGGATTTTTGTCGCATAAGAGGAGGGAGTGGTTTTTGGCCAAGCTTAAGTGGCCTAGATAGGCCAGAAAATCGTCGCAAGCGACGAATTGCAGGCAAACTTGCGGTTGAAACAAGATTTCCACCCCACATCCCCTATGGAGACCCCCACATGAACAGTCGTATGAAATTTTTGATCGCTTGCTCCATGGCGCTCAACAGCTTGTGGGCGCAAGCTCAAACCGCACCGGTGAAGGTGCAGTGGTTGGGGCAAGCAGCTTTCAAAATCACTTCGCCAGCGGGGAAGGTCATCATCACCGATCCGTGGCTCAAAGCCAATCCTTTGACTCCGGTGGAGTTCAAAACGCTGGAGAATTTGGGCAAAGTCGATGTGTTGTTGGTCACGCATGGCCATTTGGACCACTTCGCCGATGCACCAGCCATTGCCAAGCTCAACCATGTGCCGATGTATGCGCCAGGTGACATGAATGCCTCGGTCGTGGCACTGGGTATCTTGCCGCCTGAGCTTGCGCCGCGCTTTAACAAATCAGGCGTTGTCGAGCCTAGCCCAGGTATCCAAGTGACGCCCGTGCATGCCGAGCACTCATCGGTCATCAACTGGAAAAATCCGGCGACCAACAAAGACGAAATTCATGTCGGCGGTGAACCGGTGGGGTTCATCATTGAGATGGAGGATGGGTTCAAGATTTATCACATGGGTGATACCGGGCTGTTCAGCGACATGAAGTTCATAGCCGATTACTACAAGCCAGACTTGGTGTTGATTCCAATTGGCGGCAACTTCACCATGGGTCCGAAAGAAGCCGCCTATGCCGCGAATGAGTTGATGAGAATTCCTAACGTCATCGCCATGCACTATGGCGCCAATCCACTGGCAAAAGGCACGTTGGCTCAATTCATGGATTTCATGAAGAGCCCCAGCATCAAAGTGCATCCGCTCAAACCCGGCGAGACGGCCAGTTTTCAAACGAAAAAATGATGGTCACCCGCCGTGAATGGTGTGAGAGCTCGCTTAAATGGTCATGCCACCATCAACCGCATAAGTTTGTCCCGTCACAAACTGTGCTTCATCACTGGCTAAAAAAACGATCACAGGGGCAATTTCTTCTGCCACCGCGAGACGTCCCATGGGTTGGCGTGCAATGAAATTTTTGCGGGCCTGAATCGGATCGTCATAAGCATTGATGCGGTCTGCCAAGGATGGCGTGTCAACGGTGCCCGGGGCAATGGCATTGCAACGAATGCCCTGGGTCACATAGTCTGCTGCCACGGCCTTGGTCAGACCAATGACGGCTGCTTTGGAGGCCCCATACACAAAGCGGCTGGCCAACCCTTTGATGCTGCTGGCAATGCTGGCCATGTTGATGATGCTGCCGCGTCCTTGTTTGAGCATCTTGGGCAGGACAGCTTGAATGGCCCAAAACTGTGCGCGTGCATTGAGGTTGAATGCCATGTCCCAGTCTGCGTTGCGCGCATCCAAAATCGTTCCGTTGTGGACCACGCCTGCGCAGTTGAACAACACATCGACCACGGGCAATGGCGCAAAAAATTGCTCAATCTCATCTTGCTTCATGACATCGAGCAAGGCCGTTTGAATATTGGGAATGCCCGACAAGCTGGCCAGTGCTGCTGGGTTGATGTCGGTGGCCCAAACCTGCGCGCCTTCTGCAGCCATGGCGAGCGCGGCTGCTCTGCCAATGCCTTGACCGGCAGCGGTGACGACGACGACTTTGTTGTTTAAGCGCATAAGTATCCCGTGGGTGAATCAAGCCTCATAGCTCTGTCGCAGCATTGTCTAAAAAGCGTTGGCAAGCGCACAGGGCGTAAACCCTCAATCACATCACAGGTGCCAAAACTTTCAACCACTTGGTGGCCGGTAATGGCCAGCGTGCCTCAATCGCCTCAGCTTGTGATTGCAAGGCGGGTTTTTCAAACAAGCGAGGCTGACGCCATGCCAACACCACTGTGTTGCCTGCTGCGGTGGGTTTGAAGCACCAGACGCTATCAGCACCAAACGCTGCTGTGATTCTTTTCAAACTTTCGTTCGTGTTGCAAGCCTGACCAAATAGGTTCACCACCATGCACCCTTCGAGGCGGAGTAAGTCACGACAGTCACGGTAAAAATCTTCGCTGTCGAGCACAGGACAAGCAGCCTCTTGGTCGTACAAATCGACTTGGAGTACATCGATGCGCCCATGCCATGTGGCTTGGCGTGCGACATCGGCTGCATCCGCCAGCAGCACCTGTAATTTGTCATCATCCGCAGGTAGATGGAACCACTGCCTGCATGTGCTGATAACCTGTGGATTTAATTCAACTGCGGTGGTCTCCATGTTCAATTGCCTGTGGCAAAACTTGGTCAACGACGCGGCACCCAAGCCCAGCTGCATGGCGTGTTGATCACACACGCGATCTAAATCCGCCAACAACAACCAAGCCATCATGCGCTGTTGGTAGTCGAGATGGATTTCAAAGGGTTTGCTGATCTTCATCGACCCTTGCACGGCAGGGCTTGCAAGATGCAAAAAACGCATGTCACCGTAGTCGAAAAAATTGACCCCCGGTAAATGGCCTTCACCTGGCGTGGGCTTCTCCATGGCGGGATGTTGCAGCGTAGAAAACGCACGTGTTTGTTTTTTTGCCAACGACGCGCCAAACCAAATAGCTCCTAAGCAAACTATCAAACCACCCGCAAGATCTAGGGCGGAGAAACCACTTGCCACATCCAGACTGAGCATGCGCCACAGATCCATTTCCATACTTTCTATTGCGTTGACCGCTGGATCTATTATCAAGAGAGATGATGTGTCGAGGGTAATTCCAAAGAACTAGTTGACTCCTGCAAGGTGTTCAAGCCCATAGCAAGGGATATCGCGGGGGCGGTCCTGTATGCTGATTCGATACCATACATACTTTCTACTGAGAAGTGAGTGTCTAGGATGCTTGAAGCCGTAGCCCATCAAGACGATATTTCAGGCGTTTGGGTCGATGTGTTGACGCCACTGAAAACTGATTTCAATGTGGATGTGGTGAGGCTATGTGCGCATGTGCGAAATCTGTCTGCCAAAGGCATGCAACGATTTGCTGTTTTTGGTTATGCAGGCGAGGGCGCTTGTTTTTCCAGCGCCGAAAAGCTCAATGCGCTGACGCATCTCATCCAATCGGGCGTCTCGGCGCAAGATGTGATGTTGGGCGTGAGTTCAACCACCATGGCCGATGCGGTGCAACTGATCCGAAGTGCGCATGATCTAGGCATTCAGCGCTTCTTGGTCACACCACCTTTGCATTACCAACCTATTGGGCAAAGCGCCATGTTGGCATTCTTTCAGCAACTGATTCGACAGGTCAATTTGAGCCATTGGCAGCTGTACCTGCATCAGTTGGGTGGTGCTTCGCGGTTGGATGTGCCTGAAGCCACCATCAATGAATTGAAACGGGAGTTTCCATTGGTGGTCAGAGGTGTGGTTGATCAAGACATGCATCCGTCACACACGCTCGATTTGATGCGGGCATTCAGGTCGGAGCTGATTGTGATTCCGACGCACGAAGCTAACGTGGTGGTGTTAAAACCCACGGTGGTTTTATCTGCGTTTGCAAACTTGATTCCGCTGGTGATCAAGCATCTTTTGTCCCACGACATGGGGACGCAAACGACCGTCATCAGTGGCATGAAAGTTCGAAAGCCAGATGACCGGGTGACCGAGTTGATGGCCGCCATCGGCGACCAACCCATGATCGCATCGCTGAAGCTTTTTCTGTCGATGCACTTTCGTCAAGCCGACTGGGAGCTGGTTCGTCCCCCTCTGATGGGCATCAGCCCCAACGCACACGAGGCCTTGTTAAAGTCATTCAAGAACTACAACCTGCTTGCAAATGAATAAACGGGGATAGCATGGACTTTCAAAACACTTGGTATGTGATTGAGCGACACAACCGTTACGAAGCGGTGTCGCATGAGGTGCTGTGTACGTTTGCTGAAGACTCTTACAGCATGCTCCAAAATTTTGAAACCCACCATGAGGCTTTGGTGGAATTGCGTCGTTTGATTCGAATTGAAATCGACGAAACCCAACAAAAGCTCATGGCTAACACGCCTCCAAAGTTTTAACGGCGTGCTTATTCTCGAGGCACCAGAAAGTTACCCGCCGAAAATTTGACCGGCACACAGTGGGGGTCAAAACTCACGCCTGCCGGGTCTAACCCATCTTTGACGCGTTGCAGTTGCAGCTGGAGCAAGCGACGCAACTTCACGATACCAATGTCTGACTGAGCCAAGTGTTCTTCCGAATGGTGAGCAATGGCACCTTGGCTGACCATGGCTTCGTAGTCGCCAGGGAATTGCTGGTGTTCTTCTTCGGTCAGTTCTTCCCACAATTTGCCGTTCAGGCGCGAGCGCATCTTGACGAGCTCACCTTCTTCTTTGACCCGTCCGACGACATAAATCCGAAACGAATGGTCATCGATGGGTAAGACCCATCCCAAGGATTCCACCATGCCATAGCGTCCGATGCGCGGACTGGGGATGACACGCAAAGTGGGCAAACCGGCTTCGCTGATGCGACGCAAGGTTTGGCCATCGGGCAAGTCGCGCAGCGAGATGGTGCGCACACTGTGTTCTTGGGTGTCCCAGGTCACCTTGGGCATTACGGCCATTTGTTCGACAAACTGCGTCCCACTGAAGGACGAATGCAAGATGACCACATGAAAGGGGTCAACCAAATTCTCGTAATGCTGCAACCAATTGCAGGGAATGATTTGCGGGCCGCCGCCGCCAATGCTGTGGTCGTTAACTTCTAAAAACTCGCCTTCTTCCAAAGTTTCTAAACATTCGTAACGAGGAAGAACAGGTTTTTTCTCGGGCGGCCCCATATAGGCCCAAATCAAGCCGTAAAGCTCTTGCACCGGGTACCAAGGCTGCCGTACTTTGTGGCGGTGATCATCGTTGCCGGGTTCGCACGGGCGCTCCAAGCAATGACCCTCTGCATCGAACAGCCAACCGTGGTAGCAGCAACGGATGCCGTTGTCTTCCACCTTGCCGTAGAACAAGGAGGTGCCGCGGTGTGCGCAGTGTGGATAAACCAAACCTGGACGACCTTTTTTGTCGCGGAACAAGATCAAGTCTTCGCCCAACACACGAACTTTGCGTGGCGTGCTGTTGGCGTCACTGAGAATGCCAATGGGGTGCCAATAACGGCGCAACAGTTCGCCCATGGGGGTGCCACGGCCCACTTGGGTCATTTCTAAATTGGAGGTGCGCGGAGGCTTGTGATAAGCCGTCCCCGTATCCACATGGATAGGGATGGTGCGTACGGGGGTGGATGGTGATTCGCTCATGTGATTTCCTCGACTCACTTAAATGCCAGCCGCTTTGATCAGTTCAGACACACGGGGATAGTCTGCTTTGAAAACCTCCATGAATTGTTGCGGTGTGTTGCCCAACGGCTCGAAGCCAAAGCTGATGAGTTTGGCTTGCACCTCTGGCATGGCGGTGATTTCGCGCAGCGCGGAGACCCATGTGTTTTGCAGTTCAGTTGGTAAGTTCGCCGGCGCGTACATGCCAATCCAGCTGTCCACATCAAAGCCCTTGAAGCCTTGTTCTGAAAATGTGGTGATTTGCGGCATGGTGGAGACACGACGTGTGCCTGCCACCCCCAGCACCTTCAGTTTTCCGCCTTGCACCTGCGCCCTTGCAGTGGACGGATTGGCCCAGGCGAAATCGAGCAATTCACCCAACAAATCGTTGTGTGCCGCCGCTTCTGATTTATAGGCCGCATGGACCAACTGGGTGCCCGACTGTTGTGCGAGCAATTCACCGAACAGATGGGCCGAAGAGCCGTTGCCCCAAGTGCCATAACTGAGGCTGCCTTTTTTCTTCGCGTATTCAACCAAATCCTTGAGGTTGTTCAGCGGTGCATTGGCACGCACCACCAGCATCGGCCCGCCGACAGCCAGCATGCTCAACGGGGTAAAGCTTTTGATGGGGTCGTAGGGCAGTTTGGGTTGCAAGATGGCGTTGTTCACATGCGTGAGGGGCAAGGTCATCATCACGGTGTAGCCATCGGGCGCTGATTTGGCGACATAGTCGGCCGCAATGATGCCGCTGGCACCAGGTTTAGGGTCCACCACAATGGCTTGTCCCCAGCGTTGCTGAAGCTTGTCGCCGTAAATTCGGGCCAAGGTGTCAATCGGGCCGCCAGCGGTGCCGAAGGGCACGATCTTGATGGGGCGATTGGGAAAACCTGTTGCGCCTTGAGCCCATGCAGCAGTGCTGGAAACAGCCCCTAATGCGGCGAGAAGTGTGCGACGTGTCAATGACATGCAAGAGTCCCGATCGGAAAGTGGCTCGATTATTTGGGCTTGGCATGTGTTCTCAAGAGTGATAACCCTCAACCAGGCCGAGCATGCGACCGAAAAAAGAAAATCCCCCGTGAGCCCAAGGCTCGCGGGGGATTATGAGAAGTCGCCAGAGTTACATCGTGTCGATGAAACTGCGCAGTTTGTCACTGCGGCTGGGGTGCTTCAACTTGCGCAAAGCCTTGGCTTCAATTTGACGAATGCGCTCGCGCGTGACGTCAAACTGCTTGCCCACTTCTTCCAAGGTGTGGTCGCTGGTCATCTCGATACCAAAGCGCATGCGCAGCACTTTGGCTTCGCGTGGTGTCAGGCCATCCAAGATGTCTTTGACCACATCGCGCAAGCCCGCTTGCATCGCAGCTTCAATCGGCGCGGTGTTGACGCTGTCTTCGATGAAGTCGCCCAAGTGGCTGTCGTCGTCGTCACCAATCGGTGTTTCCATCGAGATCGGCTCTTTGGCGATCTTCATGATCTTGCGGATCTTGTCTTCTGGAATTTCCATCTTTTCGGCCAAGACGCTGGCATCTGGCTCGAAACCAAACTCTTGCAAGTGTTGGCGGCTGATGCGGTTCATCTTGTTGATGGTTTCGATCATGTGCACTGGAATACGGATGGTGCGCGCTTGATCGGCGATGGAGCGGGTGATCGCTTGGCGAATCCACCAGGTGGCGTAGGTCGAGAACTTGTAGCCGCGACGGTATTCGAACTTGTCCACGGCTTTCATCAAGCCGATGTTGCCTTCTTGGATCAAGTCCAAGAATTGCAAACCACGGTTGGTGTATTTTTTGGCAATCGAAATGACCAAGCGCAAGTTGGCTTCGATCATTTCTTTCTTGGCATGGCGTGAGGCGGCTTCACCTTGGTTCATGCGCTTGTTGATGTCTTTGAGTTGCATCAACGGCACCACCACGCGCGACTGCAAGTCGATCAGGTTTTGTTGCAGCTCTTGCACCGGTGGAATGAAGCGTCCCATGGTGGTGGACCAGGGTTTGCCAGAGGCCGCTTGTTTTTCAACCCACTTCAAGTTCAGCAAATTAGGCGGGAAGTCTTTGACGAAGGTGGCTTGAGGCATGCCGCACTTGTCGACAATGATGCGACGCAGTTCGCGCTCTTTTTTACGTACTTCGTCCACTTGGCCGCGCACCATGTCGCACAGTTTTTCAATCGTTTTGGCGGTGAAGCGAATGCTCATCAACTCGGCAGTCAAGGCGCTTTGCGCTTTGAGGTAAGCCGGTGTGCCGTAGCCTTCTTTGTCGTAGGTCTTGCGCAGTTTTTCGAACAAGACGGCCATGCGGTCGAAGCGTTCCAAGGCTTGGTTCTTCAACTCTTCCAATTTCTTGGTCAGTGCTTTGGAGCCACCTTTGCCGTCGTCATCGTCTTCTTCGTCGAATTCGTCGAAGTCTTCTTCGGCCACATAGTCGTCGGCTTCGTTCAAGTTGTTGAAGCCGTCCACCACCGTGGAGATCACCACTTTGTCTTGGCGAATTTCTTCGGCCATGCCCAAGATCGCGGCAATGGTGGCGGGAGAGCCACTGATGGCTTCCATCATGTCCATCAAGCCGCCTTCGATGCGCTTGGCGATCTCGATTTCACCTTCGCGCGTCAGCAACTCCACAGTGCCCATTTCGCGCATGTACATGCGCACGGGGTCGGTGGTACGGCCGAATTCGCTGTCCACAGTGGACAGCGCGGCTTCGGCTTCTTCTTCGGCTTCTTCTTCGGTGGCTGCGGTGGGCGCGTTGTTGTTGAGCAGCAGGGTTTCTGCGTCTGGGGTGTGTTCGTACACCGCCACACCCATGTCGTTCAGCATGCTGATCACGACTTCGAGCGTTTCGGCATCGACCAACTTGTCGGGCAAGTGGTCAGAAATTTCGCCGTGCGTCAGGTAGCCGCGTGTCTTACCGAGCTTGATCAGGGTTTTCAGGCGCGAACGACGCTTTTGCATGTCTTCTTCAGACAGCACGGTTTCGTCTAAACCGAACTCTTTCATCAAGGCGCGTTCTTTGGCCTTGCTGATCTTCATGCGCAGGGGTTTGACCTTTTCTGCGCCGGCTTCTACGACGGGCTCACCTTCAAGGTCGGCCTCGATGTCACCGAGATCTTCGTCGTCCGTACTGACCTTCTTGCCTTTGGCTTTGCTGGCCTTTTTAGCAGGAGCTTTTTTGGCGGCGGCTTTAGGGGCGTGGGCTTCGACAGCCGAGACTTTCTTTTTAGGCGCTTCGACTTTTGCTTTTACCGCTTTGGCTGCGGGTTTGGCGGTCGATTTGGCCGCAGGTGCAGCGGTGGTCTTTGATTTGGAGGCGGGCACTGGTTTGGCTTTCGTTGCAGGCTTGGCGGCTGGTTTGGCCGCCGATTTGGCAACGGGCTTTGTGGCTTTCGTAACTGCTTTGGCATCGGCTTTGGGGGCCGTTTTCGCAACAGGCTTCTTGGACTTGCGGTCAACAGGCATGAAAACTCCTAGACATCAAAGAAACAAATACACAGCGCCACAAAACCCGGCGCGTAGAGAAACGGAAAAAAGGGGAACTCTTACTGGCAAGTTGTATGGGCGAACATTTGGAATGCAATCCTTGCGGTAATTTGGCGAGTCGTGCGCTTGATGTCACGGTTGGCCGGGCCCGGAGGTGTTGCTGTCGCGCTTGCTGAAGAAAATGGATTATACCCTAAAAAGCCGTGCCCTTCGTAGCAAAGGCGCATCAATCTTGGCTTTGCGCGCTGTTGGGGCTGTTGAGCTCAAGCTGGCGACGGCGTGTTTGCAAGGCGCGGTAGCGCTGCAAAGCTGTGGGGTCGTCTTTGGCCGCTTCGATGGCTTCGGTTTCTTGGGCCTTGAGGTTTTCGATCAGCATGCGGTTGAGCATGCCGCGCAGTTCCAGCGCCGCCTCTTGGGCTTGTTCTTCGGGGGAGGCGGCATCCGGCATGGGTTTGCCGTCGTCGTCGAGCAAGGGCTTGAAGGCCGTGGCCATGACGCGCAGGGCCATGTCTTCAAATTCTTGTTCACGCAAACCCTCGCGCAGCGCGCCCCATGACTGGTTGCCGTGTTCGTGGTGCTGGTGGTCGATCCATACAAACAAGGGGCCGTGGGGGGGCGCCAGATCGCACAACAGGTTGTGGTCTTCGTTGGAGAGTTGCTCCCAAATCTCCATGTTCGACAACAAGACACGCGCTGCATGGTCGGCACGTCCTGCGGGAATTTGGCGTGCACCACGCTTCCAGTTTTGCGGTGGCCGTTCACGCGGTTTGAATTTGGATGATTTTCTGAATTCACCGGTGCGGGCTGTCGTGCTGGTCGGGGCAGGGGTAATCCACAGGTCTTGCAGCTCGTGGGTGCCCAAGTCGGCCAACTCGGCAATTTCGCTCAGCAATTGGCGCTTGAGGGCGCCATCGGGCAAGGCCATCCACATCGGCTTGGCATTGCTGGCCATGTGGGCGCGGCCTTCTGCGGTGTGCAAGTCGCAGCCTTCACGCGCCACTTCAATCAGAAAGCGGCTCAGCGGCATGGCTTCGGTCACGCAGTGCGCAAAACCTTCTTTGCCGAACTCACGGATGTAGCTGTCGGGGTCGTGCTCGGCGGGCAAGAACAAAAACTTCACGCTGCGCACATCGGTGGCGTAGGGCAGGGCGCCGTCGAGCGCCTTGCGGGCGGCGCGGCGGCCTGCGCCATCACCGTCAAAGCTGAACACCACGCTGTCGGTGAAGCGAAAGAGTTTTTGCACATGGTCTGGCGTGCAGGCCGTGCCCAGCGTGGCCACTGCGTTGGGAAAACCCAGCTGGGCCAAAGCCACCACGTCCATATAGCCTTCGGTCACCAGCACATAGCCCGCATCGCGCAGGGCGTTGCGGGCTTCGAACAGGCCATACAACTCGCGGCCTTTGCTGAACACCGGGGTTTCGGGTGAGTTGAGGTATTTGGGCGTGCCTTCACCTAAGACGCGGCCACCAAAGCCAATGCACTCGCCCTTGACGTTGCGGATGGGAAACATCACGCGGTCGCGGAAGCGGTCGTAGCGTTTTTCTTCTGAGCCGTCTTCTTGGTTGACGATGACCAAGCCACTCTCGGCGAGCAGGGGATCTTGGTAGTCGGGGAACACGCTGGCCAAGCTGCGCCAGCCTTCGGGCGCGTAACCCAAACCAAACTGCTTGGCGATTTCGCCGCTCAAGCCCCGGCCCTTGAAGTAAGCAATGGCTTGGGGCGAGTTGCGCAAATGTTTGCGGTAGGCCTCACCGGCTTTTTCCAATACATCGGTGAGCGTGGCTTGCTTTTGGCGCTGCTCAGCCGCGCGGGCACGGTCTTGGGGCGAGATGTCTTCTTCGGGCACTTGCATGCCGACGTTTTGCGCCAGGTCTTTGACTGCCTCCACAAACGTCATGCCAGCATGCTCCATCAAGAAGCCGATGGCGTTGCCGTTTTTGCCGCAACCAAAGCAATGGAAAAACTGCTTGGCAGGACTGACTGAGAAAGAGGGAGATTTTTCGCCGTGGAAGGGACACAGCCCCATGAAGTTGGCGCCGCCCTTTTTGAGCTGCACATAGCGGCCCACCACCTCGACCACGTCAACGCGGGCGAGGAGTTCTTGGATGAAAGACTGGGGGATGGCCATGGCAGGGAAAAACGTGGAGGGTCGATTCTAGGCAGACCCTCCGGCTTTTCCCGTCGTGACCCGCTTATTTCGGTGCCAAGCGGATGGCACCGTCCAAGCGGATGACTTCGCCATTGAGCATATCGTTTTCAAAAATATGCAGCGCGAGCTTGGCGTAGTCTTGGGGCGTGCCCAAACGAGAAGGGAAGGGCACGCTGGCGGCCAAAGCGTCTTGCACGTCTTGGGGCATGCCAAACATCATGGGGGTGCCAAAGATGCCGGGGGCGATGGTCATGTTGCGAATGCCGTTGCGGGCCAAGTCGCGGGCAATGGGTAAGGTCATGCCGACCACGCCACCTTTAGAGGCGCTGTAGGCGGCTTGGCCAATTTGACCGTCGTAGGCTGCTACAGAGGCTGTTGAGATCATCACGCCGCGTTCGCCCGTGGCTTCGGGCTCGTTTTTGCTCATGGCTTCAGCGGCTAAGCGGATCATGTTGAAGCTGCCCACCAAGTTGACGGTGATGGTTTTGTTGAACACATCGAGCTTGTGTGCACCGTGTTTGCCGACGGTTTTTTCTGCGGGGGCAATGCCTGCGCAGTTCACCAAGCCCATCAACTTGCCCAAGGACACGGCCTTGGCGACCACTGCTTGGCCATCGGCTTCGCTGCTGACATCGCATTTGACGAAGGCACCACCAATTTCGCGCGCCACGGCTTCGCCTTTTTCGGCTTGCATATCGGCAATCACCACCTGGCCACCGTGTGCGGCCAAGGCGCGCGCGGTGCCTTCACCCAGGCCCGATGCGCCGCCGGTGACGATGAAAACTTTGCCTTTGATGTCCATGAGGGTCTCCTGAAGAATGAAAGTGTGAAAAGGTTGAGTTTACGTTTACGTAAACGTCAATTATGCGGGATTGCCGCATCCGGGACAATCACTCTTTTTCGGAATTTCCTCAAAGGACGGTTTGGATGATCAGTTGTTGCAAAAGCCCCTACGCCATCCAACGCGGTCTGCGTCGCCTGTTGCTGGGGGTGAGCGTGGTCGTGGTTGCGGCTTTGGTGGGCTGCGCCACGCATGCTCCCATGGCGCCTGTGGTGGGTAGCCCAAGCCCCAGCGCCGAAACGCCTGCGCCCAAACGTCCGCCCAAATTTGGCCTGGCCTTGGGCGGTGGTGCAGCACGTGGTTTCGCCCACGTCGGGGTGATTCAGGTGCTGGAAGAAGCTGGTCTGCGGCCTGACTTGGTGGTGGGCACCTCGGCAGGCAGCGTGGTGGCTGCCCTCTATGCTAGTGGCAAAAACGGGGCGCAGTTGCAGCAAGTGGCCGAGACCATGGAAGAGGCCACCATCACCGACTGGACCGTGCCCTTGCTGGGCCGCGGCATGATGCGGGGCGACGCCTTGGCGCGCTACGTGAACAGCAAAACTGGCGGGCAACGGATTGAAGATTTCAAAATGCCTCTGGGCATTGTGGCGACTGACTTGCACACGGGCCAAGGCGTGCTGTTTCAACGCGGCGATGTGGGCACGGCCGTGCGCGCCTCAAGCTCTGTACCTTCGGTGTTTGAACCGGTGCGCATTGGTAACCGTGAATTTGTAGACGGGGGGTTGGTCTCGCCTGTGCCCGTGCGCTATGCCCGTCAAATGGGCGGCGAATACATTTTGGCGGTTGATATCTCTAGCGTGCCCGAAGCGGGTAAGACCGGCGATATGTTCCAAATCCTGATGCAAACCTTCACCATCATGGGCAAGAGCATCAACAGCTTTGAGTTGCGTGAGGCTGATTTGGTGGTGCGTCCCAACTTGGGCAATGTGGGCAGCGCCGAGTTCAGTGCGCGCCGCCGTTCCATCGATGCGGGACGCCTGGCGATGCAGCAAGCCTTGCCTAAGTTGCGTGCCGCTTTGGCGGCTCAGTGAGCCTCAACTGCCAGCGTAGTCAAAGGGGCGTGGGCAAAAAAAAGGGGCCCGTCTTGCGACGAGCCCTTGAAGGGATCCTGCACCCGATGGTGACGAAGGACCCGAGGAGACAACTGTTACAAATTAACGCTTCTTAGAAGCGGTCTTTGTGGCCTTGACAGCAGTTTCTGTCACGGTTTGGAAGTTGGTTTCAGCGATGTCAGCAGCTTGCTTGACCGCTTTTTGCACAGATTCCACAGCGTTGTTGCCAGCGCTCACGGCTTGCTTGAAGAAAGCCACAGCAGACTCAGAGCCAGCAGGTGCGTTTTTCAAAGCAGCGTCGATGTAGTTCACGAAAGCTTGTTGGCCTTCAGCAGCCTTGCCTTCGAAAGCTTTGCTCAGGTCAGCGCCAGTGCTTGAAGCGATGTCATAGATGTGGCGGCTGTAAGCAGCAGACTTCTCAGCCAAAGGCTGCAACAAACCAGCTTGCAAGGCCAACAGTTCTTGGGCGTCTTTCACGCTCAACACGGCTTTGGCGTGGTCAGCAGATTCAGTTAATGCAGCGCGTGCAGCAGTCAGGTTCAATTCCACCAATTTCTCAACGCCAGCGAAAGCTTGGTTGGTCAAACCAAACAGGTTGTTCAGGTTGGCTTTGTTTGTGGCGGCGATTTGTTCAACGTTCAACATAGGGTGCTCCAAAAGTTAAGAGAGGGTTTGCAAAAAATGTTGCGATGCAGCATTGAGATGGAGTTTAGGGTTATCCCGGGGTTTTGCAAGAGGTTTGAGGCCTTTCGGGCTCTGTTTAGAGGCGGCTTTCTAAAACCCGAGGGTTTTCGGTCTTAGCGACAATGGGGCCTTGATTGATGCGGCTTCCAAGGCTTATGCGCGCTTTTTATTCAGACCAATTTGTACTGCCTTTGCCCGAAGGACACCGTTTTCCCATGGCCAAGTACCGCTTGTTGCGCGAGCGCTTGGCCCAAGAAGTCCCTGAGATTGAGATGCTGGCCGCCCAACCCGCAACCGATGGCGAGCTGGCCTTGGTTCACACGCCTGAGTACATTCAGTCGGTGGTGCAAGGCAGTCTGAGTGCGCAAGCGCAGCGCGAGATTGGATTTCCTTGGACTCCGGCCATGGTCGAGCGTTCGCGCCGTTCCGCGGGGGCTACCGTGATGGCCGCGCGCGCAGCCCTGTGGGGTGGCGAAGGCTTGGCCGCCAACTTGGCAGGCGGCACCCACCACGCCTATGCCGACCATGGCAGCGGTTTTTGTGTGTTCAACGATGCGGCCGTGGCCACCCGGTTGATGCAAGCCGAGTGGGGGCGCCGCTATGTGAGGCCTTTGAAGGTGGCCATTGTGGATTTGGACGTTCACCAAGGCAACGGCACCGCGCGCATTTTTGCCAACGACCCGCAGGTGTTCACGCTGTCGCTGCACGGGGCGCGCAACTTTCCATTTGCCAAAGAAAGCAGCGACTTGGATGTGGAGCTGCCCGACGGCTGTGACGACGACGCTTACCTGGAAGCCTTGGACCAAGCCTTCATGGCCTTGGAATCCCGCTTTGACCCGGATCTGGTGATTTACTTGGCAGGTGCCGACCCGCACGAGGGCGATCGGCTGGGGCGGCTCAAACTGAGCTTTGATGGTTTGGAGGCGCGTGACCGTCGCGTCTTTGATTGGGCATTCAACCGCCGCTTGCCCTTGGCCTTTGCCATGGCCGGTGGTTATGGGGCCCAAATTGCAGATACCGTGCAGGTGCAAGTCAATACCTACCGTGTCGCCCAGGCGTACTGGCGACGCTGGCAAAATCGTACCCAATGACTTCCACGCCCAACCTTCGCCCCCAAGCAGAACCGCGCAGCGCCTTCAAGGTCTTTCGTCGCATTGACACCCGATGGATGGACAACGATGTGTACGGCCACGTCAACAACGTGGTGTATTACAGCTGGTTCGATACCGCGGTCAACGCCCATCTGATCGAGCAGGGCGCGCTCGACATTCACCACGGCCAAACCATTGGCTTGGTGATCGAAACCCAATGCAATTACTTTGCGCCCTTGGCGTTTCCGCAAATTGTTGAAGCTGGCATCCGTGTGGCCAAGTTGGGTTCGTCCAGCGTGCGCTACGAGGTCGGCTTGTTTGCCCAAGGGGAAGAAATGTGCGCTGCCCGTGGGCACTTTGTGCATGTGTATGTGGATAAAGAAAACCGTCGGCCTGTCCAGGCCCTGCCTTTGAACTTGAAAACTGTCTTGGAGAAATTGGTATGAGCACCACGCAAAACAACGTCGCCGCTGTAGACCACGTGATGAACTCACGCATGTCGGCCCGCGCCTTCACCCAGCAGCCCGTGTCACGTGCGTTGATTGAAGAAATTTTGCAGGTCGCCAGCCGCGCCCCTTCGGGCACCAACACCCAGCCTTGGAAGGTCTATGTGTTGCAAGGCCCAAGCCGCGACAGCTTGGTCGAGAAGGTGTGCGCAGCACATGAAGCCATGAGCCACAACTCAGAGCTGGCCAAAAACTACCAAGAGCAATACGACTACTACCCTGCGAAGTGGGTGAGCCCATTCATTGACCGCCGCCGTGAAAACGGTTGGGGCCTGTACGGTTTGCTGGGCATTGGCAAAGGCGACAAAGAAAAAATGCATTTGCAACACCAACGCAACTTCAAGTTCTTCGATGCGCCTGTGGGCCTGATGTTCACGGTCGATCCTGTGATGGGCCGCGGCTCTATGTTTGACTACGGCATGTTTGTGCAAAACATCATGTTGGCTGCGCGTGCGCGTGGCTTGCACACCTGCCCACAGGCGGCTTGGAACCACTTCCACAGCATCATCTTGCCGCACATTGGCGCGGGCGAGGGCGAAATGTTGGTGTGCGGCATGGCCCTGGGCTATGCGGACGAGAGCGACAAGGTCAACACCTTTGTCACGCCACGCGTGCCCGTGAGTGAATTCACCCATTGGGTTGCATAACCCGAACGACTGACACAGATGATCATCACGAGCCTGCTCGACACCGATCTTTACAAGTTCACCATGATGCAGGCGGTGCTGCATCAGTTTCCGAGCGCGCAAGTCTCGTACAAGTTCAAGTGTCGCAACCCAGGCGTCGCCTTGGCGCCTTATGTGCAAGAAATCCGTGACGAAATTCGCTCTTTGTGCAGCCTGCATTTTCAAGATGCCGAGCTGAACTGGTTGCGTAGCTTGCGCTTCATCAAGAGCGATTTTGTGGATTTCTTGGGTCTTTTTCGCCTGAATGAAAAATACATCCAGGTGGAAGCCTTGCCCAATGGCGAAATTGACATCAGCATTCAGGGGCCCTGGCTGCACACCATTCCGTTTGAGATTCCGGTGCTGGCCATCGTCAACGAGGTGTACTTTCGCAACACGCAAAAAGTGCCCGACTTTGTGGAGGGGCGTCGTCGCCTCGATCAAAAAATCGAAGCGCTGCACGCCGAGCGTTTGAGCGATTTGAAGATTGCCGACTACGGCACCCGTCGCCGTTTTTCCAAAGCCTGGCATGAAGAGTTGCTGCGTGTGCTGGCGTCCAAATTGGGCACCGGTGCGCAAGGTCAACTGGCGGGGACCAGCAATGCCTTGTTTGCCATGAAGCTTGGGCTCACGCCCTTAGGCACCATGGCGCATGAGTATTTGCAGGCCTGCCAAGCGCTGGGCCCGCGTTTGCGCGACAGCCAAGTGTTTGGTTTTGAGACTTGGGCCCGCGAATACCGGGGCGACTTGGGCATTGCGCTGAGCGATGTTTACGGTATTGAGCCGTTCTTGCGCGATTTCGACATGTACTTTTGCAAGCTGTTTGATGGTGCGCGTCACGACAGCGGGGACCCATTCACTTGGGGCGAACGCATGATCGCGCACTACCGCAACAACCGCGTGGACCCCATGACCAAAACGTTGATCTTCAGCGATGGTTTGACGGTCGAGCGCATCATTGCCCTGTACCAGCAGTTCAGAGGGCGTTGCCAATTGGCTTTTGGCATTGGCACCAACCTGACCAATGACCTCGGCTATGAGCCGCTGCAAATTGTGATCAAGATGGTGGAGTGCGACGGGCAGCCCGTGGCCAAGTTGTCAGATACGCCTTCTAAGAACATGTGTGAAGACCAAAAGTATTTGGCTTATCTGCGGCAGGTGTTTGACATCGAACAGCCGACATAAACTGGCCATGAAATACATCCACATCGGGGTTTTGTTTGCCATCGCTTGGGCGCTCAATGCGGTGGCGCCTGGGTTGCTGGCGCATTTCAGTGGGTTCGACGGTGTGGAAGCTGCATTGGCGGCTTCGCTGTGGTGTGCCGGAATTTTTTTGCTGTTTGGGTGGGCGTGCAGTCGTGCAGCAGAGGGGACCTTGTTTCCTAGCTTCACCCTGCAATTGCTGATCGGCATCGTGCTGCACGATGCCTTGGCGCCTTTGTCGACGGAGCTGACGTTATCGGTCGTGGTGTGTACAGCGTTGGCCGCGATCATTCTGAAATCAGGCGGCGATGAGATTGAGCGCCAAGACTTTTTGCGCATCGCATTCCCCACGGTCATGATGGCCATTGGGGGTTATTTGGTGACCTTCTTGGTCATGTTCCCATTGCTGCTCTGGCTGGGACTGGATGGCAAAACCGCAGCCTTGTTGGCGGCCATCATTGGCTCGACGGACCCCGCCGCCTTGATTCCCACCTTGAAGCAGTTGGTGTTCAAAGTACCCTTCAAACGGGTGGCCAATTTGTCGGTGGCGGAGAGTGCTTTGAACGATGCCGTGGGGGCCATCTTCGTGGGCGCAGTGGCGACCATGGTTGTGTCGGGCGCTTCGCTGGATAACTTGACGAGTTTGACCACAGGCTTGTTCAGTGGTGACAACCTTTGGCATCTGGGGCAACAGTTCTTGTTTGGGATCGTTGCCGGTGTGCTGGGTTGGTGTGGCATGTATGCGTTTGAGCGCTACAAATCGCGCCGACACGAAGCAAAAACGCCAGAAGCGCCTTATGACTTCGCGATGGTGTTGGCGGTCCCTTTGCTCACCTTTGTGTTGGCGCAGGCCATGCATGGCAATGGGTTCTTGGCCGCCTTCGTGGCTGGGTTGTTGGCCAACTTCAACCATGGCACGCATTACTTTCACGGCTTGTTGCATCACCTTGAGGTCAAAATTGAAAGCGTGGCCAAACCCACCATCTTCATGATGGTCGGTCCTTTTGTGGCCATGAGCGACTTGATGGACACGGTGTGGTTAGGGTTGTGCGTGGCCTTGTTGTTCATGGGGGTGGCACGGCCATTGGCGGTGTTGATTTCTTTGGCACCAACGTCGATCAGCCTCAAAGAAAAATTGTTTCTGTGCGCTGTGCGTGAAACTGGCGTGATTCCGGTTGTGCTGGCTGTGATCACGGCGGCCCAGTTTCCCGACCTGAGCTTGCTCATGCCTTTGACGGCTTGGGTGGTGATTTGGACCTTGACCCTGTTGCCCGCCATCACGGCGTGGTGGGCGCAACATTTGCAGATGCTCGAACATGCATCAACTTCTACTTCTGATTGAAAGACTGACCTATGAAACACAAAATCATCGTCGCTTGCCCTATTTTTGAAGAAGTGCTGGCGCGCTTGCGTGAGCACTTTGACGTCACTGACAACCAAGCCAATGAAGTCTGGACCAAAGCCGAATGGACGAACAAGTTGTCACAGCACACCGCTGCATTGACCACCGGTGCCGATCCGGTCGATGCCGAGGTGTTGGCTGGCTGCCCACAGCTCAAGGCGGTGGCCAATATGGCCGTGGGCTACAACAACTTGGATGTGCCGGCCCTGACGGCTCGCGGCATCCAAGCCAGCAACACCCCCGATGTGTTGACCGAAACCACGGCCGACTTTGGTTTTGCCTTGTTGATGGCCACGGCGCGCCGCATCACCGAGAGCGAACATTTCCTGCGCCGTGGCGAGTGGAAGCAATGGCGCTACGACATGTTTGCCGGCACCGAGGTGCATGGCAGCACGCTGGGCATTTTGGGCATGGGGCGCATTGGCCAAGGCATTGCACGTCGTGGCGCGCACGGCTTTGGCATGAAGGTGATTTATCACAACCGTTCACGCTTGAGCCCAGAGGCAGAAAGCGAATGCAAAGCCACCTATGTGAGCAAAGAAGAATTGCTCAAAACCGCCGACCATGTGGTGTTGGTGGTGCCGTACAGCCCGGCATCTCATCACACGATTGGCGCGGCTGAGCTGGCCCACATGAAACCCACGGCCACGCTGATCAACATCGCGCGCGGTGGCATCGTCGATGACGCGGCTTTGGCCGTGGCCTTGCGCGAGCGCCGCATTGCCGCCGCAGGTTTGGATGTGTTCGAAGGCGAACCCAAGGTCCATCCAGATTTGTTGACCGTGCCCAATGTGGTGTTGACACCGCACATTGCCAGCGCGTCTGTGGCCACCCGCATGGCCATGGCGACCTTGGCGGCCGACAACCTGATCAGCTACCTGACCCAAGGCAAATCGATCACGCCGCTCAACACCGTGGGTGCATGATGGAAGTCTGGATCGCCGTCGGTGTTGGCGTCTTCAACGCCTTGTTGCTGGTGGCACTGTTGCGTCGCCCCAGTGGCAACGAAGCCGCTAACTTGGTGTTGCAGCAGAGCCTACAAAGCATGCACGAAAAGCTCGAACGCATTGAGCGTGAGCTACGTACCGAAATTGCCGAATCGTCGCGAGGCGGGCGCCAAGAGTTGACGCAAAACCTGGCCTTGTTTCAGCAAAGCCAAGTGCAACAGCTCACGCTGATGCAAAAAAGCATCGGCGACACGCTGAATCAACAGCTGCAACAACTGCAAAAAAGCAATGCCGATAAGCTCGATGAAATGCGCCGCACGGTGGACGAAAAACTGCAAACCACCTTGGAAAAACGTTTGTCCGAGAGCTTCAAGCAAGTGGCCGAACGTTTGGAACAAGTGCACAACGGTCTGGGCCAAATGCAAAAACTGGCCGATGGTGTGGGCAGCTTGCAGCGCGTGCTGACCAATGTCAAAACACGTGGCATGTTTGGTGAGGTGC
>Ga0228701_1000301_pt1 | contig 44021 bp, 80 predicted proteins | sample McNCre117_Aug_MG_2_FD_178017 | JGI IMG/M metagenome (GOLD analysis project Ga0228701, IMG submission 178017) | Freshwater microbial communities from McNutts Creek, Athens, Georgia, United States - 11-17_Aug_MG | ecosystem: Environmental > Aquatic > Freshwater > Creek | place: USA: Georgia... | reverse complement strand
GCGCACCATTTGACATTCGATTCAATTTCATATATACTATATACAATACATTCGGGATGTAGCACAGACTGGTAGTGCATCTGCTTTGGGAGCAGAGGGTCGTAGGTTCAAATCCTATCATCCCGACCAATTTTGAGGTGAACGTTATGATCGTAAGAGCCAAGACTAAGAAGGGTAAAGAACGAATCAAGCGTTTCGGTGAAGAATGGTTTCTTCTGAAAACATCTGATACCGTTGCGTTTGCCCAGAGAAATGGTCCTTGGGGTTACATTCGTTCAGCTAGAGTCAAAGACGAGGAACGATGGATTCATCTCATCGATGACCATGACTTTGATATTGTAAGTTTGTAAATCTTTGCCCGTGTAGTCCAATTGGTAGAGACATCAGATTTAAGTCCTGATAAGTAGGAGTTCGAATCTCCTCACGGGTACCAGTTAAAGCAGAGTTGGCATATTGGTTGTGTCCTAGCCTTCCAAGCTAGTCAAACGAGTTCGATTCTCGTACTCTGCTCCATTTTGGCCCCATAGCTCAGTTGGATAGAGCACAAAGCTTCTACCTTTGGTGTCGGGAGTTCGAATCTCTCTGGGGTCGCCAATTTGCCCTTGTAGTGAAATGGATATCACGCCACGCTACGGACGTTGTATTAGGAGTTCGAATCTTCTCAAGGGCGCCAAATTATATCTCGCTGGTGTAAGGGTAACATACGAGTCTCCAAAACTCTTGATTGCGGTTCGAATCCGTAGCGGGATACCAAGTATAAATAAAGTTTGCCGCCCCTACCTTTCGGTGTAAGGGTTTAGCGTACTACGCTGGCTTATATTATAAGGAATCTAGGGCATAGTGCGCACTATGTGACGATAGATGAACCGAGTTTTTAGCTGTGTAGCATAGCGGCAAATGCGCCACCTTCATACGGTGTTCATCGTCAGTTCGAGTCTGACCACAGCTACCAATTCGCCAAGTTAGCTGAGATAGATTAGCGTGTGCCTGAAGAGCACGAAAGGTTGGAGCGTTACCAACACTTGGCACCAATTATCGTATCTGTCTACGTTAGAGGTACAGCGGTGGACCGTACCAAACGACAGAATCCACCAAATGTTTCCTTGGTGTAGACAAGAGGTTGTTATGGATGTCTTCGAAGAACGCAAGAAAAAACTTGACAAGATTCGTGGTTTCGACTATAATGAACTCGCTATGTTGGAAAGTGGTGAGCCTCTCCCACTAGAGTACCTAGTGAATTTAAACATCCCAAAAGATTTACAGTTGAATGTTGTCGTGGCAGAATAGCGATGCGGCGGATTGCAAACCCGTCCTATGCTGGTGCAAATCCAGTCGACAACTCAAGTTTATGCCCCGTTAGTTAAATGGTATAACTTCGTCCTTACACGGCGATTTCGGCAGTTCGATTCTGTCACGGGGTACCAATCATGACGAACCACCATCGTTAACGGTGGCGCTGCACCCAGAGGCGATAAGATCCCCCTGACGGATCTGGGATTATTTTGGCAGTGTAGCATAGCGGCTAATGCAGCACCTTCATACGGTGACGACCATAGGTTCGAATCCTATCACTGCCACCAATTTGCTCCTATAATTAAATGGTATAATCCATTCTTGGTAAGAATGAATTCTGAGTTCGATTCTCGGTGGGAGCACCAGACTATATAGATTTATGCGGATGTAACTCAGTTGGTAGAGTGTGACCTTGCCAAGGTCAATGTCGAGGGTTCGAACCCCTTCATCCGCTCCAATTTCACTTTACTTTTACGCTGTTCTGGCGTATAATATTTATTATTCATTGGGGTATCGCCAAGCGGTAAGGCAACGGGTTTTGATCCCGTCATTCCTAGGTTCAAATCCTAGTGCCCCATCCATTTGAGGGAGAGTATATGTTTAGTTCAATTATATTGTTCATTGTATCTACAGTAGTAATACTATCATCTATTGCATTTGCAATCTTTTTGGTAGCCCTGCTGTGTAAACTAGTAATACATATGTTCTACTTCGTTACGAACAGAGAGCCTAATCCTGAGAATACATCCATATCTCATATATTCTCTTTGGTTTTAGGTGGAATATTTCTAGCTGCTGTTTCAATGGCAGAGGATGCTAATGAAAAGAGTTCTAATACTAGTAGAAGTACATCTTCTAGTGGTAAAACAACTTATCTCGTTGAGAGGTATAATCTTGGTGCTTGGATCGGCTGTGGTGATTCACCTAGCGAAGTTCAAGCGATTACCAAAGCCAACAATGTCTCCAATTTCTATAACGGCGCTAGAGTTCGCGTAATCGAATATGTCGATGGTAAGCGAAAAGGAACAAGTTGGATATCGTAAAGTGATTGTTGGATGATTGCTAGAGAGGCTTATCAGCACGGTTTGCTAAACCGATGGAGTATACATACTCACACAGGTTCGAATCCCACCCCTTCCGCCAAAATAAGGAGTATCGATGGGTAACATAGAGATGCGATTCGTTTATGACTGTGAGACTATGGAAAAGGTTCTGCAGTATCGTTTCGTTATTGATGATTGGAACGCAACAAATTGGCAGACTGTTCCCACTGTGCTTGGTGTAATTGATGATGATGGAAAGGTGACTGCGTATGACAACGAAGAATGATGTGACTGGCGATTCAATTCGCACTAAGACAGTCAGCAAAGCATATAGAGATAATTACGACCGAATCTTCCGCAAGAAAAAGAAAGCGGTGAAGAAGGAAGAGTCAAGTGAAAGTAAAGATCGGTAATGAAGAAGGAAGAGTCAAGTGAAAGTAAAGATCGGTAATTATGTTGGATGGGTGGGTCCATATCAAATCGCACAAGCGATTCTTTTCTTCGTCCCAAAGGTGAAGGACGAATACGGATTCCCTCACACAGATCCTCGCGTCAATAAGTTTGGTGAGTGGCTCGCTCATGGCTCGATAGCACCAGATACAAAAACCTGGCGGCTGTCCGGCGAACGTCCCAAGACTTGGCTTTACAAGTTCTGCGATTGGGTGCAGACGAAGCGTAAACGCACTGTTAAGGTTCACATTGATCGTTGGGATATTTGGAGCATGGATATTACCCTTGCTTACATTATTCTTCCTATGCTCAAGCAGCTAAAGAAAAAGCATCAAGGTGCACCGTACACAGATGATGAAGATGTTCCTGAGGAACTGCGCAGCACTGCTTGTGCACCGAAAGAAAACGAATGGGATACTGACGAGAATCACTTCAAGCGTTGGAACTGGATCATGGGTGAAATGATCTTTGCGTTTGAGTCGAAGCTAGATAATAGCTGGGAAGATCAGTTTCGTTCTGGTGAGCATGATACATACTTTGAGCGCACAGATGACAGCGAATTCTCAGAGATGAAGGAGGGCCCGAATCATACCTACAAGTGCGACTATGAAGGTATGCATAAGTATCAGGATCGTATCAAGAATGGCTTCCGTCTATTTGGGAAGTATTACGAAGGACTTTGGGATTAGGAGAAAGAGATGTCACTTGTTCTTATTGCAGACGCAGCTGGTCGACCAAAAGATTGGGTCAACTTTGAAGTTGCCGCTGCATACTACACACGCGATAAAGTAATTTGGGAAACTGGAGATAAGCTAAAGAGATTCACAGGAGGCATCAATGCCAAGTCTGGTGAACGTAGCTACCTAGAAATCTCATCTATCGTGGGTGTGACAGGAGAACTATTGTCAGATTCTTTCTTCACGAAGGAAAGTCAATACGCTGATAGATATATCATGTATGCCCGCGATAAGCATATGTGTGCATATTGCGGAAGTGTCCATGAACCAAAGTCTCTGACTATCGACCACGTTCATCCTAGAAGCAAGGGTGGAAAGAACACATGGACCAATTGCGTGACTGCGTGTAAGCCATGTAACCTACGCAAGGGTAGCAAGACTCTAGACAAGCTGAACATGGAACTACTATACGTTCCATATGCACCTAATGTATTCGAACGGATGATTTTACAGAACAGAAGAATACTTGCGGATCAGATGGAGTATCTACTCGCAAGAGTTCCTAAGCATAGCAGGCTGTTTCAATGACAGACGATGACTACAAAGAGATTGCATCAGAAATGGAAACCCTGTTTGGGGCAAGTATTGCACACTCAGTCCATGAGCCATTGAAGTTCGCATTCCAAATCAAGCTTGCGCAGCGGGCAATAGCCCGCCGCAAGGCCGAGGAAGCCCAGGTTCTCTCCACTCCAGCTGAACCCGAGGGAACCCCTGACCCGGTATCTGGAGACTCTGGCCAGGGGGTTCCAGACGCCCAAAGTCCCGGAAGCGACTCTAATGAGGGTCTGGAGAAACCCGCTCCAATCGAATCCTAGAGCGTTTCCAGCGGGTCAGCTAAGTGATTGATTTGTAAAGACTTTTTCGAATTGAGTTTTTGATTGGTTTAGCTATAATAAGCCTATGATGAAAAAGCGAATCGACTCTGATCTGGCTGTGAAGGAATTCCTAGCGGCGGTTGAGGCTAAGGCAGCCAGCTTGGGTGCAAATGGTGGCAACGCCATGCACCAGTTCACGATGGGTTATCTGGAAGGGTTCTTTCAGACCCACGCAAGCAAGGCTCTCGTTAAGACGATGGTCGAACGGACTAAGACCATTAAGGAATCCATGGACCCGGGTCCGGGTTTCGCCCTAAGATCTTGATTCTTAATCGGTTTTCTCTATTGAGTTTTCCATCAGTTTCGATATACTAATCATATGAATTACGAAAACGAATACACTCTCAAGGGCTCTGAGGAACTCAGTGCGCGGTTCAATGATCTGGCTGATTGTTTCAGCGACTTCTATAAGGAAGTCTGGGGCTTCCGCCCGCGGTACATGCCGATGATCGCGGCTTACTACGAGAGCGAAGCTGCATTGCAGGCAGCGTACAATCAGCTGGAGCGGGACATGGAGGAGCTTTCCGTGGACGCGGTGCGCGTCTTTGACCAGAGGGATCAGGAGGAAAAGCAGGCTATCGATTCATTCGAGGCCTACGTCTCCCAGTGCATTCAGGTCGGCGCTGGCAATCGGGCTAATGCGATTGCTTGGATCTGCGAGTCTTACGGAGTCGAAAACTCCGAGGGACAGGCGGGGTGGGAAGACCTGGAATGGAAGGTTGGCATCCCGTTCGGTTACATCAACAAGAGTCTGTCTGCATGAAAACCTATCGTCTCGCTGGCAAGGAAATCGGTCACGGTGGCATCAATTGCCCGTGTTGCAATCGCTACAGGAGTCGCGGAAGCAACAAAACGACAAAGACGGCGATCAATCGTCAGTTCCGTCGGAACTATCGCATCGATTCCTATGAGGCGTAATGTGATGCGATGCCGCCGTAGGCGGCTGGTATACCTTGCGATTAGGAAAATGAATGATTGCCCTGCGTGAAATTACAGACTGGTTACCAGCGTATAACCACACCTATCTATTCGACGGATCTGATGCAGTCGCATACATAAAAGGTGGTTCAACTGATCCCATCTATTTCAAAAAGCCTTTGAAGATTGATAGACGCGGTAGGAAGTTTATCGAATTGAAGGTGAATCCTTTTGCTGCGGTAAAGTCTGATGCCAGACTGTGGCGCGTTAAGAGTAAATCCAATGTCTATCTTGTCACATTCAAGAATGATAATTGGAATTGCCAGTGCGCTGGCTTTCAGTTTCGAGGAAGCTGCAAACACATCAATGGAGTGATGGACAAGTATGTCGTATAATTGGTCTTTGTTTGCTGCTACTATGGTTGTGATTGCAACAATTATCATCAATTTTGGTCCGCATGATGACGATGGAGATGATGAATGATTTCCGAAAACGAACAGAAGATGGTCGATGAATGTATGGACTATCTGGACTTTGAAAAGGTCCATAAGGTAATGACATTCCTCGATTGGAAATGGGGCATGGTCAACGTGGGGAAGTAAGATGAAAGTAACATTTGAAATGGAATATGATCAGGTCGATGCTATCATCGTCGGTCAACTCAAGGAAGCGCACAAGGGTGCAATGGTTGATCTTGACTTTGAACTTGCTAAGGCAATTGAACTTGTGCTGCGTCACTGGATGCTCTGGGATGAGTATAATACTTGGTTCAAGGAAGTGTGTGGGGCGAAGGAAGATCTGTACTAATAATGTGGACTCTACTTATTTGCTATGCTACGTTTCAGGGTGTCTGTGGTACTACAATGAAAATCAACTACCCATCTGAGGAAGTATGTGTCAGATATCAGACAACATATCTCAAGCAAATTGGACCTGGTGGTTGGGCTTTATGTTTTCCTAAGGATAAGTGAGTATCGTAAGTTATTGATTTCATTGGGTCTTTTTCGCTTTACTTTCCCTTCTGTTTTAGTATAATTGTACTCTATAGAAGGAGATGAGTAATGGCTAAGGTAGTATACAACGATGGGTTTGGTGGGTTCAGCCTTTCGGCGGCGGCAATAGACCGATATTGGGAACTCAAGGGCGAGGCTCGTCCGGAGCATTGGAGCGACAAGGGAGTGGACCGGTCCGATCCGGTCCTCGTTCGGGTAGTTGAAGAATTGCGCCGGAAGGCAAACGGCGCCTATGCTCGCTTGATGGTCCGCGAACTCAAGGATGGTACGCTGTATCGCATAGAAGAGTATGATGGCGCTGAGTCTGTAGTGGCTCGGGATGAATATGAGTGGAGTGTTGCGTAATGCGACACTCCCCCTTGAAAGAGTATAAATGAGATGTCGTATAAGTCTGCATTGATTGCTGCTGGTGCCGAAGTCTTGAACTTCGAATACTTTGGATTCTATTCGGGTCAGTGGTTCGCCCAGGTTCGCTACAACGGCGAGACTGGTTGGATTCAGGGTACTTATGGCAGCTGCTCATACTGTGATTCTTATGAAGCTGACTTTGGATATCCTGAAGATGATGAGAATGATGAGGAATATCAGAAGCGACTTGCTGACTTTGGGCGCAGTTATCTGTCGCCACTGCCCGCCTCACATTTTCTGCCAAGTCTAGATACAGACTCGGAATGGGATGGTGATGCTGAAGAAGCCGCTGATTGGATTCGTAAAATTGAAGGAGTTATGTAATGACTAATCGTTTTGACTTTGAACAGCAGATTATGGATTGTTGGCATATTGTCGATGATCTGAGTGTACTGAGTGAAGCTGTGATTGAACATCCTGATATCAACAAGGATAAGATTGCGAATATTCTTATTGGGCTTGAGCAACTTTATGCTATCAAGTTTGATAAGATGTTCCGCACGTTTGAAACTATGGTTCGTGAGCGAGAAATCTAATGATTCTGCAAAATCAGATTCGCTGTAAGGTCTGTGGCGATGAACCCTTTTCGGCGCATCGTCACGACTACAAGACCTGTGAGTGTGGCGCTGTTGCTGTCGATGGCGGCATGGACTATCTGAGGCGTGCTGGCAATCCTGAAGGATATGAAGACCTCAGCTATTCCATGGATGATCAGGTGATTACTGATTGTAGGGAAGCACTCAACTGGGCAGAGGACACAGGTCGCAATGATCTTGGAAGGGTTCTTGCGGTGATCCGTGTTCTGAAGAAGTATGATAAGCTGAAGGTGTAACATGAAACAAGAACTTGAACAACAGCTGCTGACAGCATACCCAAAGATCTTTTCGCAGCCATTCGGTGGGTTCTGCGTTGGCGATGGTTGGTATCATATTCTTGAGGCACTCTGTCGCCGCATTCAGGCAACGATTGACAATCGTGAGGAGCACATTCTCTGGCTTCAAAAGGAAGGCAAGGCAATCAACATCGATCCGATTGAGCAGGTTGTCGTTGCTCAGATCAAGGAAAAGTTTGGTGGGCTGCGTTTCTACTACGATGGCGGCAACGAAGAAATCTCAGGCATGGTAGAGATGGCTGAGTCTTGGGCATATCACACTTGCGAGACTTGTGGCAATCGCGGTAAGATGCGAGGCAATAGTTGGGTCTATGTTGCTTGTGATGAACACACCCGCAAGGAAGATAAGTGATGAATAGAGATGATATTATTCGCATGGCAATGGACGCTGGACTGCGCGGGATAGCAGAAGGCGAGATGGAAGTCGAAGGCAGCATGTTCGATTTCCTTGGAAACTTTGCCGCCCTTGTTGCCGCAGCCGAGCGCGAGGCGTGTGCGAAGGTGTGTGATGCCTACGGAATGCCTGATGGAACGAGTCACACAGCGGCCGGCGACGTGCTCGTCGCCGACATGACGGATCCGGACTGGGAACCGGTGATGAAGCGTGCGGCAGACGAGGTATGGCACGACTTAGAATATGTGCGCGCCGAGGACTACGACGCTCTCGCCGCCGAGGTTACGAAGCTGCGTGCCGATGCGGAGATTCTGCGCGCCGCAGGAATTGTCGAGGTGTCTATCCGCAATGCCAGCGTCAGGGAGTACATGCTGCACTGGGAGACGCGGACACGGAATGCAGAGGTTGAAGTTGAGAAGCTGCGAGCCGATGCGGAAAGGTATCGGTGGCTGCGAAGTAACGTCCAGTTTTGGGAATGGATGGCTACGCATGGCTCCGACGCCAGCTTTGACGCCGCCATCGACGCCGCACGTGAAGTGAAGCAGCACTGTAAGAAGTGCGGTGGGCTGATGAAACCAGGACTACACTGGCAGATGTTTATGGTAATCTATTGCAAAGTTTGTAAGAGGATCTGGTGGTGAACAAGCGTCTAGAAGAACTTGCTGAACAGGCTGGTTTTGTTGACTACATGGTTTATGGTCGGATAGAATCAAAAGAAGATGTTCTGAAGAATTTTGCCGAATTGATTGTTCGAGAATGCGCCAATTATGCTTTTTCTGATGATCAAGAACATAAGGCAATGCTAAAACATTTTGGGGTTGAGTGATGAACGAACGAATTATAAAATCTCAAGGACATTGGCACTTAGTCTATCATCCAACATTAGATGGTCGCCATTCATTTACTATTGAACGAATCACACACAGAAAAGAATTGTATGATGGCATTACACTGGAAAAAGCTATACAGCGATTTGACGAAGTGGTTTTAGAACATTTTGGAGTTGAAGAATGAGTAATCTATGGTTTAACATTCGTTTCGGCGCCCGACATTTCCAACTATCCAAAGATTGGGAAATATCGTTTACTGTAAATCACTATTGGATTGAAAACAAACCCAATAAATGGTTTGCGGTATATTGTTTTTTCGGAAAACATTTTGGAGTTGACTGATGATTCAGTATCCACCAGATAGCGAACCACATATTCAATGGAATCACATTGATGGACCAATGTTGGTTTGCCGTGATGGAACACCGCATTGGTTGACCATGCGAGAACGACTTTGGTTGAAAATGGGATTTACCAACATCAATGAGTTGGATGAAAAGTATTGTCAATACCCACCCCACAAAGGGAATAAGGTATGAACGAACGAATTCATATTCTTGCTGAAGAAGCGGGTCTTTATTGCGATGGAACTCCTGATGCTTGGGATCAAGAGGCTATTGAAAGATTTGCTCGCCTAATCGAACAGGATTTTATTCGACGCATCAAAAATAAAAATAATCCTGGATATACTGATATTGTTAGTGATGGCGGCATGGATCCGAGGAATTGAAGAATGAATGAACGAATTGAAAAAATGTGGGTAGACGGCACTGGGTGTAGTGTTCCGCGTAAGGGGAAATTTTCGAGCGTTGGTGCTGTACACATCGAGAAATTTGTCGAGTTGATTGTCAAGGACTGTATCAAAGTCTGCAACTCTAGGGTAGGCAACAGCGATTACAATACTGGCAGGATGCATTGTGCATCAGATATCAAAGACCATTTCGGAGTTGAGTGATGAATCTTGACCAGTTAGCGTTACAGTGCTATGAAGAATGCGGTGATTACCATCTTGGTAGCGTCCCGCAGTTCAATCACAAAAAGTTTGCCGAGTCGATCATCAAGGAATGTGTAGAGGTTGCTTACAAGTATGATGAGCCAAAACTATCTGGACCAGGACTAATGATTGGTACTATGATTGAAGAACATTTCGGAGTTGAGTGATGAACGAACGAATCAAAGAACTTGCTAACGAGGCTGCAAAATATAGTGCTGTGATGGCATTACCAACTGGACAATCAGGCGATGGATTATTTGTCGAAAAGTTTGCCGAGTTGATTGTCCGAGAATGCCTAAACAATATGGAAGACTGCGACGGTGATCTAGATTTTGCCATCTGGAAAACGAAGAAAGATTTTGGAGTTGAATGATGAGTGACTACTATCCTGACAAGTGGGTTGTGCTGAAGATCACGCCAAAGAAGGGCAAGGTCTGGTATCGTGTGTTCGGTTCTTGGTACGGTGGATACGCTGGCGCTGATTCTTGGAAGCTGAATAGCGGCATCACCAAGGCTGAATTCAAAGAGCCGTCGATTATGTTTCATGGCACTTCTGGTTCCGTCTATTACTGCCACAAGAATCACTATGGCATGAGTTCATATTCTCAGAGTGTTCTGCTTGGTATGCAAAAGCAAGCAGAGGAAGTTGGCGCAAAGGTTGAAGTTATCTGGGACAAACTAGAAGTTGATGATTGGCTCGAAATGGAGTGGACGTGATGAATTACTATGAAATGTGGCAACCGAAGATTGATGAAGTCATGGATAACTTTGACTTTGAGCGAGTCCATCGTGTCATGACGTTTCTTGATTGGAAGTGGCATTCATCAGAAATGTCAGTTCCGACTATTCCTGATATGCGCGTTCAAGTTCGCAGATTGATTCGCGATGCCATCAATCTTTACGCCACTGGTAGAGATGCTACTATCGGAACTGGCGGATTCTCCGTCACTGTCGATGGTGGCATTCACGTTCAGTTTATTCTTGATGAGTGGTACGCTCATGAAGGCTAAAGAATATGATGTGATGAGTCGCGCAGTCGAGGACGGTATTGAAATTGGATTGCGTCGCGCATATAAGCATCGCGATACGTCCCCAGGCACAGGTGAAATGGCTGACCTGCGTAGAGAAATCTTCAATGGCGTGATGTTTGAAATCATCGAATGTTTACTTTTGAGGGAAATGAAAATGAGTAAGATTACAAAGTTGTCTGAGCGTGTGCGTCCTGGTAGTGAAGTTGCGCCTTGGGTTCTAGATGAGATCCATAAGATGGAAGATCATATCGATTTTCTTGAACGCGAACTTCGTCAAGGTGAACTTGGTCATCCTTCTGTGAAAGAAATCAACGACGCATACGATCAGGGTTACAAGGATGCTCTGTATGAGAATGCTCTTGCAACGCCTATTGCGCAGCCTAATACTGTTGCCGATGGGGAAGCGCGATTCAAGCTTGAAGAACACATTATGGACGTTTGGCGCATCACGCACGAACTTTCTACACTGTCTGAGTATGTGATTGAGTCTGGCGAGTCTGCTATCGCGAAGCAGGACAAGGTTAGCAATATGCTGATTGGTCTTGAGCAGCTGTATGAGGTCAAGTTTGATAACCTCTGGCGTCAGTTTGAGAAGATGATTCACGATAAGCAGATTGTATGAAGTATTGAAAAATTATGGGTTGCGTAGTGGATATTGTGCTTGCTGCGGAGTACCTGCTGGACAACCTCACGATAATAGTTGCGTTTGGAGTTGAGTGATGAAACTTCTAATTGCCGAATATGATAAGAATGGCGAACATATGAATGGCAACAAGACCATGATTATTGAACGAGACAAGTATACGCGAACTGAAATTCGTTTCGTTCAGACTCATGATGGTTATACCTGCCACATGACTGAAGCGCAAATGATGCTGCTAATGAACGTCCAACCATTGAGTATCAAGTGATGGCATATGCAGATTATAGGTTATGTGATATTTGTAGCGGTAAAGCGTTTTATGACGCAAAACTCAATTATGAGTTTCCAGACAAGAATGGAAATGATGCATATGGAGAACCTATGCAATACGTCCGAGATTCTCACCACAAACTAGATTATCTTGGAGATTGGGCAGTTCTTTGCGTAAATTGTGCCAAGACCCATAAGTGTGTAATTGTACAAACTGGAGTCGAGTGATGAACGAACGAATTCGTAAACTTGCGCTGGATTCTGGACTGCTCAACTATGTGGATAATGAAACTCCAAGGCACTACTTTGTACACTATAATGCATCACCCGATGATGTTGAAGAGTTTGCGCGGCTACTCATTTCAGAGTGTGCGAATGCTCTTGTTGATAACGAACTATACAATCGCCAAATTGGTCATGCATGGCGAGAACACTTTGGGATTGAATAATAATGGATAATCCAGTAAACACACTGCATCTTTGTCTTGCTCATGCAACATATGAAGGCTTTCCTGAGTTTGAGTATAAAACTCGTGATTGGTCTAGCAAGGATGCGACTGCTCTAATTACGAAACGTAGGCGACACCGTGAACTTGATATGTCAGTATACGCTATGTTCCCCCAATCTTGGTCAAACACCGCTCTAGGCTTTGGTGGTATGGCTGGGCAGGCAATCACAAGTGCCTACACTGTGGTTCTTGAAAGCGAAGAAGGATATGGATATTGTGTTTACTTTGGGGGCAGATTCGCGTATAATATACTAAAGCCAACACAGCAATTCTATCACGACATTGCTGAACGAAATATGCACAAGGTTGCAGGAGCAAAAGAACGCTATGAACGAACTAATTCGTGAACTTTGGACCAAGGCTGGTGGGCATTATGATGCTGGCAATCAGCACACTTACCCACAATATACTATTGACAATCCAGAAAAGTTCGCAAAGTTGATTGTTAAGGACTGCATAAACAATATGGAAAACTGCGATGGCGATCTAGATTTTGCCATATGGAAAACGAAGAAAGATTTTGGAGTTGAGTGATGGACTACTATCCTGACAAGTGGGTTGTGCTGAAGATCACGCCAAAGAAGGGCAAGGTCTGGTATCGTGTGTTCGGTTCTTGGTACGGTGGATATGGCGGTTCTGACTCTTGGAGAGCGAACAGCGGAATCACGAAGGTTGAATCTCTTGAAGGCACTTTTGCTTTTCACGGACAGACTGGTTCCGTCTATTACTGCCACAAGGGTCACTACGGCACAAGCGGATACTCTCAGAGTATTCTGAATGGCATTATCAAAGAGTATGAGTATGCTGCTTCTAAATTAGAAGTGATGCCTGAAGATACGAATTGGTTGGAGTTGAGTTATGACTTTCTTTGATTTTGTTATGGGATGTAGTATACTAACCCTCATGTATATTCTAGTGAAGCGAGAGAGTGAATGAAAGCAATCATAGCTGGGTGTAGAGACTTCTATGACTATGGCTTTCTTGAAGAGAAAGCCAAGAATCATCTCAGCGATATTACAGAGATTGTTTCGGGCGGTGCTAGTGGAGTTGACTGGCTCGGTGAGTCCTTTGCTGCAAACAATTCAATTCCTGTTAAGAAATTCCCTGCGGATTGGAAGGCTCATGGGAAGGCTGCTGGACCAATTCGCAATAGACAGATGGCAGAGTATGCTGACTGTCTTATTGCATTCTGGGACGGAGAATCTCCAGGAACCAAGAACATGATTGAAACTATGAAGAAGATGAACAAACCTGTTACGGTGTATATAATATGAGTGACATCTGGCCAACCCTAGTTGCTGATTATGAAATTTAATTGTGGCGAGACTATCACAGAAAGGCATGAGAGGCTAGAAAAATGGCATCGTTGGTTTGCTTGGCATCCTGTGCGGATTGGATCGCGAGACTGTCGTTGGCTTGAATATGTAGAGCGCAAAGGAACTTTGGCTCTTGGTTGGGATGATGTTTGGTGGAATTGGGAATATCGAGAGATTGTGAAGTGAGCAACTGTAAAAACTGCTGGAAGTGTCTTGATGGCGTTATGGTAGAATTGTTCACCAATCCAGATAAGGAAGGCGATCAATATTCATTCAAGATTCCAGCAACGTCTACAAGAATGCTGTTGTGTCCGAATTGCGGATGTAAGCGTTGTCCAAAGGCATCTGATCACGAATTAGAATGCACGGACAGTAATGAAGCAGGACAAGAAGGGAGTGTGTATCGATGAGTATTTGGCATTTCAATAAAATCGTTGAAGAATATGAGCACCTCATTGGTCGTGACTACAAACACAATCTTGATGATGCTGTGTATGAGTTCTACGGTATTGTTTGGGGCAAGGATGATCTATATTATGGCATGTGCTGCAAAGAACCAAACCACAACCCAAAGTTGGTGCTTCTATCATGCGTAGGCAGCATCGAGAATCAGGGATTCGAATTGGTGGAAAAGTGAAATTCTATCAACACAACGAACATCATCAGTATACATATAGATTAGAACGTCGAACAATGCTTGGCGGCGGCGCATGGGTAGCTTTTATTATTTGCAGAGTAAGTTGAAGTGGATTCCTTGTCTATGGATCGGCAACTCAATCGCAAGACCAAGGATTGCTCTACAGCCATGATAGTTGAGAGGAAGAAAATGAATAAGTTTGTACAGTTTATCGGCGCAGTAGGATTCGCTGTTGGTATATCTTTGTTGATTGCTGCTGTAATAGGATTTGTAACTAAATAGTTAGGTACAACCCAAATGATCATAATGATGAAGGGATACGTTTTTAAGTTTCTTCTATACATCGATATTCTTTTTGAATCGCTGATCTGGCGTGATCCTGGTATCACTATATCGGCGAGATGTGGTCTAGCACTACGTCACGGCAATCCTTGGTTCTGGTGTAAACTAGGCAAGGCACTAAACTGGATAGAAAAAGACCATTGCGAAATGGCTATCCAAAACGATATCGACCGCGCTGAAAAAGCTATAAAAATCCTCAAGGAAATCGACTCTCCGTAAGTCATTGATTTTCTTGAGGTTTTTGCCATTGAGTTTTCCTCTCTTCCCAGTATACTTTAATTATAAAGTGAATTGAGAGAGAAAGACAGATGGCATACGTTTCGCAGGATATGAAGGCTCAGAAGGCTCCCCCTTATTAAGGCTGTACTGAAAAAGTACGGTATCAAGGGCACGCTTTCGGTGCAGAATCACTCCAGCATTAGTCTGAATATCAAGTCGGGTAAGATCGACTTCATTGAAAACTATCTGGCTGAAAACACCAACAGGCAGCCGATGGCCGCAGATAACGTCATCTATATCCGCGAAAAGCGAGTCCTGAACATCAACAAGTATTGGTATCAGGAACACTTCTCGGGTAAGGCTAAGAAGTTTTTCGATGAAGCTTTCAAGGCTCTCAAGTCTGCTGACTACTACGATAATTCTGATGCGATGACAGACTATTTTGATACCTCTTATTATTTCGGCATCAATGTCGGTAAGTGGGACAAGCCTTATGAGGTGACGCCGTAAGCGGCGTCATGCAGGGAGAAAAGTGATGAGTCTATATCAAATTTTTGTTGTCCTAAAGGAAACTTCCTCTCGCAAAGAGAAGGAAGCTATTCTCAAGACACACTATCGCAACGAATTGCTAAAGCATGTTTTCAGGCTGGCGCTTGATCCCATGACGCAATTCCACATTAAGAAGATTCCAGAGTATAAGTCTATTAGAGGTTCTTCTCTGGATCTACAGGATGCAATTATCGCGCTGGGTGAATTGTCCTCGCGAAAGGTCACTGGAAATGCTGCGATTGAATATCTGCGGCGTCTGTTGGCTAGTGTCACTCCAGATGACGCGAAGGTACTAGAACGGATCATTCAGAAGGATCCAGACTGCGGCGTTCAGGCTTCTACTGTGAACAAGATCTGGAAGGATCTTGTTCCTGAATATCCGTGCATGTTGGCTTCTGGCTTTGACCAGAAGCTGGTAGATAAGATCAAGTTCCCTGCTATTGTGCAGACTAAGATGGACGGAATGCGATTTAATGCAATCGTCAATGCTTCATCTGGTGTAGAGTATCGCTCGCGGAATGGCAAAGAAATTCTAGTTTCCAACCCTCTGCTAGACCAGACGTTCCTACAGATGGCTAAGAACATCGGCATGGGAAATGTCGTATTCGATGGTGAACTGCTGGTTGCTGATAGCAAAGGCAATCCTCTGGACCGTAAGACTGGAAACGGCATTCTGAATAAGGCTGTAAAGGGAACTATTTCAGACAAGGAGGCGAAGAACATTCGCGCTGTGATCTGGGACGTTATTCCCCTCAAGTATTTCAACGAAGGAAAGTGCTCCGTTGACTATGAGACGCGGCTGGCAACTGTTGTCACTGCGGTCGACAACCTCGATGAGGAATATTGGGAACTTGCGACTGTCGTACAGACTCTAATTGCAGATACGGCTGATGAAGCACAGGAAATTTTCCAGAAGCTTTATGATAGTGGAGAAGAGGGAATCATTCTGAAATCGCGTGATGGTATCTGGGAGAATAAACGCTCCAAGAGCCAGATCAAGTATAAGGGCGAATTGGAATGCGACCTGCGATGTGTTTCTTGGATTGAAGGTACTGGTAAGAACAAGGGCATTCTTGGTGCCCTGGCACTAGAATCTTCGGATAAGCAGGTGCAAGTTTCTGTTGGAACTGGTCTGACTGACGATATGCGAAAGAATCTAAAAAAGAAGGATGTCGTTGGTAAGATCGTTACCGTGAAGTATAACGCACGAATCAAGAGTAGGGACAAAGTTGCAGATAGTCTGTTTCTTCCCGTCTTCCTTGAAATTCGTGAAGATAAGTCTACCGCAGATAGCGGCGCGAAGATCAAGTAGGAGAGAAATATGAAAAAGGTAATTGTAGGACTTGTTGTTGCTAGTCTGTTCAGTTCTAATGTTTTTGCGGATCATCGATATGAGCCGCCAATGCGTTATGACGGATATCGTGACTATGGATATGGTCATCGAGGTGGCGGTGTAAATCCATGGCCATTCATTGCTGGTGCTGTTGTTGGAGGCATCATTGTGAATGAGGCTAATCGCAGTCGTGATGTTGCGCCTCGATATATCACCGTATGCCGTGACATTGCGCTATTCGACTCAAGCGGCAACTTCGTAAAGACTGATCGGATCTGCCGACAGGAATATGTCCAGTGAAAATTCTCCAAGACGCTGTAGAGTCATACTTTGACGCAACAAAGGGAAAGCGCCCTAGTTGCTTCACGGCAAAGGAATTCAAGTCATGGATTATCCATGAGGATCTGGCTCATACTAAGCCTAGGAAGTTCCCGTGCCGAGACTGCACTGCACAATACCAGTCGGAAATGAGGGAAGCTGGGAAGTGTCACATTGGATCGATCCCAGTGTCCAAGATCATTAGGTGACTCTGGAGCGGGTTCCCGAACCCGCAGCACTCTATACCAGGGGTCTGGAAAGACCAGCTCCAGCGGCTTCCTAGAGCGTTCCAGAGGGTCGCGTAAGTTATTGATTCTATTACGTTTTTCGACGTTGCAATTTCAGTGATTTTAGCTATAATGTATACATGATGAACGAAACGAACAACACGCCCCGCGCAAAGGTTGATACTATGTCTAACGTGAATTTGGTCAAGGAACAGATTGCTATCCAGAAGCGTGAATTGGCTCTCGCCAAGTCTACGCTCGAGGCTACCAAGCGCGGCCTCAATACGCTCCGCGAGGAGCTCAAGGCCGCGAAGTTTTTCGCTAAGGCGGAGAAGATCAAGGCGAAGAAGGCTAAGGCTGAGGCTAATGAAGCTAAGGCTAAGGCTCGCGCTGAAAAGCGTGAGGCTGCAATCGCTAAGTCGGCGCTTCGCCTGGCTAAGATGCGCGCCAAGTCTTCCAAGAAGTCTGGTCCGGTCAAGGTGTACACTCAGTCTGAAATTCTGGCTCTCGCTAAGGAAATGGGTCTCGAGGTCGCTGCCTAATGTCGAATTTTCCGAATATGTCTTACTGTATGTGCGAGAATACTCTCAATGCAGTACAGCAAATTTCCAACGCAATCGATGATGCTGGATCGATTGCTGAGTTTAGGGACAATCTGTCGGACGCTGAACGACGAGCATTCATGGAACTGATTTGGTCCATGCGTGACATCATCGGTTCAGCCGAATATCAGGGGATCATCTGATGGTAACTACGTTCAAGCATTACACAGAGGGTTTCGCTGGTACTGGGCTTGTGGGTTACGTTGAAACCGAATACAAGGATCTTGTCGAGGTATTCGGCGTGCCCACGTTCTCGGATACGAGTGACGATGGCAAGGTGACAGCCGAATGGTGTCTGAAATTCATCGACGGCACTTTGGCGACGATTTACGACTACAAGGAATATTCCACTCCTAGGGGAGTGTACAAGTGGCACATTGGCGGCAGGGTGTCTGCGGCTGTAGACAATGTGAGTGATGCCATGGCTCTTCGTGGCAAGATTGTGCAGACAAGCAAAGTCAACTATTGAGGTTCAATTATATTATGGCAAAAACGACTAAGTATTACACGCTGTTCCAGGTCCTAAAGTCCGCTGGCGCTAAGGGTGCTTCGCCCGCAACATGCGCTAAGAAGATGGACTTCGCGCTCAGTTCCGTTCCTCCGTACATTCACGCGCTGCGTCATAAGTTTGGCGCGGAGATTGAAACTGTTCGGGATGGGCGACAGGTTGGTGCATACGTCCTAAAGAATATTTCCGAAGTCGAAGCTTCGATGTCTCCGACGCGAAAGAAGCGTAATTCGGTGGCGAAGGCTGTGACTGCGCCCGCAGCAAAGACTGTGCAGATTGTCAAAAAGACAAAGGCACCGAAGGTCAAGGCTGTTTCTGAGGATGGTCCTGTCGCTGTCGAGGACATGCAGATTGAGGAAATCACTGATATGGAGATGGCAGATATTCGTTCACAGTTGGGTCTGTAATGAATATCTTTTTCCTAGATCGAATACCGCAACATGCAGCTAAATATCACTGCGATAAGCATGTTGTGAAGATGGTCTTGGAATCGGCACAACTACTCTCGACTGCTCATCGTCTACTTGATGGGCAGTCGAAAGCCGGAAAGTCCAAGAGTGGTAGAAATGTAAAAAGGTGGACTCTCAATGATTATCGTGAAGGCGTTTTGTACCAAGCTGGGCATGTCAATCATCCCTGCGCTGTATGGGTTCGTGCCAACATTGACCATTATCGGTATGTCTATGATCTCCTGTACTTCCTGATTGCGGAGTACAGATCCCGATATGGTAAGACCCATAAGTGTGAGGCACTTCTGGGCCCGCTGCTAAGTGCGCCTAACAACATTTCATTCGATGCTGAGTGGATCGATCCACCACAATGTATGCCAGATGACGTGAAGGTACCAACTGATACTGTTTTAGCCTATCGCCAATACTATACTATATACAAGGCAGACATGGCAAAATGGAGTTATTCGAATGAGCCCAATTGGTGGAATAAAGTCATTCAGGGAATTTGTAGCTGAATCCAGAAAGGGTGGTCTACACGTCTTTGACATCGATGACACTCTTTTCCACACTTCTGCTAAGGTACATGTAAAGAAGGGCTATGAAGTTGTCGCCTCCATATCTAATTCTGAGTACAATACTCATAAGCTAGAGCCAGGACATCACTATGACTATAGTGAATTTAGGTCCTCGGAAATATTCAACGATAAGTCCAAGCCAATGTACAATATGATAGCCAAGTTGAAGGCTATCCATAAGAATGTTTCCCAAAAGGCTAATAGCAAGATCATTATGAATACCGCTAGAGCGGACTTCGATGATAAGGAAACCTTTCTAAATAAGTTTAGGAAGCATGGAATCAACATAGATGATATCCACGTTCATCGAACAGGCAATGACAAATCCAACGATTCAATTGCTGAGAAGAAGTCCAAGGTAATGCGCCAGCATCTAGACACTGGCAATTATCGCCACGCTACTCTCTATGATGATAGTAAGGAAAATCTACACCACTTCCTTGGGTTGAAGAACGAATATCCTCATATTCAATTCAACGCATATCACGTTCAACATGACGGAACAATCAAGAAGCACAAATAATATATGCCAACCTATACGTTTTTGAATACTCAGTCTAACAAGATTGAAGAACATGTGATGTCTATTGCTGTATACGACCAATTCAAGATCGACAATCCTCATCTTGAAAGGTATCACGATACAGCACCCATCGTATCATTCGGTGGAGTTGGAGACAATATCTCCAAGACTGATAACACATTCAAGGAAGTAATGACGAAGATCGCAGAACAAAATCCACGAAGTCCTCTCGCGGATAGGTTCTTACGCAAGGATACGAAGCGTGTCAAGACTGATGTAGTAATCGAGAAGCATCAGAAAATTCAAAAGAAGCAGCGGGAGTCAGCCCGAAAGTGAGGACGGTTTGTCTAAAAAGAAGTCTGCAAACACTAGTCTAGAACTAGATTACGAGCAACCAAAACTAAACACTCCACATAGAGTAAAGCCAAGCGAACTAAAGGAGTTCTCTCCACTCACAGATAATCAAAAGAGGTTTTTCGATGCATATGACCGCGCTGATTATTTTATCATGCTTCTGGGTTCTGCTGGCACGGGTAAATCGTTTATTGCGTGTTACAAGTCCATCGCAGAAGTATTTGATAAAACTAGTTCATTCCGCCGAGTTGTTATCGTTCGGTCTGCTGTTCAGTCTCGTGATGTGGGATTTACACCAGGCTCTGTAGAGGAAAAGATGTCGCTGTATGAACAGCCATACATGCAGATCTTCCACACGCTATTCAATCGTAGAGACGCATACGAGCAACTAAAGGAATCAGGAAAGATCGAGTTTATTTCCACCAGCTTCATTCGTGGTATGAGTTTCGATGACTCAATCATCATCGTAGATGAATGTCAGAATTGCAATTGGGAAGAACTATCTACAATTATGACCCGTGTTGGTTTCAGGTCCAAGATCATCTTCTGTGGCGACTATCGCCAGAATGACTTGTATAGAAAGAAAGGCGATCATTCTGGTCTATTGAAATTCCACGAAGTCGCAAAGCTTATGCCATCGTACACCTCAATTGAGTTTACTACTGACGATATCGTTCGATCTAGCCTAGTGAAGGATTTTCTAATTGCAGTTGAGAAGTATGACAACTTTGAGGATATGGTTCAGTCAAAAACAGAAATCAAAAAAATGTTGTGATTTCGCTTGACATATAATTTTAGTTGTTGTATAATGACTGTGTAGTGTTTCAGAGTATAACTTTATGACTCTATAGGTACTTTAAGAATGGGTAATCAAGTGCATAGAACTAGTAGAGCAAAGCGTATAGCACAAAAGCAACGTAGTATTAGAAGGCAAGTTAGAATAGCTAAGTCCAATAGAATGGATGTGGATGAACCACATCGATATGCTAAACTTAGTGTTATGGACTGTGGTAATCCTAATTGTTGGGTATGTGCTAATGGTGGAAATAGAGAACGTACTTTACAAGAGATTAGATCTATTGAAGATGTTTATGGTGAATAATTATGTTTATGTTTGACGTTGAGACTATGGGTGTTGAATCTACTGCTATCGTACTATCTGCTTCAATTGTATTCTTTGACGCAGATACTAAGGTAGAATCTAGCCCTGAGTTGTATTGGAAATATGTTAATGATGCATGTTTCGTAAAGTTTGATGCGAAAGAGCAAGCTAAGAAGTACAATAGAACCGTTACACAGTCTACGCTAGATTGGTGGAAGAAGCAAGCTGAAATTCCACGAAATCTGGCATTGAAGGCTAGTGAAGAGGATCTCAGTGCGAGTGAAGGTATAGAGAAGCTTAGGAACTATATCAATTCCAATGGTGGATCTAAGCAACTAGTCTGGGCACGTGGATCATTGGACCAGGTTGTCATCGATAGTCTCTGTAGAAATCTTGACGTAGAGTCACTTTTCATGTACAATATGTGGCGTGACGTTAGAACTGCAATCGACATGATATCTGGCTACAATTACTGCGGTGTAAAGAATTTCAAACAAGACCATCATACAATCAAGCACGATCCTAGACATGACTGTGCATTGGATATTATGATGCTAGTATATCCTCAAGAGGGAACTTCTGATGAGTAATATCGATAACGATACTGAAACAATGTTCAAGGGTGTTGTTTCTGGTGTATGTCTAGCATCTGCATTCTGGATCATTGTCGCGGCATGTGTTATTTGGGTGCTACGTTGAACAAATTGAGTATGTCTAGACCTGTGTTTACGCACGTTGATGTCAAGCTTCCTAAGCTACTTCGTGAAGATGGAGATGGTCGCAGGAGATATCTGACACCAGAAGGTAGAGCGTATCCTTCGATTACGTCTGTTCTGTCTGACTTCAATAAGGAAGGCATTCTAGCGTGGCGCAAACGAGTTGGTGATGCAAAGGCTGATGCTGTGTCGCGCAAGGCAACGACAAAGGGTACTGCTGTTCACTCTGTAATTGAACACTATCTAATGAACAAGCCTCTACCCTCTATGATGCCTGATGTGAAAGTCACGTTCGCTAGAATGCGTCCTGTTCTAGGAAAGTTGAACAACATTCATTGCCTAGAAACTGGTCTATATTCAGACAAGCTTCAAGTTGCAGGTACGGTAGACTGCATTGCGGAATATCAGAATAAACTAGCAGTCATTGACTTCAAGACTGCGAATAGACTAAAGAAGAAAGCTGATATTCAAAGTTACTTTCTCCAGGGTACCGCATACGCTGCTATGTATGAAGAACTGACTGGAAACAAGGTTGAAGAAGTATTGATTCTGATTGGAGTAGAGAGTGCCGAATTTCCACAACTCTTTTCGATTCAGCCAGAGGATTACATCGAAGAGTTGAAAGAATGTATAAATAGATACAACGAAAAGGAGGCATCATGTCTATTCTAGGTATTATTTTTATCGTAATCATCATTGCTCTAATTGCAGCACTAATTCATGCTGGGTGCAATGCAGATGAAGGCGAACAGCTAACGTCTGAACAGATTCCTGAAGAGCCAGTTGCTCCTAGGAAAGCAAAGAAGCCTGCTACTAAAGCTTCAAAAAAGTCGTCTCAAAAGAAAGGAAAGTAAATATGGATACGCAAGTTATTTTTGGTATTGTTTTGATCGTTGCAGTTGTTGTTGGATTCTTCTTGGGAAAGAACAAGCATAAGGCTCCAATTGCTCCTCCAACTGCTCAGGATATGGCTAACATCCAGAAAACCCAAGAGATTCTAAAGAATCAGGGTCCTGGCGTAACTAAGCCGTAATCGATTAGTTTAACAGCGTAAACACTTAGGTAAAGGTATTCTGGACGCGGCTCTCGGATGCCGCCATCTCCACCAATTTCAAAGTGTCACTGTATGAATCGGGTACAGGAAACAGAGGTTAAGCTGTTTCAGACACACTACGGGGATGACAGGTTTCGACAGGGTAAGTAATAGACAAAGTGCGCTCGAAAGATGACTGACGTAATCAGCATACAACAAAGTAAATGCAGCAAATGATGCATACTATGATCAGGCTCTAGCAGCCTAATCTGAGTTTTGCTGGTTGGACTTGGAAACAGAATCAACCAGCACTTCAATTCAACCGAGGACAAAAATGCTAACCAAAACAGACAATGCCTTGTTATTCAAGGCAATTCTATGCGTCGGTGCAGCTTTTCTACTATTCACATATTGTAGATCCGCATACGACTACAATCAGCTCCAGAAAGATTATCGAGTGTACAAGGAACGCACAGACAATCGTATCAACGAAATGTCTGGTATTGTCGATGCGTACTATGTACAGCAAAGCAAGCTATCATTCGTGAAAAAGGAAACGGAGTGCTTGGCTAAGAATATCTACTTCGAAGCTGGCTCTGAGCCAATCGAAGGTAAAATTGCAGTTGCTCAGGTAACAAAGAACCGCGTGAAGTCTGGTAAGTTTCCCAGCACATACTGTGGAGTGATATATCAGAAGGTCGACAACAAGTGCCAATTCTCTTGGACATGCGATGGTAAGAATGATACAATCAAGGCACCTTCGTTGTACAAGAGCGCACTAAAAATTGCTCAAGACTTCTTGATTCGCAATAAGAAATCTGCTATCATAGACAACAATGTATACTTCTACCATGCTAGTTATGTTCAACCCAAATGGTCCAACAATCTAGCGCATGTCACAACAATAGGAACACATGAATTTTACAAATATGGCAACTAACGAAGAAAAAAATGACTTCTCTATGATGATCCTCGATAGAGCAGATGCCAACGATATCGATTGTATGGATGCAATAGTATCTTACTGCGACGATATGGATTTAGAAGTTGAAGCTGCTGCTAGTCTAGTCAATGACGTTTTGAAGGCTAGACTAGAAACTGAGGCTATGGATTTAGGATATATCGCTAGGAGTGCAAAGCTGCCTATATGACTGGACATGAATTCTGTGCTGTGTACTTAGCCATCAAGTTACACTTCACTAATGAGAACTACAATTATCATCTTGGTAGTGGTAGATCTAAAATTGGAATAGAAGCTTTCGAGAAACGCAAAGATAAATTCCAATTTCATAAACTCGCTAGGACAATAAAAGATGAAGATGTTGTGCCGTTTCTGGTGGCAAATTTTGTTCATAACGTCAATACATGGACTCGCAATCTTGTTAGCAATCAGTGTCAGGCAGTCTATCTAGACTGGAAGAGAAAAATGGAATCGCTGTCGTATACGTTTGAAAATGACTTCAGGAAGATTATGGGTGATAATTCTTCCCCGAAAGACTTGACTGCTAAGTTTTCAGTTATCGACGGTGAGCATCCTCATGTCCTTCGCATGTACATGCAAGATGAAATTTCACTTGAGACATTGGTGATTCTGAATAAGCTAATGTCATTTATCCCAAGATGGAATAATAGTATCACGGACACTATCGTCTATCCTAAGATAGCTTTGCTAATTAGGAAGTATGAAAATTTCATTTCGGTTGATACCCAAAAGATGACCGCGATCATCAAAAAATGTTTGACAGTATAGCAAGGATACTATATACTAGTGTCATTGCTATGAAATGTGTGGATAAGCTAATACTACAATACGAGGTATACTAATATGTCATTCGCAAATCTAAAGAAGAATAGTTCGCTTGAGAAGTTGAGCCGCGCTATGGAGCAGAGCAAGACTGGTGGTGGTTCCTTCAAGAAGGAAGATGATCGCTTCTGGTCACCAGAGGTTGATAAGGCAGGCAACGGCTTTGCTATCATTCGATTCCTTGATTCTCCTGAAGTCGATGGAGAAGATGGTCTGCCATGGGCTCAGGTGTTCTCGCATGGCTTCCAGGGTCCTGGTGGCTGGTACATCGAAAATTCTCTAACCACAATCGGACAGAAGGATCCTGTATCTGAGTACAACACTCAGCTGTGGAATTCTGGTATCGATGCTAATAAAGAAATCGCCCGTAAGCAGAAGCGCAAGCTTACTTACTACGCCAACATTCTAGTTGTTAGTGACAGCAAGCATCCAGAGAACGAGGGTAAGGTCTTCCTTTACAAGTTCGGTAAGAAGATCTACGACAAGATTCAGGAAAAGCTGAGTCCTCAGTTCGAAGGTGAAAAGGCTGTCAATCCATTCGATCTTTGGAATGGTTGCAATCTAAAGCTAAAGATTCGTAACGTTATGGGTTACCGTAACTACGATGCATCTGAATGGGATGTTCAGGGTCCTATCGCAAGCAATGATGCTGAAATTGAGCGTATCTGGAAGCAGTGTAATTCACTCAAGGCTTTCCTTGCTGCTGACCAGTTCAAGTCGTATGATGACCTGAAGTCAAAGCTGAATCGTGTTCTTGGCGCTGGTGGTGTTGCAGGTGCAATTGCTGCTAAGTCGAAGGGTAAGATCGATGAGGATGATGATTCGACTCCGTTTGAAGTCAATGCTCCTAAGGCAGCACCGCCTCGCCGTGCTACTGCTGAGAGTGTTAGCGTCGAGGACGATGATGACATTAGTTTCTTCGAGCGTCTGTCTGAGGAATAATATCACTATTTAACTGGACTAGGTGATTGACTGGACTAGGTGATTGTTTGTATGCCTAGTCCAGTTAAATTTTCCACCGATATTTTTATTGCAATACTGACAGCTAAATTGCGTGGCTTTCTTTCCTTTATTTCCAGGATTTCTACCAATTCTAGATAGTCTAATCTTTTCTCTAGTTTCTTCCGAGTGTGTTTTTCCGTACATAGGCGACATTTCTCCAAATCTATGAACGCCGTACATAGGATTCAGAGTTCCTATTCTAGCTTTACTCTTTTTATCCCTAGTTTCATCACTATCTTTTGATCCGGTTCTACTTTTACGAACTGCGTTCTTATGATCGTCTGATAGTACTGTGCCCTTTGCGTTATTATTACCACGCATTCTTTTACTGATAGACGTTCTCATTTCATCATCGACAATTCTTCCAGACGATCCTTCGCCGCCCTCAGTAAGATTGCGTAAAATTCCAGTATTAAGATCTTTTCTGCCGTACCAACGAATGTATCTGCGTTCAAGCGCAAATGCGCCAACTTCAGATAGTCCCGATTCCATTATGATAATTCTGGATTTATCTTTAGGAAGAGGCATTCTTCCGTGTTTAGTCCATGCTCGTCTATTTTTACCCTTACCGATGTAGTAGGGAGTTCCGTCTGATTTACGAACGTATGCGTAGATGTAATAAATATCCATACTGATGCTCCTCAAAAGCGTTAGAGTCGGTGGATATTGATAGTATCGCGACCGACATCTTTATTTATATAGATTTTATTTTTGAAAACCTAGCTGACTAGTAAACCTTACCACCCGTGAGGTTCGTCACCGAGGGCCCTCACTTTTTATAGCATTGAAATAGTAGTGAATGCTGTAGGATGGCTAAAGTCTTTAGCTAATGCCCTATTGAATGAAGCTTCGATCTTTCTAGCAACAGCCTGTTCTATTCTCTGTGTTACTCTTTCCATAGGTGTACTTTCTCTAGCAGTCGGTGCTGGCATCACAATTGGAGGAATAACAGAAGGCTGAGACGCTTCTTCCCTAGCAACACTATTTTCGCGTGAAACAGTATCGATTGAAGGTCCACTATTTGATGGACTCATTGCTACAGATCCAGTTGCGGTTGGTGCAGCTTGAACACTGGGAGGAACCCTAGATAGTTCTGGTGCAGAAGATGTTGCTGCTGTAGGTGCAGCTTGAACCTCTGGAGGAACTCTAGACGGTTCTACCGAAGGCTGTGATGGAGTGTCTGATTTAGTACCATCAGCTTCACTGCGTAGTAGAGAAACTATTCTAGGACCTCTTCTTCCAACTTGAGTGTACCACTTACTTCGTTCTAGATTGGATGCTGCACCCTCTATGTCGCCGGATGATAGTGTCTTGACGAAATTTGGCCACTTCTTGTACCATGATGGGCCCATGTTGAATGTTAGATCTGTCAATGCACCTTGACCATTTTGTCCAAGATTACTAAATCCAGGAATCTTTTCTGCTGCCTTTCTATGATGTTCATAGTCCTTGGCAAACATATCATCAACTTCTTTTTGGCTGAATTCTCTATTGTATTCAGGTGGCAATGATTTGCCGTCGCCAATTAGATGTCCAACACCAACAGTCCATAGACCAAGACTATCCTTATATGGCTTGTATCTAACACCTTCATGTTCCTTTATCATGTTCATAATGCCTTGCTCGCCGCCACTAACTGAAGGAGTTGATTCTGATGCAGATTTCTTGGACTCGGATTCCCAGCCACCGGATGAGCCAGCCTTGACGACATACTTCCATCCGGTGTCTTTTAGTCCTGCGTTTCGTTTATCACTTAGATCCTTACTCGACTTAGTAGCTGCTTCTTTAGCTGCACCCTTAGTACCACCACCAAAGAATCCAGCAACCTTATCGACTGCACTAGAGATTTTATCTCCAAGCTTGAATTCTTTTTCTAGCCAAGATCCTATCTCATAACCAACATATGCAGCGGCGCCAACGCGGGCCATTGGTCCTAACGCTCTGACTACTGGACCAACCATTGACTTGATAGGCCCAGTGATATCACTTATCATGCTCAGAATGTTTTTTATGCTATCATCAGATTCGCCGTTGCCTACTCCTTTCAGTATGGTGTCTATCTTAGTGTCCATTGATTTCAGTAGTTTCATAACACCTGCCATGGGGTCAGCAGCAAGTGCGTTTTTTAGGTCGTCATCGAATGGACTAGCTTCCTCTGGATCTGTAAATGCAGCAGCTACGCCAGCCGTATTAGGTTTGGATTTAGAAGATTCTTTTTTCTTTGGACTTACTTGTGAAGTATACTTACCTTCTTGACCAGTCTTGTGCATCATGGCAGCTGCCTTCATATTGGCAGACTTCATGTGGGCTTTAGATACTTTTACTGTCGATACTTTACCATTTTCTCCGACTTGACGATACTTCTCGCCTTCTGGTGCAAGTGGATCGTATTGAACGCGCTGAGTTTCTCCATCTTTGCCACCCTCTTTCTTGGCATCGAATTCCTTAGGAGATACTCTATCTTTGATATACTCAACATCACTTCTGATAGCAGAAATATTATCGCTGATGGTAGCAACTCTTTTTGCTAATCCTTTAGTTGCACCGAAGCTTGATTTTTTAGCTTCAGGTTTCTTGTCCTTTATGCCGAGTTCCTTCTTCGCTTCTTCCTGCTCTTCCTTGGTCGCTCTTTTCTCAAAGAATGCGTCAACGAAGTTACCTAGATTCTCAAATCCAGCACCTCTAAAGAAGTCTGCGCGATTTGTCTTTTTGCCTTCTATAGCAACGCGAGCAATCTTTCTAGCCTTACCAGCTTCTTTTATTCCAGCCCAGCCGCCAGCTAATCCGCCGCCAGCATCTGACATAGCTTGCTTTACTCTTTCAGCAATAGCCTGCTCTACATCCTTATTTTCTTCTTTGAGAAGTTTTCTGATGCGCTTTATATCTTCATCGCCGAGATTGGATGTTTTCTTTTTATCTGCCATTTTTATCTTCTTCTAGCAAGTGCTTCCATTTTTAGACGCTCATTCTCTTCCTTAATATAAGTTGTCAACAGAGTAACATAAATTTGACGCTCCCAAGATAGCATATTCTCTAAGTCGTAGTGACTATACTTGTGATGCTGCATCATAGCAAAGTTGGTACGAATCATATTTTCGAGTGAATCGTATCCAATTGTCACGAAAAAAAACTGTTTAGATCTCCAAGGTGAATATCGTGTTTGAATCCACACTTCTTACATGTGACTGTATCATTCAGTACAGACTTAGGCGTAGCAGCGAAAAAGCTTCTGATCGCATTGATCTGGTCTACAGTCAGATCATCGATAAAGTTCTCTAGTTCTTCCTTGCTGATAGTTTCCTTTTTGTACACCGAATCCTTATCGTAAATGTAATCGATGTTGTCTGCGATCACTTTGATCGTTGCTGTATACTCATCAACAACCTCATTGTCTATGATAGAGACTGTAGGATATTTCAGCTTTATGCCTATATCGCTTGTCAATGAAACGTATGGAGTATGATCCTCAGGAACTTCATACTCGATTTTATTCAAATCCATGTTGAAGTCTGTAACATGGCCACATGGTTCAGTAGCACCTTCTGGTACGTTTGAGCATGTGATTGTAAGCTTGGCTGAGTCTCCAACTGATCTGATACGAAGATGAATGAAGAACATTTCGATATCGAATAGAGGAAGTTCTGCAACGTTCACATTATCATCCAGACAGCAATTCTGGAGAACCTGAATAATTGCGTTCTTGATGTCGTTGTTGTCCTCAGACTCCTTAGCGATCATCAGAATCTTCTCTTCCTTCACTAGAAAGGGTCTGAATCTAATCTTTCTGTCTAAGGACTTTAGATATACTTCATTGATTGGATGCTCAATTTTTGGTAAAGCCATAATTATCACTCACCTTATGTGTAACGAACGATTGTTTCTGGTTGCATTGTAGAATTTGAAATTGGTATTGGTACCTGATTCCAAAGACGATATTTGAATGTCACGCTTAGTCTAGCGATAGAATCATCTGCCCATGTCAATGCAATTGGTGCTACAGAAGTAGGAAATGCTTCTAAGAACTTGACGTGGTATCTGACGATGCTGGACTCAGTATCTTCGCCTAGTAGATCGTCTGGTCCAGATGCATAACTTGGTGCTGACAACTCATCAAATTGCTTGATTTCAATTGTCGTGATGTATTTGTCTCTATATTTTGCGCTGAACTTGTATTGATCCTTTGGCATGATTTCGTTCATCCAATCATCAAAGAATTGTTTTTCCCAAAGATCGCCAGCACATATGAACGTCAGATTTAGGTCGCTGAATACTGGTGTTGCTGCAACTGCATAATGACCACCGTAGACTCTACCATCTACAGTATTGACGTTGTAGCCAGGCAGTTCCGCTGTTTCACATTGGAACTTTAGTCCAGCTGTGTCTGCATTATTCATACAGATGGGTGGAAATATTGTCGCCTCAAATCGACATGTCTTTGAGTATTCGTTGTGGGAACTAAAGTGTGCCCTGAATTTGTCGATCATTCCTGCCATTTACGTTCCCTATTGTCTGTAAATCATGCGCTCAGTTGGCAAGAACACTGCCGTCTCCCAACTGTCTGGTTCGATGTAAACTAGAGAAGATTTTATATGACTAAACAGATATCTCTTTAGACATGGTTCGATGATCTTGTATCGCTTTGAGCCTTGCAGAGTATCGTATGCCAATTTGAATCTTGTAGAATCGTCATATTTATCGTTATTGATAAAGTCGTGGAGAAGATCCAGTAGGTATAGTCTATTGTAGGGATCAAGATAGTGGAGATTCAATCCCAAGAATCCATCTGGATACATGTCGATAGGAAGCACTAGAGGGAATCTATCATACACAGGTAGCGTCGCCTTCCCCTTTGGATCATACCTAAAGAAGTACATACGACCGACGACAGCTTTACCAGTCGCTCGCTTAGGATCGTTCAAGACATTAGATCTATTGGTAGGAATATGAAGATTGCCAATCTTACTGGCTAACCATGATTGTGCGTTGCGAGTTCTGGGAGAAATCCCAGACGCTTTCATTTCCGACGCTAGTTTGTCATATAGTGATGCCATTCTACTTCCACTTTATCTCTCTGAATGCGTTTTCTTCTAATGTGATCGCTTTGAACTTCCATCCACGATCCAAGCAATATTCGTCTGCTGCTTTCCACTTTGCCATGTTGACACCGTATGTGACAACCTCATTTATATATTTCTTGGTTGCTCGCTTCTTTACCTGTGGCGCTAGTCCCTGCTTCTCTGGCTTTACTTCGATAATCATAACGCCGTCTTTGGTACGCACCCAGAAATCTGGAAAATATCTGTGCCATCTATTGTCGACCGGTGATAAATAGGGAATAATAATCTCTTCGCTATTCCACTCAAGCACGGTTGTATTCTGATCCAAATAGACCATGACCCTACGTTCCCAAAGACTCCTAAAAATAATATTTGTAGGATCTCCGCGATACTTCTTAGGATTCTGTGGTGAAAATTTGCCTGAATATGCCATATAAATATTTAGTCTCCATCTAAGGAACTAGAATGTCGTACATCAAAGAAGATACAGAATCAGCAGCAAATAACCAAGACAGAGGAAATGGCGTTGGTCCGTTGAAGAAACTGGATCAGGACAAGTATGGTAGTGATGAGACGCTGATGTATCCATTAGATATTGGGAAGTATGCTCATTACATCAAATTCAATATCAATGCAGCAGAAAAATCCAAGTATGCGAAGAACCTAGACACCAGTGGTGCTATGGGAACGTTCAATGCGAATCTGAAAAAATTCATTAACAATACAGGTCTAGTTGGTAAAATTGGCGTTACTGCTGCGGGTGTCGGCACAGCCGCAATTAGTAGTGCTGGTGGCGCATTAAGTGCATTGTCTAAAGGTAATAAGTCTGCCGCATACGGGCAGTTAGCAAAGGGTGCAGGAATAGGATTAGTATCCGGATCTGTACTAGCCAGCATAGACATGTCTAGAAAGACAAAGAGACTCCTACAGACGATATTTCTCTACGTTCCAGACACAATTCAGAATCAACTAGTAGCAGCATGGGATGCCACTTCAATGCTAGAAGCAATGGGCAATGCAGGTCTAGTTGGTCAAGGTGCTGATGCTGTTGGCGGTTCAATATCTAGCTCCGCATCGGATATGACTAGTGGCTCGATAGGAGCTGGTGCAGCATGGGAAACTGCTATAGCTGCAGGTGGAGATCAATTTGGTAATAAGCAGGGTGTACTCCAGAATCTATTGAAAAAAGAGGGCATCGCACAGAATCCGATGATCGATGTGCAATTCAAGCAGGTTCAGAACAGAGAGTTCCAGTTCGATTTCAAGTTTACACCAACTTCGAAGAAAGAAGCAGAACAATGTCTAAAGATCATAAAGATGTTTAGATTCCACGCTGCACCAGAACTCATTAGTGGTGCAGCAACACAACGCTATTTGATTCCACCTTCTGAGTTTGACATCGACATCTGCTTCAATGGAAATCATAATAGTGCCATCCACAAGATTTCAACCTGTGTTCTTGAGGGTATAGATGTCAACTATGTGACAGCAGGTCAATTTGCAACGTTCGATGATGGTATACCAGTCGAAATCGCAATGACGCTGAAATTCAAGGAAGTTGAACTGATGCACAAGGCACTCATCGAGGAAGGATACTAATGATTGGTTATTTCGAAAATTTCCAAAGAACTTCATATTCGCTCGATTCAAACGATGCGAACATAAAGCAGATAACTAACATTCTTCATCGTTCAGCATTTTTGAAGAAAGTTGCAGAAAACACAACTGTCTTTTATGAATACCAAATGAAGGAAACTGATACTCCTGAGATTATCGCGGATAAGCTATATGGTGACCCAAATCGCCACTGGATCATTCTACTATTCAATTCTATCCTGAATCCATTCTATAGTCTTCCTCTGAGAAATGATGTCCTAGAAGAGTATATCAAGAACAAATATAGCCAGACGCTGGCACAATCGCAGCTTACGATTCACCACTATGAGTTGAGCATCACCAAGAATATTACCAAGAGTGGGACATTCGTATCCAGCAATACTGAAAAGTACACGGTAAATGGTAATAGCGTCGCATACAGCACGGGTAAAATCAGCACAAGATCTTTGCCTGGCGTAGCTGATACATACATCGAGAGTGCGCCAGTCAGCGAAACACTTCCAGATGGTAGTATCTGCACCACAGTAGAGCGAATAACCGCAATTTCAAACTATGGATATGAAGTAAATGAAAATGAGAAAAGAAGGAATATCAAGTTGATAGACAAGGAATATATTCCAGCGATTGAGGCTGAATTTACCAAATTGATGCAAAATGGCTGAATCAGGGTTAAATACAACTAAAGAATTTACCATCCAGACTCTGGAGGTAATTGCATCTACTGGAGAAACCATAGATCTGCGCAAGATCTTTGTTGAACTGGAGGTATATCAGGACATATACTCATCCGTCATGTCTGGCAATATTCTAGTCAATGACGCTAGTGACCTGTTCAACAATTTTAGTTTCTGTGGCAATGAATTCATCCGCATCAACATCGACAAGGGTGGTCTTGGATTACCTCTAGATAAGGTATTCCGCATATACAAAGCCACAGATAGAAAGCCACAGAAGAACAGCTCCCAGATCTATATTCTACACTTCTGCTCGGAGGAGATGCTGACATCCAACGCGATGAAGATTAGTAAGTCGTACAAGGGATATAAGGCATCAGATATTGTTTGGGATGTGATGACAAACATCCTAAAGATTCCTCAAGAGAAAATCCACTCATTCGAACCTACGTCTGGCACATATGACTTTGTGGTACCGTACTACAGACCGCTAGAAATCATCCAATGGGCAGTATCCAGATCATATGACCTAGCGCCAAAGTTCTGCTATTTCTTCTTTGAGCATAGCTGGGGATACTCTTTCAAATCCCTCCAGTCACTATACACACAGAAGCCATACAAGACGCTGACTCTAGACATCAAGAATATCGATGATCCAGATCCAACTACAAGTATGAACGCGATGGATAAATTCAGTATTCTAAACGATTTTGATGTGATCCAATCTACAAGCAATGGCTCATATGCGTCTAGAATGCTGGCAGTGGACCTATTCAGTCAGTCATTCACGAAATACGACTACTCTCTAGGATTTGCCGAAATAAACAAGCAATTACTAAACAAGAACAAACAGGTCAATCTACTAAAGAATCTTTCTGGTGCAACTAATCTAGACTCATTCGAATCCTATTTTACGACATACTCGCAGATCAATGACACATCATCAGAAAGAGAAAACTCGATAGAAAAGTGGCTGCAGCCTCGAGCATTGCATCTAGCTGCTATCAATTCGTTCAGATTCCAGGCTAATTTACCTGGTGATATTGCGATGAAAGCTGGAGATATCGTAGAATACAAATTCCCCAAATTCGTGGGCGCTGATGATTCTGGAAAAGAATTCGATGAATACAGATCCGCGAAATATCTCGTTACGGCAGTAAATCATAAATTTACGGAAGATTCATTTGAAACAATTGCTGAATTATGCTCAGACTCTTATGCTGCACAGTTGCCAGCAGCAATCGATCTGACTCCAATCATAAGGAATAAGGTGTAACATGCCTGGTGCAGTAAAGAATTTCATAGGGCGTGAAGGCTTTATTTGGTTCGTAGGTGTAGTAGAGGACCGTAACGATCCTGAAATGCTTGAGCGTGTCCGCGTTCGCTGCTATGGATGGCACACAGAGGACAAGACTCTAATACCAACTGAAGATCTGCCATGGGCAGCTACAATCACATCAGCCAACGCACCCGCATCATATACTGCCAAAGAGGGTGACTATGTATTTGGATTCTTCCTAGATGCTGACAGTGCGCAGAATCCAATAATCGTCGGAGTAATACCAGGTAAGCCAAGCAATAAGCCAGACTACAATGTTGGCTTCTCTGATCCGCGTACAGACTTTTCCAAGGCACCTACAGACGAACCATATCCTAGACAAACGAATATAAATGAACCAACTAATTCTAGACTCGCTCGCGGAAGAATTGACGATACTGTTATTGAGACTCGAAACAGAAACCTCAAAACAGGAATCGAATGTATTGGACTCTCATGGAATGAACCCAAGACAACATTTGCACCGCAATATCCATTCAACTACGCGCACGAAACGGAGGCGGGTCACGTTTTCGAACTAGATGATACTAAGGGTAGCGAGCGCGTCCATCTGGCCCACGTCAAGGGTACGTTCGTTGAGATTGACAAGGATGGCAATAGAGTCGAAAAGGTTGTCAAGGATAACTACACCCTTGTCATGGGATCTGATTACATCTACGTTGAAGGTAAAGTAAACCTGACGGTCGGCGGCGATTGTAATATGAAAGTCGTTGGTAATTTGAACATAGAAGCTGCCGAAATCAACATGAAGGCGTCTGGTAGTATCAACACTCAGTCTGGCAGCTCTACCAATATAAAGGCAGGCTCTAGCTTCAACACGACATCCGCTGCTGCTACGCACATCAAGGCTGGCGCGTCTGCTGTCATTGACGCAGGTGGAACAGCACAGCTAAAGGGTTCTACGTCCAAGATGACTGGTAATATTCCTAATCTTGTCATCGATCCTCAGGGTGGCACGGGCAAGATCAAGTCCGCATAAGGTAAGAAATGGCAATTGCAAAGACACTCAATGGATCCACTGTCACAATCAGCGATTATACTGCTGCTGCATATGATGCTATAGCTGCTATTCAATATCAGCTAGACTCCCAATCGACAACAAAGCAGGCGCAGATATATGACTTCGAGGACAGTATTAATCCTCTAGCTGGCGCAATCCAGAATGAATCTGCGACTGTAATCAATGATATTCAGTTGCAATGCAGCGAAGTGATTGCTAAAGTAACAACCCTTGGACTTTCAATCACACTATCGCCATATCTGACATTGCCTATAGGTAATACTGCGATTACGACTGGCAAATTGCTGACTGGATATACTGTAACGTCTGCACCAACTCCAGTTGAGGTGCCGCAGACAGATGCGATCAACGTATTCACGCTAGAATCTGTGCAATCTGATATCCTAGTAAATAATCCAGATCTTGTAATATCGGATCCATATCCACTGAACCCTGCGCTGCTGCCTATAGTAGATTCTATGGCGTCTGGCAATCTTCAGGAAAATCTGACACAAATTTCTGTCAATCCTATAGCCGAACTATTAGAATCTACAAGTGTATTGCTACATTCTCTGGTAGATACTAATTTTTCTGGAATTGATTCACAATTTCCAACAATTGCCAGCGATATTGATTTACAGGTCGAATATGCTGCGCTGAAGGATGCTCTTGGTGGAGGAGATGGTCTATCTGGTGCAGTTGCACAATTAGATAGCTTTAGAGACCATACGGATAGACTTTCTGGTCTTGTATTGTCCAGCGATAGCGAATTGGCTGAGCAAACAGACGATACGCTGACTGAGAATCTATTCTATAGAAATATTCCTATTTCTACCACAACACAGATCACGCAGTATAATGCAAAGAAGTTTAGATCCTCGAAGTATTACATTCAGGCCAGTTCTGGTAATGAACACCAGATGACTGAGTTTATGGTTATCCATGACAACAAGATATCGTACATCAGGTCAATCAATTCTATCTACACAATAGATCCATTCGTGACATATACCGCAACGTTCTTGAATGGCAAAGTTATTGTCTATGCAACATCTCTTAGAGCAAATACAGACCTTGTGATCCATGGAATTAGACTCCAGATAGCCAAAGACTCATCATCGAGCGAATTGATAGACAAGCAAAAGATCTTAGAGAATAGTCAGATTCTAGCACACTTCTACCGCGATGACGTTGACTATATTGCAATGCAATCTAAAAGTCTGGTAGAAACACAGCCTGTGCAGCTACTAAAACAAGAATTGTCTGATATGGCCACTAAATTGACGATTAGTACCTTTACAAATAGCAGCTCTGTAGACAAACAAAATGTCCTGACTTCAATTACAAATGCTATAAATAATACAGTTCTGAATATGCAAACTCTAATCGATAATGATTATGAGCAATATCAGATTGCTTTGAAGAAGGTAGAAGCGTTGAAGATCCTCACAAATATGGCCAACAGTAATACCAATTCGATTGTGCTGCAAACGACTGAGCCTACTATCAGGGAATATCTGTAATAAATGTCCATCACCACTAGAAATTATACAGACTTGGATCTAAACTTCGAGGCGCATCCAGTTACGGGCGATATCGTCAAGAAGAAAGATATATCTGCTGTAATAGGATCAGTTTACAACATTCTCCAGACTGCATTCTATGAGCGTCCATTCAGACCTCATATGGGTGGTAATCTAAAGAAGATTCTATTCGAACCAGTAGATTCGCTGACTGCTAATATTCTGAGGGACGAAATCTCTCTTGCTATCAATCAATATGAACCGAGGGTAAAGCTAGAGGGGATCCTAGTTGTGCCAGATGAGGATAATCACAAATACAATGTTACGCTGACATTCTTCATCACGAATAATCCAAATCCTATCACTATCAATCTCTTTATGGAACGAGTAAGATAAAATGGCAAATCAAGAACCAAAGCTGAATATCTCTGAGTTAGATTTTGAGGGAATCAAAACTAATCTCAAAGCGTTCCTAAAGGACCAGAGTGAGTTTTCGGACTACAATTTCGAGGGATCTGGCCTGTCTATCCTCCTAGATGTCCTCGCATACAACACCCACTATATGGGTTACTACATGAACATGGTAGCCAATGAAATGTTCATTGATACCGCAATTATGAGGCCATCTGTTGTGTCACACGCAAAGCTTCTTGGCTATACGCCAGGTTCTCGCGTTGCATCACAGGCTCAGATTAATGTTGCATTTCAGGAAGTCTCTGGAGGCTCTAATAGTGCGCTGAGTATTCCTAGATTCACAAGATTCATTTCTACTCCTAAAGATGGCGTTAGCTATACGTTCGTGAGCGCAGAGGATCGCGTAGCAACAAAGAATGCTACAGGCACTTTCGTATTCTCTAATCTGACAATCAAAGAAGGCCAGCCTCTAGGCTATACGTTCACCTACGATTCAGCTACAAATCCTAAGCAGATTTTTGAATTACCAGACGCTGGTATTGACATATCTACGCTTCAGGTGCAGGTGCAGAATTCTGTCCAGAATGCAAATCTAGAGACATTCGTAGTCGCACAGAATTCAACTGAAGTAGTTTCCGATTCTGCTGTGTATTATATTGAAGAAAATAGAAATGGTAAATATCAGATCTATTTTGGTGACAATATCCTAGGCAAAAAGCTTGTAGATGGAAATATTGTGATTGTTTCCTACATTGTGACATCAGGAGATGCTGCAAATGGAATCAAGCAATTCAAATTGTCTGACAATATTCTGAACAGCGTGACACCTACTATTAGTCTGGTAATACCATCAAATTCTGGTAGACTGGAAGAATCCATAGATGAAATCAAGTTTACTGCTACGAAATCGTTTATTGCACAGAATAGAGCAGTGACGAAGAATGATTATGTCGCAATGATATCCAAGAGATATCCATATTTCGATGCTGTTACTGTCTGGGGTGGAGAAGAGTCGGTACCACCTGTATATGGTAAGATCTTCTTCTCGGCTAAGCCACGTGGCAACTATGAGATTACGGAATCCGAAATCGAGTATGTAAAGAACAACATTATCAAGCCAATGTCTGTGATTACTGTCACTCCAGAGTACGTTTCGCCAGACTACAATTACATGAATTTCATCGTGGACGTCATCTATGATCCACGAAAGACTTCAAAGACTGCTGGAGGAATCCAGGCTGCTGTCTATGATGCTATTGTAGGATTCGCGGACTCTAATCTAAACTCTTTCAATAGCGCATTCAAGATATCCAAGCTGATTCGTGCTATCGATGACGCTGATCCTTCTATAGAGAATAATTCCCTGAAGGTAATGATTGAAAAGCGTCTCCAGCCTACAGAAGGTGCTTCCAGATCGTATAAGGTCGATTTCCATGTTCCACTCTCAAAGGGAACAGCACTCGACAGAATCTTCTCTGAGACAGCATTCGACCAGTATGATGGAGATGTTCTAAGAACTGCATACTTCGAAGAAGTTCCTCAGTCGTTTACAGGTATTGATGCCATCGACATCGTAGAGTCTGGAAGTGGATATACGGATCTTCCAGAGGTTGTGATAGACGGCGATGGCACAGGTGCTACTGCTGGCGCTATTATCGTCAATGGCAAGCTGAAGTCTGTCGTAGTCACCAGCAGCGGTAATAATTACAGTTCTGCGCAAGTCAGAATCGTTGGTGGTGGTGGATCTGGAGCTGTCGTGAAGGCAGTAATGCAGGGCAAGCGTGGTAAACTTCGCACATTCTACTATGATACCAACAATGCTAAGAAGGTATTGAATGCAGATGCTGGAGATATTTTCTATGATGATGGATATATTCAGCTAAATAATTTCAATCCAGTATCAGTAAAAGATCCTTATAGCACCATGGTATTCAAAGCAATTCCAGCGACGAATGTATTCTCTACCAAGAGAAACGCTATTCTCACACTCGATACTACAGATCCAGCTTCAATTGCCGTTAGAGTAGGCGCAGTGACACAATAATGGCAGCTACAGAAAAGACAGTATCAGCCCTGATTGGTAATCAGCTACCTGAATTCGTCAGAGCAGATAATCCAAAGTTCAGACGTTTCCTAGAGTTGTACTACAACTGGCTAGAGCGAGACGGATCGACTGCGAACTATGCGTATGGTAATACTGTTTATCACATAATGAATTCCGACAAGTATCGTGACATCGATACTACGCTGGATCCATTCATTCGGCTATTCAAGCAAGAATTTCTGCCATATTTTCCAGAAAAGACAGAACTAGATCTAGTCAAGATTCTAAAGGGCGCTAGAGAGTTCTACGTCAAGAAGGGCAGCGAAGAGTCTGTGAAATGGCTCTTCAAGGTACTGTATGGCGAAGATATTGAGATATTTCTACCCAAGAAGCAGATTCTAATTGCATCCGATGGTAAGTGGAAGCTCCCTAAGGCATTCGATCTTACTATTAGCGACGAGAATGCCAATATTATTCCAAATCTATTGGAAAAGCACAAGGGTACAGGATCGATTTCGAAAGCTACCTGTATTATTGAATCGGCTGACAAAACAATCGATAAGACATTTGGTACAGAAGTTCTAGAAATTTACGTTTCTAATGTAATTGGTGAATTTGAAAATGGCGAGAATCTGGAGATTCCATATATTGATGAGAATGGTGTTTCTCAAATATTTGTTGAAAAGATTGTAGGTTCTCTTTCTGGAATAAAACTAGATTCGAATATCAAGACAGATCCGCAGCAAAAGCGCAGAGGTCTTTCATATAATGTGGGTGATCCAATTGTCGTATTTGGTGGTCTTGCTGATACAGTAAGAGCCAATGACGCAGTTGCAGTTGTTGGTAATGTGACGATGGGATCGATTGAAGGTGTTTCGACGCTGTTCCCTGGGTATGGATATACAATGTATCCAAATACCACGATTACTGTATACAGACATGATGGCGATGATCCTAACGCAAATCTAAGCACAGACATCAGACTGGCAGCGGTGACAACCTCTGTCAATACAGCATTCAGCAACTACACGTTCAAAGAAACGCTTGAAATTGATAAGATGCCAATATCATACCTGGCATCAGTTACTATTGGTACAGGCTCGCAGGAGTATGTTGTATTCACACAGAACAACAGAAACATTATCATCAATGCGACTGAAACAGATAAGAACGACATCTATTTCACCAATGATTTTGTATGGGCAAATGGAAGTTCTTTTGAGACTGCCAATTTCAAGGCTCAGATCCTGACTGCAAACACATCTGGCTTTGGTCAAGGTGGAGCATCTAATTTCACTGGTGGAGTACTCCTGTACAACGTAGCGAATACGCTACCACTAACTACTACAGGATTCTTGGTAGGAAGACCACTTTATACTAAATCCGCACCACAAAAATCTTTCACCGTCAATTCGTTGACTAATAGCCAGTTGCCAGCCAATGTCAATTCGCAGTTGTGTCAAGCCATCAATCATCAGTCTATTGATACTGGTGGATTGTCTCTTATCAACGTACTAAACGGTGGCTATGGATTCAGACAGACTCCTACGCTAGGCATCAACAGCTATTTCAACACATATCTGTCCGATCCACCTCTTGGCGTCACATCATACCATCAGACTGTAGATTCATATGGTAAAATCGCCCATGTCTACATCGATAATCCAGGAACTGGATACGCAAATGGCGATGTCATTACAATGTCTGGCTATGGATATGATTTTGCAGGATACGTCAACGTCAATACTACAGGCTCTATTGTAAGAACTACCATCGTAAATAGAGGCGAAGGATACTTTGGAAATAAGACTGCTGGCATTATTACCAGCGGAGGTAGCGGTGCAGCATTGACAGCATATGGCTTCGGTGAAGGTGCTGTAACGTCTGTCGAAACTGGTGCTATTGGCAGAATTAGAGAAATCAAAATGATTTCCCGTGGATATGATTATATTACTGCACCTGTTGTGTCGTTCAAAGTTGTTGATATGGTTATCACACAGATTCTGGATACAGAAAGCTTTATAGAAGGCGAAAGAGTATATCAAGGATCTAATCTGCAAAATGCCGTATTCCAGGGTATCGTAAAGACATATAATAGAGATACCCGTACATTGAGACTATTCAATTATTCTGGTGCTTCGGGTGCAGCATTTAATGCTACAATACCATTTACTAGCGAAGGTGGCGTCCAGTTCTCCGTTGACCAGTCAAGTCTAGTACAACCACCTGCTGCGCTTCTTGCTAATGATCCTATTCTGGATCCATATAGAATTGTCAGAGCAAGTGGCGGACTTCCAAATCCATATTTCTATGGCAATGGCCGCGCAAAGGGTATCGCAGAGTTCTTCAATGGCCTAATCAAGTTCCCAGGATTCTATGTGAACACTGATGGATTCTTGAGTGCTGATAAGAAGACCCAGGACTCTAAGACATACCACAACTATTCGTATGTAATTGAATCGGGAATCTCGCTGTCTGAGTACAAGAACTCAGTAATGGACATTGCACATCCTAGCGGCATGACAATGATTTCCCGTACAGTCACACACAATGATGCAGTCGCACCTATCCAGCATCAGCCAGCAGTATATCTGAACAAGTCTAATCCTGTTGGATCTACTATCTCTGTAGCCAACTCACAGTTGACTACAGTAAATGGCATCAGTACGACATTCACCACCAGCGCAACAGCTAATGATATGCTACTGATAATCGATACAGTTGCTACGCTAAGATCGCAGGCTAAGACAATAACCAGCGTGACTAACAATACTAGTTTGATTGTGTCTAGCGACTTCTGCTATCTAGGACAGGGTAGAGCAACTACTAATACATCTTCTGTAGTGAAGATTGATGGTAATGCAAACACAGTTGGTCTATTTGCTGCTGTTGGCGATAAAATATCATTCAATGTTGCGGTTGCAAATACATACGTTGCCCAAAGCGGAACAGTATCGTCATACACATCTAATGTCAAAATATCTGGATCAGGAACATCATTCACATCGCTGGCTGTGGGTGATGTAATCAGAATAAATAACCAAAATAAACAGATTGTGAATATCGCATCTGCAACAGTAATGAATGTAAACTCTGTATTCAGTTCTAATACTACGGGTCAGACTTACAGTAAATTACTAGCCAAGATCCAATCGACTATTACTGCAATAGATGGAAATTATATTACCATATCGAGTGCAGTTGGTGCTAACGCAAGTAATCTGGTATACAAGATTTGCCCAGATTATACCTCGAACTATAATTATGACATTATCACGACTTCATAGGATATAAGATGAAATCATCTATCACGCAGTATCTAAAATATCAGATCGTAGAAGATATTCACGATGATATGTTAGCCAAAGATGCTAATACTTACATTTCAATCGGTCGACCATTGCGTTGGGGTAATGACTCTAACGAAACTACGGCTGAGATTGAGAGTGTTGAGGATAATCTGAACTATTACTTTCAGATCTATAGAGACATGGTAGCAATGAAGAAGGTTCAGGCTTCTGATCTTTCGCTTGTAGTTCCTAGAGTCGATTGGGCAGCGTCTACGAAGTATTCGACGTATGCTGACCACGTTTCGCTATTCACCCACGATAGCGTGTTTAGTATTGGTGCAGCAAATACTACTCTGAATGGCACAACTGCTACCCTAGTAAACTCCACTCTACTTACTGGTAATCTATCGGTAGGCAATACAATCACGATCGGAACAGACACGAAGGAAGTTACTGCGCTGAATATTGGTGCAGGCACAGTTACCGTGAATACTGGATTCTCGGCTTCGCTAGTACAGAATACACTTTCGCGTGTAGATAATATGTACCCACGATTCGCAAGAACTTTCTATGTCCGCAATTCGAAGGATCAGATATTCAAGTGCCTAGACAACAATAATAATGGGACTAGCACGATTGAGCCGACTATTGATATTGATGGTCAGCTACCAGAGAATCCATATATTGAACCAGGCGATGGATATAAGTGGAAATATCTCTACACAATTCCTTATGGCCTAAAACAGAAGTTCTTCACTAAGGAATGGATGCCTGTCATTACAGATACATCAATCGCATCAGCAGCAGTTGATGGTAGAATCGACATTATTAATATCACCAGTGGTGGTTCTGGCTATTATCTAGATGGACAGAGTGGAAACAGCAATTCGCTTCCTATAATAACTGTCGTTGGCGATGGATTCGACGCAGATATTACAGCAAAGGTTCAAAATGGCGTCATCACAGGACTAAACATTCTGGACGGTGGCAAGAATTACACTACAGCATATATCACAGTCACAGATAATACGCAGTTAGTGACTGGCACACCAGCAGCGTTTGACGTTGTGATTAGTCCTAAGGGTGGCCATGGATTCAATCCTGCGAAGGAACTTGGATGCTACTCCATTATGATTTCTACTGAGCTGGTT
>Ga0228701_1000300_pt1 | contig 44101 bp, 44 predicted proteins | sample McNCre117_Aug_MG_2_FD_178017 | JGI IMG/M metagenome (GOLD analysis project Ga0228701, IMG submission 178017) | Freshwater microbial communities from McNutts Creek, Athens, Georgia, United States - 11-17_Aug_MG | ecosystem: Environmental > Aquatic > Freshwater > Creek | place: USA: Georgia... | reverse complement strand
ACATCGCAGATGCATTTTTACACGCTGCTACGCAAGCGCCACAACCGATACATGCCGCTGCTGCAAATGCATCATCAGCATCCTCCTTCGGAATGGGTAGGTTGTTCGCATCTTGTGCGTTACCCGTGTTCACGGAAACGAATCCACCTGCCGCAATGATACGGTCAAAGGCAGAACGGTTCACCACTAAGTCTTTGATTACCGGGAATGCACTGGCTCTCCAAGGCTCTACCGTGATGGTTTCGCCGTCTTTGAATGAACGCATGTGCAATTGGCAAGTTGTTACACCGCGGTTTGGTCCGTGAGGACGACCGTTGATGTACATCGAACACATTCCGCAGATACCTTCGCGGCAATCGTGGTCAAATGCTACCGGATCATCTCCTTCTTCGATCAAACGGTTGTTTAACACGTCAATCATTTCCAAAAATGACATATCGGTGGAAATACCACTTACTTGATAAGTTTCGAACTTACCAGCTACGTTGGCATTTTTTTGTCTCCAAATTTTGAGTGTCAGGTTTAAATGTCCTTCCATTGTATCGAATTATTTATAAGATCTCTGAGCAATTTTGATATTTTCGTACTTCAATTCTTCTTTGTGTAAGTCGAATTTTCCGTCTCCTTTGTATTCCCAAGCCGCTACGTAAGCGTATTTTTCGTCATCACGTAATGCTTCACCATCTTCCGTCTGGTATTCTACACGGAAGTGTCCACCACAACTTTCGTTGCGATCTAATGCATCGATACACATCAACTCACCCAATTCAAGGAAGTCAGCCACACGACCCGCTTTCTCTAATTCAGGGTTCAGGTTATCGATTTCGCCTGGGATTTTAACATCCGACCAGAATTCCTTCTGCAAGGCTTGGATCTCTTTGATAGAGGCTTTTAATCCCTCAGCGCTCCGTGCCATTCCGCACTCATCCCACATAATTTTACCTAAACGCTTGTGGAAGTAGTCCACCGGCTTCGTTCCTTTGATGTTCATCAAGGTCTCCAAACGATCACGAACTGCTTTCTCGGCAGCTACGAAATCCTCTGAATCTGTCGACATCGCCGGGGTACGAATCTCGGATGCCAAGTAATTTCCAATGGTGTATGGAATGACGAAGTATCCATCAGCTAAACCTTGCATCAAGGCTGACGCTCCTAAACGGTTAGCACCGTGATCCGAGAAGTTGGCCTCTCCTAAAGCATACAATCCGGGAACTGTCGTCATCAAATTGTAATCTACCCAAAGTCCACCCATCGTGTAGTGAACCGCTGGATAGATACGCATAGGTACCTCATACGGATCTTCACCGGTGATTTGCTTGTACATATCGAACAAGTTGCCATATTTCTCCTTCACAACGGCCTTACCCATCGCTTGAATTTCTTCATCCGATGGATTGTGCATGTTGTTTTTATTCGCTTCTGCCTTACCGTAACGGATAATCGCTGCAGCGTAATCCAAGTAAACGGCCATCTTAGAAGCTCCTACACCGTAACCCGCATCACAACGCTCTTTCGCAGCACGTGATGCAATATCACGCGGTACTAAGTTACCAAATGCAGGATAACGACGCTCTAAGTAGTAATCTCTTTCATCCTCAGGAATCTCGTTCGCCTTGCGGGTATCGTTTTGTTTCTTAGGTACCCAAATACGTCCATCATTACGCAATGACTCGGACATCAAGGTTAATTTAGATTGGTGATCACCAGAAACCGGAATACATGTTGGGTGAATTTGTGTGTAACATGGGTTCGCAAAGAAGGCACCTTTTTTGTGCGCTTTCCAAGCCGCTGTTACGTTGGATCCCATGGCATTGGTCGACAAGTAGAATACGTTACCGTATCCACCCGTACACAACAATACCGCATGTCCGAAGTGACGCTCCAAGGCTCCTGTCACCGAATCACGAGCGATGATACCGCGCGCTTTTCCGTCGATGGTTACCACGTCCAACATCTCATGACGGGTATATAATTTCACGTTACCCATTCCCACTTGACGTTGCAAGGCAGAATAAGCACCTAGTAATAATTGCTGACCAGTTTGACCGGCTGCGTAAAACGTACGTTGTACTTGCGTTCCACCAAATGAACGGTTTGAAAGCAATCCGCCGTATTCACGAGCGAAGGGTACTCCTTGTGCTACGCATTGGTCGATGATGTTTCCTGATACCTCAGCTAAACGGTGAACGTTTGCCTCACGCGCACGGTAGTCACCCCCCTTGATCGTATCGTAGAACAAACGGTAAACGGAGTCACCGTCGTTTTGGTAGTTTTTTGCTGCGTTGATACCCCCTTGTGCGGCAATTGAGTGCGCGCGACGTGGAGAATCTTGGAAGCAGAATACTTTGACTTTATATCCTAATTCAGCTAACGAGGCTGCTGCAGAGGCACCAGCCAAACCCGAACCTACTACCACAATTTCCAAAGAACGCTTGTTGGCAGGATTCACTAAGGGCACGCTCGAGCGGTACTTGGTCCATTTTTCAGCCAGCGAACCTTCTGGTATTTTAGCATCTAATTTTGTCATAATCGTATCAGCTGAGGAATTATTGAATCAATTTAAAATAGAAAGCAATGGGCATGGCTGCAAAAGCCGCTGCGATAACAATTGAGTAAATCGCACCGATTGCTTTGATGGTTGGCGTGTATTTTGGGTGGTTCCAGCCAATTGTTTGGAAAGCACTTTGGAAACCGTGTAATAAGTGATATCCCAATGAGATACATCCCAACACATAAATTATCACCACAATAGGGCTTTCAAATACCACTTGCATTTCGTTGTACAAGGTATGTGTCTCGGTCAAGTTGTTTGTCAAACGAGAGAAGTACCAGAAATGCTTCAAGTGAATAATTAAGAATAACAATAATAAGGTCCCCAATAGACCCATTGAACGAGAGTACCACTTGCTATTCGCTGCACCATCGACAACGGCATATGCAACCGGACGTTTTTTCTTGTTTTCGAACCACAAACGTAGGCCATCAAAAATATGCAACAACAATCCGCCAAACAAAACGATTTCCATCGTACGAATAATCGGGTTGTGTGCCATAAACTCAGCACCTTCATTGAAAGCAACACCACCATCATTCAAGAAGATCGTTGCATTCAAACCACAGTGAACAATAAGGAAGCTAATCAAAAATAGGCCTGTAATTGCCATGAGAAGCTTTTTTCCAAGGGATGAATTAAGAGATTTTGCTAGCCAAGCCATAAATTAGGTTATTAGATTTAGGTAAAAACATTCAGAGCGAATTAATCAGATTAACTGTGCTACTGAATTTTAGCCTTCAAAACTACAATCCAATCGCTTGTCAATCAAATTAATCACGTAAAAAATCTGTTTTTTTTACGATTTTAATTTTGCCTTAGTAACTTGCTGACTATCTCGATTGTTTTATGCGGAAATATATTTTTCTAGTCTTTTTGATGCTATTTTCGGTGGTTTCCGTTTGGGCCACTCACTTAAAAGGTGGGGAGATTACGGTAAGACGTATTTCGGATAAAACACTTACCTACGAATTTACCCTGACTACCTACACGGAGAACAATCGTGCCAACCAAGATCAGGAGGAAGTGAATTTTTGTTTTGGGGATGGTTCGGCTATCATTAAAGCCAAGAGATGCTGTGGAACACCCGTGGATATCGGGAATGGAACGATGAAAAATCTCTACAAAGTTGAATATACGTATCCAGCTCCAGCTTTATTTTACAAGGTCTCGGTTGCCATTCCCAATCGGAATGATGGGGTGAGAAATATAACGCGTTCTGTGGAAGTGCCGTTTTATGTGGAAACGATTTTTTCAATCAATTCAGGTCTTGGTCAAAACTCAACGCCACTTTTACTCAACCCTGCCGTTGACCTAACTGCGGTAGTCGGTCAGGTATTTATCCATAATCCCAATGCGGTAGATGCGGAAGGGGATAGTTTGGCGTATCGTTTATCGGTTTCGCGTACGGGTGATTCCGAGACTTGTAATCCGACGAGTCGGGGCATGACCGCACCCAATTTCCGTCAGCCCAATGAGGTTTCTCCTTTACCGTCAACCTTCACGATCAATTCATTGAGCGGAGATTTGATTTGGAATGCACCGCAAGAATTGGGATTATATAACTGTGCATTTATCATTGAGGAATGGAGAAATGGCGTTAAAATATCGGAGACGGTTCGTGATATGCAGATTGAGGTAAAAGATGTGGACAACAAGGCTCCTAAATTGACTATACCTCCCGACGTATGTATTCAGGCCGGGAGCTTGATCAATGAAAGTATTACCGCCTTGGATACGCCATCGAAAACGGGTCGAGTGGATCCATTGACTATTTACAGTTTTGGTAATGTCTATGCCATGGATACGGTCTATGCGGTAAAGCAGCCTTATGCGACGTTTAGCTCGATTGCGAAGCAGAATTCACCGGCGAAGGCGACGTTTCGTTGGCAGACTGCTTGCCAACATATCCGCAAGGAAACTTATGATATACTCTTTAAAGTTGAGGATAATCCACCTGCGACTGTGGGCAATGGAGTGAAATTAGTGGATAGCAAACTTTGGAAAATTCAAGTGATTGCTCCTGCGCCGAAAGGCTTGAAAGTTGTCCTTCAGAGTACAAATGCCGTATTAACTTGGAATTCTTTGGTATGTGCTTTGCCTGGTGCAAAGGTGTTAATTTACCGACGGACAGGGGCGTGTAGTCCTGTGACGGCTAGTTCATGTAGCACAGGAATGACCGCGCAAGGGTTTGTGCAAATAGGTGAAGTGGGGGCAGACATCAATACATTTACAGATAAGAATGGCGGGGAAGGTTTAGCTAAGAATACGAATTATTCATATCTGTTGGTAGTTGAATTCCAAAATTCAAAAGGTTTGGTGAATTACAGTCCCATGTCGGAATCGGTTTGTGCCTTTATTCCTTCGACAGCCCCATTGATGACCCAAGCGAGTGTGTTAAAGACGGATGTTTCGAAAGGGGAAATTCAAGTTCGTTGGACCCGACCATTGAAATTGGATACTTCGGTTTATAAAGCGCCCTATCAATATCGCTTGAAGCGAGCAGAGGGTCAAACGGGATCTCAATTTGTGGAGGTGGGCGTGACGGCGGATACGATGTTTGTCGACAAGGATTTGAATACCTTGGAGAAGGGCTATCGCTATCAAGTGGACTTTTATTACACGGTCAACAAGGCTTTTAAGTATTTAGACAGTCCGAGCCCTGCAAGTTCTGTTCGCGTGCAAGCGCAGGCAGCGGTGAAATCTGTTAAATTAACTTGGACAGCCTTTGTTCCTTGGTCGAATGATTTCCAAGTTCACCGGGTTTACCGAGAAAGTTTTGCGGGATCCGGGAAGTTTAATCAAATTTCTGATGTGTCTGTGGCTGGTCCAGGTACCTATCAATTTACGGATATAGGAACGGATTTTATTGCCGCTGATGGTAAATCGGATATTTCGATATCGGCGGATTCAACCTATTGTTATTACGTTCAGACGGTTGGGCGCTACGGAGACGGATTACCAGCCATGCGGATCGAAAATGCGTCGCAACGGATTTGCATCAAGCCATTGGCTCAATTAGTTCCACCTTGTGCTCCGGTATTGCAAGTTTCAGTGCCAGATTGCGGGGTGCAGACAAGCAATTGTGAGTCATTGACGGTCTCGAATGTGTTATCTTGGAAGGCTGTCACATCGGGAACATGTGATCCATTTATTGAAAAGTACCGTGTTTATGGGGCAAAGTCTTCGACGGGAACCTTTTTGAAGTTGGCCGAAACGGAGAATCTAAATTACATCGACAAGAATTTGAGCTCACATATTGCTTGTTATTATGTGGTGGCAGTCAGTCAAAATGGGTTGGAAAGTCCTAAAAGTAATGTGGTTTGTGTGGATAATTGCCCATCTTTTGATTTACCGAATTTATTCAGTCCGAATGGGGATGGCAAAAACGATGTCTTTCAAGCGATGTATTGTGCTCGATTTGTGAAGCAGGTCAAAGCAAAAATTGTGGATCGCTATGGCGCATTGATTTATGAGTATGCCGGGGATTTAGCTGGTTTTGGTTGGAATGGGAAATCAAGTTCCGGGCAAGCGATGGCAACGGGAACTTATTTCTACACGGTCGAAGTTGAGTTTGATGTCGTGGATACAACGATATCAACAAAACAATTAAAAGGCTGGCTCGAGCTGGTGCGTTAGGATGTTAGTCGTAATTGATGGAGATTGTTCTTTTTGCCAGTGGGCCTCCCGACTGCTGAAAAGAATTTGTCGGGAAGGTCTTGAAATAATCCCCTTAACGCGTTTACCTTCCGAAATTCAAAAAATGTGGGAATCAAACCCGGATTGGGCCATTGATAGTATAAAAGTGATATCGAATGGTCGGCTCTATATCAAATCCGATGCGGTGGCGCAGGTTTTAATACGTGCCAAATGGTTTGCGCAGCCTTTGCGACTGTTGTTTTTTCTACCCACTCGCTTCTTGGATCTGTTGTATGATTGGGTTGCGCGGAATCGTTATTTGTGGGGTAAGGGAAATACGTGTGCGCTTAATTCGAGCGAAAGTAAGGTTTAGTTTGTTGGAAAAATTCTGGTGTCATCACATCATTCCAGCGGTTGGCAGCTTCTTCCAAACCAACGAAATTAAAGTGAATGCTATCCCAACGGTAGGTGCTCCCGCTCAGGGATTCTAGGTCGGCCCCTAAATAGGTGAAGGGGATTTCGGTCAACATTCTTTTTTGAGCAGCTTTTACTTTATCAACTTCGGGAATCTTGAGGTTGGTATTCGATTTGGCAATCAAAAAAGTCAATTTGGGAGCATTTAGTAAGTCTCTGGTTTTTTCGATGTAGGCGCGTGTACTCTCGACGATTTGATTCTCAGCGAGGGCATAGTCGTTTTCTCCATGCATGACGAGAATGGCTCGAATACCAGATTTGGGAATATCGTTATTGACACGATCTTCAAAAAAGGAATAAGGGTATCTTTTTTTCCAATCGAATAAGGGACTTTGGAATTCTAATCCATAGGCAGATTGTCCCCATTCGTATGAATTACTTCCTCCGATTCCTGTGTTGTATACCATGATCGGTACTTGTAATCTGATGCGTAATTTATCAGCAAATCTACCCCAGAAACCATCAATTCCATTCGTACTTGGCCATTTGATAATTTCACACCATTGTTGGTCGTAAGCCGTGATGGTATAAGGGCTTTGGCCTTCCGCAAGGGAATGGCCAATGACTGCGAATATTTCTCCCACCTTGAAGTTTTGGGGTAGGAGGGTATCTTTGAGAACTTGAGCGTTATTTTGAACAATGACTTGTGGGTAATATCCACCCCCTTTGAGGGTAAAGGTTCCTTTGAATCCGTTGGAATCGTCGACGTTCAAGGGGAGCCAATCGGTTTCTTGGCCGCTGAAATAATTTTTGAATTTGACTTTAGCGGAGGTAATGGGTTTAGAGCAATTGCCCACGATTAATACTTCACCTTCATTTTTTTCGTTGCGCTGAACGAATTTTCGTGTTTTGGCTAAATCGATGGAAACGAGGGCGCCAGGTTCTTTGATGGGCGTAATAACTTCGTCGGGTTTACAAGCATTTAAAATAAATAACAGAAATAGGACGAGAAGTTGTTTAATCTGATTATTTATCATGTTTTTAAAAATAAACGATGAAGATGAAAAATGAACAAATGCTTATCTTTGTTTCATTAAGCTTTTAATAAGCATCAAATTTAAAAAAAATAGTCAAATGAAAGCATATGTTTTCCCAGGTCAAGGATCTCAGTTTCCAGGAATGGCCAAAGATCTTTATGAAAATTACGCAACTGCGAAGTCGATTGTGGATGAGGCGGATGCCATTTTAGGCTTCTCGTTGTCGCAAGTGATGTTTGAGGGGACGGAAGAGGAGTTGAAACAGACGCGTGTTACTCAGCCAGCTATTTATCTACATTCGGTTTTAGTCGCTAAGTTGGGAAAAGATTTTGCTCCATCTATGGTCGCGGGACACTCTTTGGGAGAATTTTCTGCCTTGGTGGCGGCAGGTGGTTTAGCTTGGCAAGATGGTTTACAATTGGTTTACAAACGTGCCTTGGCAATGCAAAAGGCTTGTGAAATTGAGCCAAGTACGATGGCGGCGGTTCTTGGTTTGCCTGATGCAACGATCGAGGAAATCTGTGCAGCTTATGGCCCTTCGGTGGTGGCGGCAAATTATAATTGCCCGGGCCAAGTGGTTATTTCGGGTTCCGTGGAAGGTATTGAGGCCGTAGGTGTACAATTGAAAGAGGCTGGCGCCAAGCGTGTTTTAACTTTACCCGTCGGTGGGGCGTTTCATTCACCCTATATGGAGCCAGCTCGTTTGGAACTCGCGGCGGCGATTGAGGCGACGGAGGTTTTGAAGCCCATTTGTCCAATCGTTCAAAATGTAAATGCAAAAGCGTCACAAGATCCTGCGGAGATCAAAGCGAATTTGATAGCTCAATTAACGGGTGCGGTTCGTTGGACACAATCCGTAGAGACCATGGTGGGATTAGGAGCCACGGAGTTTATTGAATGCGGACCAGGTAAAGTATTACAAGGATTGGTGAAGAAGATTCATGCGGAGGCTTTGGTGTCTTCAATGGAATTAGCTTAATAAATCCTTGATACTGAGCTTACCCCAAATTGGCTTAATAAATAATTCGTTTTTTTTTAGAACGATGTTTGATTTTTTGGGAGCAAGGCCTTACTTTTGCATCACAATTTGGTATTGACCTATGGTGTAATGGTAACACACCAGTTTTTGGTTCTGGTTTTCTAGGTTCGAGTCCTGGTAGGTCAACACAACAAAAAAAGCCTTCGACAGAAATGTTGAAGGCTTTTTTGTTTACAGTTGATCTAAATAAGATTCAGGATCTCGAATAGGAGTAAAATAGCTAAACCAATTCCGATGATTTTGCCCAGGGTGATAAGAATTCTTATTCCACGTGGCAGTTGGTCATTATTGTCATTCATTTATTTATTTTTAGAACTCAATTTTACTTCTTCGGTCATATTTGACCCAGAAAAATCAGGTTAATTGCATGCTTAACATGTTATAGCTTTTTAGTAAAAATGGCTACAGCCTCTGGGCTAATCACGTAGTTGACAAATCTTTTGTCGATTTCGGACTGATGTCTTTGTATTGCTTCTTGTATGCCATGATTTCGTTCGAAAAACAAATTAATGGATGAGATAAATTTAGACCTTGATTGTCGTTGGCTTTCAATAGTCTTACCCTCGCATTGTAAAATCTCATTCAATTTTTCTGTCGTGCAGGTGAAGTTGGATTGGGCACACAAATAGGTGAGAAATAGTTCACCTTGCTCTGGCAACTGATCCCAAGATTTGATTTCTTGGAGTTTCTTGTTTTTGATAATTCGTAAAAGGGTTAAAACCAATCCTGCCAAAATGAATAAAAATAGGTAAAAAGTGATTCCTGCCCAATTGACTTCATTGTACCATATCCGGGGTGTATAGAAATGTCCCAAAATCACACTATTTTTCTTGAGTTGATCTATCGTCATCGAATCCAATTTTACGTCGAATCTATTTCGGTTGTAGGTTCTTTGGAATGAGTAGATGTATTTTCCTTTGATGTAAATTTGGGTAGATAGGTGGAAAAAGGCCATATTTTTGCCTTCATATTGATAAATTTTATTTTCAATCGGGTCAATGAATTCTCCGATCGATATTTCATAAGAGAAAAAATAGGGTGCTATCCATTGACTTGCAAATTTGTTGAAGCTTTTCAATTCTGGTCTCCTGAAATCAACGAATCCCAATTCATTCCATGTTTTCCCTTTAAAATCAAATTGGTAAAAAGGGTATTTTAAGTCCTTGTTTTCGGAATAAAGTTTGGGAAACCCCAAACAATAAATGCGATCTGCTTGGGGATAATAGCCCCCAAATTGTGAAGAAATACCTTCGGGGCCATTTTCACTAATATTCCCGTACAATTCCCATTCATTTAAGGGTTTGTGAAAAAAAGTTGGGATATTGTGATTTCGCCAAAACCCAGTTCCTCCTAAACTAATCAAGGTGTCTTGTCGGATAAACTGTATCGACTGGAAATTATAGCCTCTGAAATAGGTCTTGTCGATTCGAGAAAGCAAGCATTTCTGGGTATTAAACAAGTAAGTCTGTCCGGTTCCTTGTATCGTTATCAAAAAATCATTTGTAGAAATCTGAAAATGATAAGCGGCAATTTCAGGAGGTAAATCATCGATGCGGACGTTCTCCAATTGGATCGTCCTGGTTTTCTGTTGGCCAGTTGGTAACAGCTCGATGCATGAATTTGATTTTAGATTTAAGCGGTATAATTTGTTGTTTTTAACATCCAGCAAATTGATTAGCGGTGATTCATCGATATCTTTAGCTGCCCTACATACTAGCGTAAAGAGCATGAAAAGGATTAGCTGAAATTTGAAATACCTGGCCATCAATAATAGAACAAGAAGTTTGTAGCAAATTAAACATTACTAGTGATTTTCAATGTGCCTGAGTTTCCGTAAAATAAGTTAATTAAGTGAATCACCTAATTTTTGCCAGCAAACTTATTGATTAAATAGGTCTCAATTTCTTTCATTTTTCTTGAGGCTAGTAAAGCTTTCCGCTTTTCTCCCCAGCACCATATTGTTAAGGGCAACATTAACATAGGTGGTAGTTCCTTTACAGATTCTCTGTGTTGAATCGTTTTAATTAGAATTACCCCATTCGCACCTCGCACCCCATACATGGCTGTTTCTGAAGGATCCTTGAGGACTTTTACACTCTCCACATCATTCGGGTTGATTGAATTAATATTTCCTTGTAAAGGAACCCCGTCGACGACATATAAAGGACTGTTTGCATTAATTGAACCTATACCATGAATCCGAACCATGGCATTTCCCCCGGGCGAATTATCATTTCCTACTTGTACGCCTGCGGCCTGTCCCTGCAATTTTTGCTGGATTGAGGCGGCATTCGTCTGGCTTAACTTTTCTCGGCCGATAATTTTACCTTCGGAATTTGTTTTCTCCTCTGTGACGATGGTTGGGAATATTTGTAAACCTATCCCGCGCGCTCCCTGTGCATTCCGACCATTTAAGACCTTTACTTGCGCAATTTGATTCAAAGCGATGATACTTGTGTCTCTAAATTCTTGTGGATTAAGTTTGGTTGCGGATTCATACCAAAATACGTTGAGCGTGTCGTTTTTAATTATAACGCGCTGGTTCGGGCTTGAGAAATATTGCTCAATAAGGCCGGGTATTTCAATTTGTTGGGCGCAGACATTTGTTTGAATCAACAAGAAAACAAGGAGCTTTTTCATGCGTTGATTTCGCCTAGTTTCTCATACGAGAGAATCATCGAACGAACGTTATGGTAGTTTATTTTCCAATTATGTGCCATATGTCGCCAGATGGGTTCGCCCTCGCGGGTCATCAATGGCCACCATTCCCCTGTATTCCGATTAATCATCTTGTCGAAAACAAAACGATGTACCTGTTTGTGGGCATCCAAAAACCGGGTGTCTTGGGTTAGTTTGTAGGCATCTAACATCCCAATTAGCATTTCGGCTTGTTGCCAAAACTCTTTCTCATAATCCGACGCTTCGCCCGTGTGTGAGCCTTCTACATAGACTCCGCCATATTCCCAATCAATTCCGTGATCAAGGGCATGATAAAATGCTTTCTCTAAATTTGGACGATACTTTTCCAAATCAAATCCCCCAATTTTAATCGCGTGCATGAGCAGCCAACCGAATTCTGCATTGTGGCCGTAAGACGTATTGTCGGTCGAGGAAGCCTTTTGCCCTCCATCCGCAAAACGATCCCATCCCCAAACTACATCAAATTTGATTTGTGGTGCGACCGACCAATCCGCCCAAAATTGCGGAATGCCCGTGCCCGTCACGGGGTGCATGATTTTCTGAATTAAAATATCCATGGACTCTTCTAATTTCCGGCGATGCAGGGATTTTCCGCTAGCCTCATAGAGTGTCGTGAAGGCCTCCATTAAATGCATGTGAACATCCAAGGTTTTTCGATCTCCACCCGGTGAGCCTGGCCCCATCAAGGACCAATCCTCATCGAAGAATTCCCAATAGCCACCATAATTCGTATCAACCGCATGTTTTTGTAGAAGATCAAAAACCTTTTCGGCATATTCCAATCCGATCGGATCGCCGGATGCGAGCGTATATTCACTTAAGCTGTAAATGACAAAGCTATGACCGTAGCCTATTTTTTGTTTGTTGATCGGATTGCCAGCTCTGTCGACCATCCAATAAAAACCCCCATGAGTTGAATCCCACATGTTGTTTAAAAGAAATTGAACGCCGTTTTTGGCCATCTCCAACATCACTTCTCCACCAAATCCGTGGCGATAGGCTTGGGAATACGTGAAAATAGAACGCGTTTGAGCGATCAATGACTTCTCATCCTTACCCGTATCATTTCCAAATTCGTCAAAATGCGTAATGAATCCTCCATTTACCGGATCAATGGTCCGCTGAATCCAAAAGGGCAATAATGCTTTTTCCGTGTACTCCTTAATTTCTTGTTGCATGATAGGTTTGTATAATTTCGTTCGCTTGGGCGCTGCCCGTTTCTCCAATTTTATGAATGGTCACATGGACGGCTAAACTAGCGAGGGCACAGGCCTCTTCGATGCTAGCCCCTGCGGCTCTGGCCGCACTAAAGGCCGCGACGACCATGTCGCCGGCTCCAACCGTATCAATTGAACCTTGAGCAGGAATGGCTTTTCCCCAATGGAATTCACTCGGAGAGGCATAAATCATGCCTTGTTCGCCCAATGTCAATAAGACGGGTTTTCCACGTTTATTTACCCAAGATTTAACAGCACTTTCAATCGTTGAATCCGAATTGATAATTTTTTGGAACTCCGCTTCATTCACCTTTAAAATTACTTCATTTGCATAAGCTCCCAGGCTACGCAAATCTGCGATTGCCTTTTCATTGGTGAATTTCTGTAAGAATTCGAGCGTGGCCTGATTCAGCAGGGGTGTATGGAATTGTTCGTTGATGATTACCCAATCGTAATTTTCAATTCGTATCGCTAATTCATGGATAGCCTCCAATCCGTAATTTTGAAAGTTTTCGTTTCGGGTACCGAAATCCAAACGGTTTTGTTCGATACCTTTTTGCATCGGTTTACTGTAGGTGGGGGTATCTAGGCCAACTTTCGCCTTCAGAAAATCAGTGTTTATGTTTAACGCATGAGCTAAGTGAGCTATTTCCCGACCGAATACATCGTCTCCACGAAGGCCATATGCATCTACTTGGACGCCCAAATGTGCTAAATTTTTGGCCACATTACCTGCGCCACCTAATGATGTTTGTGATTGGGAGGCATGTTGGACTTCCTTGCCCGTTTCTATGCTGATTTCACCGGTATCCGGATTGAATTGAAAATAGAAATCCAAGGCAAAGTCGCCAATGACCGCGATACGTAATTGGCTGATTTGAGCCAATAAGTCCTCTAATCGCTTGGAATTCATGTTGATAGGTTTAATGCTTGAAATGTACAAAAAAAATGGATTGGGGCAAATAACTAGCCCACTCCCTTTTAAGCTTTGGCAATCCTGCTAGGTTTGCCAAAGCTAGCAGTTGGTTGTCAAATTTTGACTTCTGAAACTGATAAATTCTCCCTGATTTTCCTTAATTTTAAGCTTCTTTTTACCCTTAACTACAATTGTTTTGGCTTTAATTAAATCTATTTCAGGTATTCGTGGTACCATCGGTGGAAAACCCGGTGATGGCCTTAGTCCCATTGATGTGGTGAGCTTCGCGGCTGCCTATGGTTCTTGGTTGAAAAGTACAGGGCCATCTTCCAACCAAATTGTTCTCGGTCGGGATGCCCGTATCTCCGGTTCCATGGTTTCTTCGCTCGTTGCGAATACGCTCATTGGGTTAGGATGGGATGTGTTGGATATTGGTCTTTCTACTACCCCAACCGTCGAATTGGCAGTGCCCTGGACGAAGTCGGCCGGTGGAATTATCATCACTGCGAGCCATAATCCTGCGCAATGGAATGCCTTGAAATTGTTAAATGCTGCCGGCGAGTTTATCTCGGATGAGGACGGAAAGGCTTTGTTGAAATTGGCAGAGAATCAGGATTTTCATTTTGTGGAAGTTGGCCAATTGGGTAAAATCACAGAAGATGCTAGTTTTTTACAGCAACATATTGACCATGTTTTGGGGCTTCGTTGGGTCGATCAACCCGCTATTCAAGAGAAAAACTTTAAGGTATTGGTGGATGCGGTAAATTCGACGGGCGGTATCGTCGTTCCGCAATTATTGAATGCCTTGGGTGTACATCAAGTGGATGTGATCTTTGGTGAGCCCAACGGGCATTTTGGACATAATCCAGAACCTCTACCGGAAAACTTGACGGATATGATCGCGCGAATGAAGTCAGGTAACTATGATTTGGGTATTGTCGTAGATCCTGATGTCGATCGTTTGTGTTTCATTTCCGAAGACGGTACACCTTTTGGAGAGGAGTATACGCTGGTGGCGGTTGCCGACTATATTTTATCGAAGGAAAAAGGGAATACGGTTTCAAATCTTTCCTCGACGCGTGCTTTGGCGGATGTGACGAACCGACATGGTGGACAATATTTCGCGGCTGCAGTTGGGGAGGTGAATGTCGTAACCCAAATGAAAGCCGAAAATGCGATTATTGGGGGCGAAGGAAATGGGGGAGTTATTTTCCCAGAGTCGCATTACGGTCGGGATGCCTTAGTGGGAATCGGATTATTTTTGACGCATTTAGCCTATAAGAACAAGTCTGTAAGTGCATTGCGTGCCGAATATCCGTCTTACATCATGTCAAAAAATAAGATCGAACTTTCCGCTGATTTAAATGTGGATTTGATTTTGGCGACCGTAGCGGAGCAATTTAAAGATGAAAAGGTGAATACCATTGATGGAGTAAAGATCGACTTTGCAGATCGCTGGGTTCATTTACGCAAATCAAATACGGAGCCGATTATTCGAATTTATTCAGAGGCACCTACCGAAAAAGAAGCCAATGAGTTGGCCGAAAAAATCATGCAGGTGATTCGCAGCATTGCCGGCAAATAAGAAGAACATGACATCAACAACGAAAACACCTATTTACTTAGACAATGCGGCAACTACGCCGGTGGACCCCTTGGTTTGGCAGGAAATGCAGCCATTGTTTGAGCAATTCACCGCGAATCCCTCGTCGATACATTCACATGGCCGACAAGCGAAAGTGATTGTGGAGAAAGCGCGTAAAACAGTTGCATCGCTTTTGAATGCTTCACCGGCAGAGATATTCTTCACCTCTGGAGGTACGGAAGCGGATAATACAGTCATCCAATCTGCTGTTTTATATGGTGGTGTTAAGACAATTATTACCTCGCCTTTGGAACACCATGCGGTATTACACACGGCGGAGGCATGGGGGAAATTGGGTTTGGCGGAAGTGAAATTGGTCAACATCAATTCGGATGGAGATATTGATTTAGCACATTTAGAGCGTCTTTTAGCCGAGAGTCCTGCAGCTTTGGTTTCATTGATGCATGGAAATAATGAGATTGGAAATCTATTGGATTTAAATGCGGTCGGGGTATTGTGCCAACAATACGGCGCACTATTCCATTCGGATACGGTTCAAACCATGGGCCATTTCCCACATGATGTTCGGGCATTGCCGGTTGATTTTCTGGTAGGTGCTGCGCATAAGTTTCATGGTCCTAAGGGAATTGGTTTTTTATATGCCAAAGCGGGTTCGAAATTCCACCCACTCATGCATGGTGGGGCGCAAGAGCGTAATCAACGCGGAGGGACTGAAAATGTCTATGGGATGGTGGGCCTTGCGAAAGCCTTAAGCCTCGCTTATGAGCACATGGATGAACACATGAATCACATCAAATCAGTGAAATCTTATTTTATTGAAGGTTTGAAAGCTCGTTTCCCGGGTATTCAGTTCAATGGTCGGTCGGGCGAAGTGGATAACAGTCTTTACACTGTTCTGAATGTTCGATTCCCGAATGTTTCCGATGGTGATATGTTATTGTTTCAATTGGATATTGAGAAGATTTCAGCATCTGGCGGTAGTGCCTGTTCGAGTGGTACATCTGTAGGCTCGCATGTATTGTCGGCCTTGAATCCGTCGGCCACAGGAGCAGCTGTTCGTTTCTCGTTCTCCAAGAATAACACGAAAGAGGAAATAGATCGGGTGCTGGAGGTGTTGGAGCGCTTATTGAAATAACAAATTAAAAAACCCCAAGTCTGAGCTTGGGGTTTTTATTTTCACAATTAATATGCTCTCGCAAACAGTACGCGTTTGCTTGATGGATTGCCGGTCAAAATACATTTCCCCGCTTCTTCTTTGGCATCTAATGGAATGCAACGAATGGTTGCCTTCGTTAACTCTTTAATTTTTTCCTCGGTTTCTGAGCTGCCATCCCAGTGAGCAGAAATAAATCCACCTTCGTCTAATTTAGCTGTAAATTCATCCCAGGTATTTACCACGTGGGTTTTCTCCTGACGGAAAGCGAGGGCTTTGGCATAGATTTTTGATTGAATATCTTCCAAGGTATCTAGGACTACTTGCTCGATGCCGTCGAAAGGCATGCTCGTTTTTTCACGGGTATCACGGCGCGCTAATTCGATGGTACCGTTTTCCATGTCACGGTTACCTATCGCTAAGCGAACAGGAACACCTTTTAATTCATATTCGGCAAATTTAAACCCGGGACTTTGGTTGTCGGAGGTATCAAATTTCACCGAAACACCGCTTTTACGCAAAGCTTTTGCCAATGGATTTACCTTCTCGATGATTGCATTTAATTGATCTTCTCCCTTGTAGATGGGAACGATGACCACTTGAATAGGAGCCAATTTGGGAGGTAATACCAAACCTTGGTCATCCGAGTGCGCCATGATTAAGGCTCCCATTAAACGAGTAGAAACACCCCATGAGGTCCCCCAAACATAATCCAATTGGTTTTCTTTGCTCAAAAATTTCACATCGAAAGCCTTGGCAAAGTTTTGACCTAAAAAGTGGGAGGTGCCCGCTTGCAAGGCTTTTCCATCTTGCATCAACGCTTCAATGCAATACGTTTCATCCGCGCCTGCAAAACGTTCATTGGCTGTTTTAATTCCTTTGACAACTGGCATCGCCATAAAGTTTTCTGCGAAATCAGCATAAACTTCAAGCATTTGCTCGGTTTCCGCGATGGCTTCTTGTTTGGTCGCGTGTGCGGTATGACCTTCTTGCCAGAGGAATTCAGCGGTACGAAGGAAAAGACGGGTACGCATCTCCCAACGAACTACATTGGCCCATTGGTTGATCAATAAAGGAAGATCACGATACGATTGAATCCAGTTTTTATAGGTCGACCAAATGACTGTCTCTGATGTCGGTCGTACGATTAATTCTTCTTCCAATTTTGCTTCGGGGTCCACGATGACACCACCACCATTGGGGTCATTTTTCAGTCGGTAATGTGTTACCACCGCGCATTCTTTCGCGAATCCCTCTACGTGTGAAGCTTCTTTGGAAAGAAATGATTTGGGAATGAATAAGGGGAAATACGCATTTGTATGTCCGGTTTCCTTGAACATGTCGTCCAATGCGCGTTGCATTTTTTCCCAAATGGAATAGCCATAGGGTTTGATGATCATACAACCTCTGACAGCAGAATTTTCGGCTAAATCAGCGCGTTTAACTAATTCATTATACCATTCAGAATAGTTGTCGGCACGGGACGGTAAGGATTTACTCATATATTTTTTTAGAATCGTACTAGATGGGTGATTATTTCGTTAATTTGTGAGCGTTAAACGTGAAACTTTTTTCAGCGTTCAAAGGTTAAAATTACGAATTAAACCAAGAACATAAAAATTGATACATCATCAACGTATAAATCAAACCCATGTCATGAAAAATTTAGGGATTACGTCGGTATTAATGGCTCTTGTTGCCTTATTGAATGCATGTTCAGTTTCGCAGACTGCATTTGTAGCGGATGATCTATATGATAGTTATCAGAAGCCTGCAGTCGCTGCAACGAAACAAAAGAAATCGGCTTATTTGAATTTTGAGGATGATGCACAAATCATTCAAGAAGAGGACGGGGCCGTGATTCGGGAAGAGGAAGAGGTGAATTATTTGAATTCACGGGTTTTGTACCAACAAGGCTATGCGAATGGATTTAATCAAGGCATGTTTGCCTCGAATCCTTGGAATAATTGGTATTCGAATCCTTACATCACTTTTGGGATGGGATTCAGTAATCGTTGGTATTCGCCATTGCAATCTTGGCGATTAAATGATCCATTTTATTCGGGTTTCGGAATGGGTTCAAACTTTGGTTTGTATGGTTACAATTCCTTCGCGTTTGCGAATCCGTATGGATTTTCAAGCCCTTATGGATTTTATGATCCGTTCTATGGCTACGTAGGCCCTGGGATGATGTTTGGAAATAGTGTTGCCTATAATTACTACTATGGTTTTGGTCAAAATTATTATGGGGGTAATTTTTATCAATCCAATGTAACCGCTAATAATGAGCCGGCTCCAAGGTATGTTCGTGGGCCACGAGATACGGGATCGAGTAATCGTTATGGAGGGGAAAACTATTCCAATGCGCCTCGAGGAGGAAATAATACCTACAATACACAGGGTACCAATCAGCCGCGCGTTAATTCGACACAAAGCTATTCGAACTATCCTACACAGGCGGCCCCTCGTCGAAATTCGAATTATGAGTTTCAGCCGGCGCCTCAGCAAAATTATGGCCAAAACCGTACCGAGTCTTATAGTTCACCCTCAAATTCTTATTCAGGGGGCGGATTCAGTGGAGGGGGTTCTAACGGTGGTTCATCACGCGGTCCAAGATAATCCCATATGAAACGATTCATTTTCTTTTTGTTGCTTTCGGCTTCATTTGTTGGCCGGGCTCAAATTTATACGTATCCTTTATTGGCCAAGCAGTTCTCTACGTCCTATGTGACGGGGACTTCGCGCATGCAAGGACTAGGAGGTTCGCAAAGTGTTCTCGGTGCGGATTTGAGTTCGATTGCCGGAAATGCAGCCGGTTTGGGTTTTTATTCTCGTTCGGAGGTGGGCCTTAATTTGGCATATTTGTCGGCAAACACGCAGGCTAATTATTTGGACCAATCGACTACGAGTGATAACAACATGGTCCATTTGCCCAATTTTGGGGTCGTGATATCTGGCGAATATTTGTCGAGTTCATCATGGCGCGGTGCTTTTGGCATAGGTTATTCTAGGCAGGTTGTTTTAAGTCAACCTTTGTCCGTTCAGGGGACGAATAACCGAAGTTCTTATTTAGATTATTTGATTCAAAAGGCAGGCGATAAAGGAGCTACCGGTGCGAGTTTAGATGATGAATATGATTCCTATTACAATACGGCGGATAGTCGGGAAGCAGCGGCTTATCAATCCTATTTGATTAATCCGAATGCCCAAACAGGAGGAGCTCCTTTTGAGCGTTATTTGCCAAATTTGCCAACGGAGCAAACGGGGTATGCCGACAATAGTGGGTCTGTTGCTCAATGGGATATAAGTTATGGTGCGGCTTATCAAGATCGTTTCTATGTTGGCTTAGGAGTGCATTTTAGCAAATTGAATACGACGTTGACACAACGTTGGGAGGAGCGTTTTCCTTCGAACAATTTCGTAGCCGGTTGGGGATTAGAAGAACAATTAAACACCTCAGGCTCTGGAATCGCTGTCTCATTAGGTGCGATTTATAAGGTAAAGCCAAATCTTCGGGTTGCCTTAAATATTCAAACGCCAACTTACTATGACCAATTAGTTGAGCAATATGCTGGAAAATTAACGCCTCAAATTAGTTCGATTCCTGTAACTGGTGGCTATATCACGCGTGTCAAACCGGTCAAATTGACACCCAATGAATTTACCTATCAATTAGCGACACCATTCCGTGTTTCGGGAGGAATGGCCTATTTCTTTGGGAAGCGAGGTTTGTTGAGTGCAGATGTGGAGCTCATAAATTATTCAGGGATGCATGTTTCTTCTGCGGAATTGAGTCCATATACTAACCAACAATTTAAGGATAAGTACAATACCCAAATGTCTCGAAATTTTCAAACGGCTTTGAATCTGAAAGTGGGTGCGGAGTTTCGGGTTACTTCCGCTTGGACTTTACGGGGTGGAGTTGCCTCCTACGGGAATGGATTTTCGAGTACTTATGATTCCATTGACCGTAGTCAGTTTCAAGTTTCGGGAGGTCTTGGTTATCGTAGTGCAACTTATTATGTGGACCTTGCCATCGTTCAACGAACAGGGAAGGATGCTTACACGCCTTATACCATTAAAAATGCGGCAGATTATGCATCTGCCGCATTGAAAATCTCCCAGACACAAATTAGTCTGGGCGGAGGGGTATTTTTTTAAACGGGGATGTATTGGTCCAATAACCAAAGTAATTGGCTAACGGTAATTTCTCCGTCTACCTGAATATCCGCCTTTTGGTAAAAAGACAAGCGCTCCTCAAAGGTCTTTTTGATGGATGCAATGACAACTTCTTCGCTCTGGCTCTTATCTAACAGCGGACGATTATTTCCTTGCGCTTTGTACAAACGAGTCGCTAAATCATTGACATCTACATTTAAAAAGATGCTGACTCCGTTCTCTTTGATGAAATCCATGTTATCGTTGAAGCAAGGAACTCCACCGCCTGTTGCAATCACCATGGATTGATTCGGTTGAAACCCCCGTAAGGTTTTCTTTTCTATTTCCCGAAAATGGGCCTCCCCGTAGTTGGAGAAAATCTCTGAAACCGTTTTTTGCTCACGCGTTTCGATCAATTTATCCATATCTGTAAAGCTATACCCCAAATTTCTTGCTAACTCTTTCCCTAATGTACTCTTTCCTGATGAGGGCATTCCTACTAAATAGATATTCTTCATTCCTGCACTTATTGTTTTAAACGTTGTTGAATGTCATTCGCATCGGGTAGGCGATAGGCCGACCATTTTCCTTTGACGGTCCCTTGACTAATAAGCCAAAGTCCTGGACTTGAACGAATGATGGTTTTTAATACTTTCGAATCTGCGGATAGGGCCGGGAATGCCAATTGGTATTCATGACGCAAGGCATTTACGTCCTCGTCCGAAGATGCACTAACTAACCAGATGGGGATTTGAATTGTTTTCGCTAATTGGCTGATTTCTTCAAAAGCCGCTAATCGGGAATGGTGAACATTGGGTGCGATCACTAAAAGATGATCCCCTTGGAAGATTTTCTGGGTATAATCTGTGGTGTCTCCATCTACCCACAAACGATAATCTGTAATGAGTGGACGCGCCTCCTTTTCATTGATGGCTTGCATCGATACAAATTCCGCCTTGGGGTCCGTCGGCATTTCCGTTAATTCAACCGTTTTGCCATTGATTTTATAGACATACGTGAATTTCAATTCCTCACGGTTCTTCATGTTCGCAGGGATATTTTCACCTACAGCATAAGGTAATCCATCTTGAATCGGTAGGTAGAAATAACAATACGTTCCCAATCCAATACTCAAAATGGCCGAAGCCAATACCCATTTTCCGGTTTGTTGGCTTTGTTTGATCTTATCTGTCAAGAATAAGCTTAATGTTAAGATCAACAAGAATATATCCTTCCCAAAGGATGTCCATGGGGTCAATTTGATCGTTTCTCCGAAACAGCCACAGTCGGTCACCTTGTTGAAATAAGCTGAATAAAACGTTAAGAAGCTAAAGAAAATCAATATACCCACGAAGCTGTATAAAGTCGCTTTGGTTTTGTAATTAAGTGCCAATGCGATGGCCAAAACAATTTCGGCACTACTCAGACCAATCGAGAAAAGTAAGGCTTGGGGAATTAATAATTTCCAGAAACCCGCCATCCATGGGAAGTCCAAGGAGAAAACTTCGAAGTATTCCTCGAGTTTCAATTCCGTCCCGATGGGGTCGTTTAGTTTGATTAATCCGGAGAATAAGAATATCCCGACCAATAAAAACGTGGCGATGTTGCGGTATATTTTCATCCGATTATTGCTGTTGGGCCATTTGCATCTGCTTCTCCTCTTTGAACTTAATCAGGCAGAAAACGGCATAATTTAGCATATCTTGGTAGTTGGCCTCTACACCTTCCGAAACGAGTGTAACGCCTTGGTTATTTTCGATTTGTTTCGTACGAAATATCTTCATCAAGATGAGATCCGTCATGCTACTCACACGCATGTCTCGCCAAGCCTCGCCGTAGTCGTGATTTTTATTGCGTAATAATTCGAGGGTCGTTTCGACTTGTTGGTCGTAGAAAGCACTTAATTCTTCGGGGCTGAATTCCATCTGGTCAGAGGATTCGAGCGATTTTTGAATTAAGGCGATGATGCAATAATTGATGATTCCGATGAATTCTCCCTCGATTCCGTCTTCGATGCGCTGGGCACCTTTCTCTTGAATGCTGCGAATGCGTTGCGCTTTGATGAAGATTTGATCTGTCAAACTAGGTAAGCGCAAGATTCTCCAAGAGGTACCGTAATCTTTGTTTTTTTTATCAAACAAGGCTTTGCAGTATGAAATTACTTGGCGATATTCGATTTCGGTTTGGGAAGGCGCGGAGTCCTTATTCATACGGGTTGGTTTTAATACTTATAGCCTACAAAAATATTTAAATTATCCTAAATTTCATTTGATTTGAACGCTCTTTTTCCATCTTTTCAAACAATTCGAGTTCAAGGCCGAATCCTACGTCTGGATGAGCCTTTGATCATGGGAATTTTAAACGCGACACCTGATTCTTTTTTCGAAGGTAGTCGGGTCATGGATCCCGCTGTTTGCTTAGAGCGTGTCGCTGGAATGGTCGCATTAGGTGCGAAAATCATCGATATTGGTGGGCATTCCACCCGTCCTGGCGCGGCTCCAGTTACGCCTGATGAAGAGATTGAACGTGTGGTGCCATTGATCCAGTTCATTCGAACGCAATTTCCCGATCTAGTTATCTCCATCGATACCTATCGTTTGTCGGTCGCTCAAGCTGCCGTAGCCGCTGGTGCAGATCTTTTTAATGACATCGGTGCGGGTCAAATGGATGCCGGAATTTTCGAATGGGTGTCAGAAAATCAAGTTCCTTATATTTTGTCACACAGTCGGGGAGCCTTTAATCAAGTTCACGAAGTCCCAGATTACCAGGATGTGGTGGCTGATGTCTGGTCGGATATCGCGACCAAACTCCATACCCTTCGTTCCTTGGGCGCTAAGGATGTCATAGTAGATCCCGGTTTGGGATTTTCCAAATCCATTGATCACAATTATACGCTCTTGGCTCATTTAGCTAGCTTTAAGACCCTCGGTGCGCCGATATTAATTGGTGTTTCCCGTAAATCGATGATTTATAAGACTTTGGGGATTACGGCGGCAGAATCCTTGAATGGGACTTCGGCTTTAAATATGGTTGCCTTACAGCAAGGGGCTCAAATTTTGCGTGTTCATGACGTGGCGGAGGCCAAGGAAGTGATTACGCTTTTTCAAAAATTACAAGCAAATGGATTACCCAATTTGGTTTAATGGGGCTTGGAAGCCTGCGAATGAAGTACATGTTTCGGTCAAGGATGTCGGTTTTTTACGGGGATATGGGATTTTTGATTTTTTCCGAATCATGGATGGGAAGCCCATTTTCTTAATGGATCATTTAGCACGTTTTGAGCGTTCGGCAGCCAAAATTGGTATCGAGATTCCTTATTCAACGGATCACTTGGTGGCATGTATACATGAGCTAGCAGGTATGTCGGAGGACGCATGCCTAGGCGTAAAAATGGTATTGACCGGTGGGGAGAGTCCAAATGGTTATGCGCCGGCGGTACCTAATCTTTGGGTATTGCCGGGGGTATTTCAGTTTACGGATCCTGAGAAGGGTATGCATTTGCTGAGTAAGGAATACGTGCGAGAAATGGCCGATATCAAGTCTTTGAACTATGCTTTTGGCATTCGGCATTTGCCTGAAATGAAGGCTGCCGGGGCAGATGATTTGATTTACTATACGGCCCAACATGGTGTTTCAGAGTCAACCCGAAGCAATCTGTTTTATGTCAAAAATGGCGAAATATTCACGCCTGATGCGCACATATTGGAGGGGATTACGCGAAAAAAAATCCTCGAAATAGCCCGTAAGCATTACGAGGTTCATGTGAAGCCCTGTTCGTTGGAGGAATTTATGTCGGCCGACGAGGTTTTCACGACCGGAAGTACAAAGCGGGTGGTTCCGATTTTGTCGATAGATGGCAAGCTGATTGGTGATGGTGTCCGTGGTGCAGTGGCGAGATACTTGTATGATGAATTGTTGGTTTTGGAGGGGAAGTAGGTGAAAGCAGTGGACAGTGGTCAGTAGACAGTAGTCAGTCCGAAGTCCGAAGGATTAGCTCTTAGTTCTTAACTCTTAACTCCCTTTCGGCCTAAACGCCTTCATGTTCGCCTCGTTGCATTCCAAAAATGGTCCGCCGATTAGGTCGATGCAATAGGGGATGGCTGGGAAAACGGCTTCCAAACATTGGCGTATGGCCTTTGGTTTTCCAGGTAGGTTTAGGATTAAAGTTTGATTGCGTATGCCGGCGGTTTGCCGACTCAAAATAGCCGTGGGCACATATTGCAAACTTACAGATCGCATAAGTTCACCGAAACCCGGCATCATCTTTTGACAAACAGCCTCCGTTGCCTCGGGGGTAACATCCCGAAGTGCAGGCCCAGTTCCACCGGTCGTTACGAGCAAGCAAACCTCCTCGCTCATTTCAATCATTTTGGCTTCCAACAAGGCTTGTTCGTCGGGAATGACCGCATAAACTACTTCAAATGGCGATGTCAAATATTCATGTAATAATTCAACCACAGCCTTGCCGGGAATATCTTCGTAGATACCCGCACTCGCACGGTCGGAAACATTGATGACACCAATTTTGATCATTTTTTATAGGCTTTAATGCGCTTCTCCATCGGGATCGGTTCCTCTAGCAAATCACGAATGACAATCGATGCGACCGCGCCACCGAAGGCTGCGGGTAAGTACGAGATCGTTCCGTAAGCCGATTTTTTGAAGTTGGAGCCATCCGTTAAAATCAAGGACTCATCCTTCACCTTTTCAAGCGAAAATACGGCTTTGATGCCTTTCCCAACGCCCATTTTACGGATGCGCTTCCGCACCAAAGACGCCAAGTAACATTCCCGCGTATCCAATAAATCGGCCGTGCGTAATTTGGTCGGATCTAATTTTCCGCCAGCACCCATCGAACTTGCGATGCAGTAGCCTAAATCATAAGCGGTCTTTAATAAAGTAATTTTTGGGGTCACCGAATCGATGCAATCCATGACATAATCGAAACGCGTATTTTCCAGCAATTCTTTGGCCGCTTCAGGACTTAGAAAGGTTTCAATGCTCGTTAGTTTTAAAGCGGGGTTAATAGCCAATAAACGTTCGGCCATGATTTTGGCTTTTGAAACGCCATGGTTTGTAGCTAATGCGGGCAATTGGCGATTCCGGTTCGTAGGGTCTACCACGTCTCCATCCACGATGGTCATGGTTCCTACTCCGGAACGTGCGATGAACTCGGCGGCAAAGGATCCGACGCCACCGAGGCCAACAATTAAAACATGGGCACGTTGAAGTTTTTGGATTCCTTCGGCTCCGATTAAGAGTTCGGACCGACTGAGCCAGCTAAGGTCATTTTCTTGTAACATTAGGCAATTTCTTCCTTGATTTGGTATTGAGTAGTTTTGTCGGAATTCGTGATGAGCAATTCGCCCAAGAATCCGGCTACGAATAATTGAACTCCTAAAATAATGGCCACTAAGGCCAAGAAGAACAAGGGGTTATCCGTAACATTCCGGTACTTGAAATTATTCGCGATGTTGTACAGTTTTTCGCCAATTAGCCAAAGCGTGATGACCGTTCCCGAGAAGAAGGATAAAATTCCCAGGCTACCGAATAGGTGCATAGGTCGCTTGCCAAATGTCTGTACAAACGTGATGGACAATAAGTCTAAAAAACCATATAAAAAGCGCTCTAAGCCGAATTTAGTTACGCCATATTTACGCGCTTGGTGTTGAACAACTTTCTCACCAATTTTGGTAAATCCGTTCCATTTAGCTTGAACCGGAATGTAACGATGCATTTCACCATAAAGTTTGATGGTCTTGACAACCTCCAATTTATAAGCCTTTAAACCACAGTTAAAGTCATTCAATTTAACGCCTGACAGCGCGCGCGTGGCTGCGTTGTAAAGTTTCGTAGGGATGGTTTTTGAAATCGGATCAAAGCGTTTTTGTTTCCATCCAGACACTAAATCATATCCATCTTGCGAAATCATGCGATACAATTCAGGAATTTCGTCCGGCGAATCCTGTAAGTCGGCATCCATGGTAATCACCACTCGACCGCTGGCTTTTTGAAAACCCTCATGCAAAGCCGCTGATTTACCGTAATTACGAGCAAATGAAATACCCTTGATTGTGGAATATTGCTTGGATAAATCTTGAATCACCTGCCATGAGCTATCCTTGCTTCCATCATTGACAAAAATCATTTCATACGAGAATTGATTTTTTTGCATGACCTGATCCACCCAAGAACAAAGTTCTGGAAGCGATTCAGCTTCGTTATATAAAGGTACTACAATGGATATCTGCAACATAGTGGGGCGTCAAACAAACAAAAATACAAATTTCAACGGATAATATTAGTCGAATATCAAATAGTATGGTTTTAATAAGTTGGTGAATTCCTCGGAATACCTTCCATCAAGTTCTTTGATGCATATCGTATCGGTTTTTAAATCACTTTTTTGAAATGAACCTTGAGCCATGATGCGTAGCGTTTCGTGGTTAGCTTGGTGTTTTACTTCACAAATTTCATTCAAATAAAGCCCATTTTCTAATGCAGCTTTTTCGAACTGTTTCATCCCAAACGGAGGATAGAGTACCGTAAATTTTCCATCTGCCTTCAAATTTCTTCGTATTCCATTGGCCAATTCTTCCGGACTTAGCGTATCGCTGTGCATGGCCTGGTTTTTCGACGCATCTGAATTTTTCAGGTGATTGATGAAAAAGGGTGGATTGCAAATGATGAAATCATGGATTGATTGATAGTCGCTTAACGCAAGGGTCTTGATTTGAATTTTGGGATTAGCCAATGCGCTCATATTTTCTTGAGCAAGCTCGGCTACGTCCGCTTGAATTTCAATCCCCGTAAAGTGAGAGGTAGGGTAAGCCTGTGCCAGCATACCAATCAATAAACCACAACCCGTCCCGATGTCCAAGGTGTTTTGCTGGGGGAATTTTCCCGACCACGCCCCAAACAAACATGCTTCAGTTGTAATTTTAAGCCCGGGTTTTCCATGGGCCAAAGCGAATTGTTTGAACTGAAAAATGGATCTATTTTCGGCCATAATCCGCCGGATTTTCACCCCAATCCTCAGTCTCCCACTTTAAGATTTTGGTCGTGTAGCTATTCGTTTTTAGCCATTCGATAGCTCGGTCGACGAGCTCGAATAACTCAGCCGTCGATGCATCGCGTTCCAAATTCGTCTTGATGGCTTTGTTCCGCACCCAGGCGATTGCCGTTCTGGAATCCGAATAAAGAGGAAACGGGCAATCGAGTTTTTTCAAATAGGAGAGCCCGTGAACAATGGCTAGAAATTCACCTAAATTGACAGTTCCAACGGGGAAAGGTCCACGTTTAAAGAGGACTTCTTTCGTAGCAGTATTGACTCCTTGATATTCTAAAATCCCAGGATTGCCTGCACATGCTGCATCTACAGATATACTCGGGATGATGAATTGGCCGGCTATGCCCGATGGCTTTAGTGTTTTAGTCGATTTAGGATTTATGCTGGCCCAATAATTCTTCTTGGATGCGGCCTCGGCTTCGGCACGGGATTCAAAGGATTTGTACTGGGCATTTGGAAAACCTTTGATGTTTTTTTCCGTTTCGGCCCAAGTATCAAAAATGCCTTTTTGATGTCCCTCCCAAATCACATAATATTTCTGTTTTTTAGCCATTAACCCAGACGTGTTTTAAAGATCTTGATTGCAATCGCTATCAAAATAACACCAAATACTTTTCGTAAAACCTGCGTTCCGGCATTGCCTAATTTATTTTCAATCCAGACACTCGATCGTAATACGATGTAGATAAAAATCAGGTTGATGAGAATACTGATCATGATATTTTCCTCTTCGAATTGTGATTTAAGCGAGATAAGCGTTGTCATCGTACCCGCCCCCGCAATAATCGGAAAGGCTAAGGGCACAATACTGTGAGCGGAACCTTCTTGAACCTCTTCCGATTTGAAAATATTACGTCCTAAGGTCATCTCCAAACCAATCAAAAAGATGATTAAGGCACCCGCCATCGCAAAAGAATTCGTATCCACTCCGAAAAAACGAAGAATCAATTTTCCGGCAAAGAAGAATCCAATCATAATCAAACCCGAAACCAAGGTTGCTTGCTCCGCATGAATATTCCCATTTTTCTTGCGTAGGTCGATGATGATGGGGATTGAACCTAATATATCAATCACCGAAAACAAGATCAGTGAAGAGGATAAAATTTCCTTAAAGTTAAAGTTCATGGTCAAGTTGATTTATGAGTGTCTCAATATCGTTCACCGTATGACTTGGAAAATTTGCGATTCGTACCGTCGTGGATTGCCAATCGCCATAGCCTTTTCCGAGTTCAATTTCGGCCTTCAAACAATGCGCCTGAATTTTTTTAATCTGCTCGGGTGAACCTTTTAATGCGAGTACCGTGGCTAATCTCAATTCCCGTTTTTCGATCAAAAATTCCAATCCCCAATGTTTGTCTTTTTTCCAATATCCCTCCCAAATCGCCATTTTCTCCAACGTTTTTTGATGGGTAATTCGGATATTGGGTAAGTTGTGTGTCAGTCGGTTAAGCACATAAATGCTCAAAACATTCGGTGTGTAATGGGTTTGAAAACGCTTTCGGTTTTCCTCCATTAGCAAAATATCATTGTAATGTCCTTTATGGCCTAATTGATTAGCCCGCTCCAATGCCTTTGGTGAACAAATCATGATGCCAAGTCCCGCGGGTATTCCCATGCATTTTTGGACGGAGGCCAACCAAACATCGGCTTCTTCCCAGGCCAACTCAATGCCTCCCATGGATGAAGTGGCGTCTACGGCAATTAAGGCATCCCCGTATAAACTTCGTTGAATAGCTTGCCCCGTTCCGTTGGAGGTTTCACTTTGAACCAAACAGATGGTATCGATATCAGAAAGATTTGGCAACGAAATTTCACCCAAGGATTGCTGCGCATCAAATTCAATGGATCGTGCATTTGGGAAAATTTGTTTCGTATAATGTGCCCATTTTTTTCCAAAAGCCCCGTTGTAGAGGTGAAGGGATTGCATTTGAATAAAAGACTGAGCAACAACTTCCCAAGCCTCGGTGGCCGATGAAACGAAATAAATCGTATAATCCGCAGGTATATTCCATTTCGCATGGAGGATCTCCAAGGTGTCTTTCAATAGCGCTTCGAAACGGGTGCTTCGGTGGTTGATGCTGATAATACCCTGGTCAAAGGCGTCTCGGATAAAATCCAACGCCTCCGGATGAACCTTGGAGGGACCTGGGTAAAATGAAAGCATCGTTTAGCAATAAGACGTTAACGCTAATTCATATCCTCGTAGGCCGAATCCTACGATGATTCCTTTGCAATTCGGGCTTAAATAACTGTGGCCACGGAATGCCTCACGTGCATGTACATTCGAAATATGTACCTCGATAACAGGGGTTTTAATCGCGGCCACCGCATCCGCAATCGCAATGGAGGTATGTGTATAGCCTCCCGCGTTTAAGATGATGCCATCGTAAGAAAAACCTACTTCGTGTAGCTTATTAATCATCGCACCTTCCTCGTTGGATTGGAAGTACGAAATATCCAAACTGTCTTTAAATTTCTCCGTTAGAATTTCCAAGAACTGTTCGAAGGTTTGGTGACCGTAAATTTCGGGTTCACGTTTGCCTAATAAATTCAAATTAGGACCGTTCAGGATTAATATCTTTTTCCGTACCATGGTTCAATGGATGTGCTATATTTCAAATTTAGCCTAAATTTACAGGAATATAGCAATATTGCATTCATGTGGTCAACGGAAATCCAAGCTTTTGGTAATTATTTGAAGATTGAGCGTGGCCTTTCTGCCCATTCCAACAGCGGGTATGTGCATGATGTCTCGAAATTCGCCCAATTTTTGACCGATCAAAAGCTTGACGCCATGCTCCCCATAGAGGTACAAGAAAATCACATCCTTGATTTTTTCAAGGTGATGCATGATTTGGGTATTGAAGCCAGCAGCCAGGCCAGAAGTTTGTCGGGCCTTCGTAGTTTTTTTCAATTTCTGTCCTTGGAAAATCCGGATTTTCGTGACCCGACCGTACACATCAAATCACCTCAAAAAGGCCGTCATCTTCCCGATACACTTTCCTTTGATGAGATCGAACTCATTTTGGATTCCAATGATATGTCCAATCCCCAAGGAATTCGTAACCGAGCGATGTTGGAATTTCTCTATGGTGCCGGTCTTCGGGTTTCGGAATTAGTCTCTTTGAAATTAACGGATATTTATGCCGACTTGGGTTTAATCAAGGTACGAGGAAAAGGCGACAAAGAGCGTTTGGTGCCCGCGGGTCGCGATGCCTTTCGGTATTTGAACCTGTATTTGGAGGAGGTGCGAAATCACATGGATTGCAAGAAGGAGGCTCAAAACATCGTTTTTCTAAATCGTCGGGGAGCGGCTTTAAGTCGGGTCATGGTATTTATCATCTGCAAGGAATTAGCCGCGAAAGCAGGGATTACGAAAACAATTAGTCCGCATACTTTCCGTCATTCCTTTGCGACGCATTTGATTGATGGGGGTGCCGATTTGCGCGCGGTTCAGGAAATGCTGGGTCACGAGTCTATTCTTACTACCGAAATTTATACCCATTTGGATCGAGCCTACTTGAGTCAGATGGTGCATGATTACCACCCGCTGAATCGACGGGCTACCTAGTTTTCCTCCGGGAAGGGGATAAAGACGAAATTGGTAAATTGGCCATCTACGACGAATAGACAAGCATATTCCTCGATATCCTTGAAATTTTGAACAAACAATTCGATATTTTCTTCCGCGATTAATTTCCGTTGGACAAACTCCTCCATCATAGAGGCATGGTAATTCCATTTATTGCCGTGGAGTTCGTTCACACCAATCAACATTTGTCCGATTTCAATCGGACGTTGCGAGCAAACAAAAATAGGAAAATCCGAAAAGCCCCGTTTTTTGATTTGATAGGCAGCTTCTTTTAATGCATCCGCAACTAACACAAAATCGCTTGAAATTAATCCCAAGTATTTCCCGTTTAAATCCGGTGAATTAGGCGCATTGGAAAGGGCAGTGTAATCTTCAATCATCGAGCTAATAATAAGAGTTGAATGTCTTTCAGTGGTTTTTTATACAATTTGGCGATACTTGCATGGGTAACATGTCCTTTGTAACAGAAAGTTCCCTTCATAAAGGATTTTCCTTGCCAAAGCATTTCCTCCACGCCTCCCGTTTTTCCGGCTTTTAGGACAAATGAGGTCAATAAATTACTAATCGCAATGCTCGCCGTTTGAGAAACAAGCGAAGGAATATTCGGTACACAATAATGATTGACGCCAAATTTCTTGAATACAGGCTTACCCAAATTGGTCAATTCCGACGTTTCAAAACATCCTCCTTGGTCGATACATACATCGATAATTAAGGTGCCCGGTTTCAATTTACTCACCATTTCTTCAGTCACGACGCAAGGTGTAACCCCTGAATCTGAGCGCAAGGCGCCCACAATAACAGTTGCCTCTTGCAATGCATGCGGTAAGTTTTCGGAATCAATCACCTGCGTAATTAACGGAAATCCCAAGGTATGCTTGAGGCGTTGTAGTTTATAAATGTCTTTGTCGAATACCTGCATTTGAATTCCCGCATGCCATGCCGCGCGCGCGACTTGTTCCACGACATGCCCCGAACCGAGTAAAACAAGCTTACATGGGGGAACACCCGTGACATTGCCTAACAAAAGCCCAGATCCCTTATGATTACTTAGGATTCCGCTGGCAATAGGCAAGACCAATTGCCCCGCAATTTCTGCCATGATTTTTACGAATGGGAATCCTCCAGCGTTATCTTCGGCATATTCAAGACCAACGGCAATTAATTGCTTTTTATTGATCTGATCGAGTAATTCCCCGGTTAACTGTTGCTTGGATGCACAGGAAACGAAGGCCTGTCCGGGCATCATCCGACCGACTTCTTCGAGCGTAGGTGCATTGATTTTCAGTATCAATCCTCCCTGCCAAACCTGTTGGAGGTCATCCGTCACACTCGCGCCGGCCAACAAATAATCGGCATCCGAATATCCTGCACGATCACCGGCCCCATTTTCCACGATTACTTCGTGTCCATTGGCTACCAAAAGCTGAACTGCCTGAGGTGTTAAACCAATGCGGTTTTCATACGTTGACGTTTCTTTCGGAAGTGCAATTTGAATGCTTTTGGCATTTTGTTTAGTCCAACTCATTGCCTCCATGGGCATAATGCCTTGTTGGGACAATAGTTCATGAAAAGGATTCGTCGTACTCATATTACCAATTTAGCGATAATTTTCTTTCAAATTCATTGATTGCCTCGATTTCAAAAGTAACATGTGGGAAGTCCCACAATTCTTCCGCCTGTTCGGGCCACTCGATGAGACATAAATCACCTGAGTCTAAATATTCCTCAATGCCTATCGCTAAGGCCTCTTGGACATTCTTTAAACGATATAAATCAAAATGATAGATTGTGCGCCCGGACTCTGTTTGATGTTCATTGACCAACGAGAACGTTGGGCTTTGTACAGAACCTTTGACGCCCAACTGAGCTAAAATTTCTTTCGTCAATGTCGTCTTACCCGCACCCATTTGACCTCGAAAGAGCCAAACTTTGGGGGCATCCTTAAGTGCTTCGATAAGTTCTTGAGAAACACGAGGCAAGTCACTCAATCCATAGCTATCCCAATTTCTCATAAATCAATGTCACCTAATTGAGGTCGAATCAGGATTTCTTCTAAAACAGTGGATGGGCTCATTTGATAAGCTGAATAAATGGTCTTCGCCACATCATCCGCTGGAATGAAGCGGGATTCCGGTAATTCGACGCCATCCCAGGAAGGTGTTAGTGTTGCTCCGGGTAGGATAGCGGTTACTTTGATGCCTTGTGTTTTTAATTCCTCGCGGAGCACTTTTGTGAAACCGAGTAAGGCAAATTTACTGATGCAATACGAACCACCTAAAGTATATGCCGTAATCGAGGCTGTCGAACAGATGCTGAAGATATGACCTGATTTTTGGCCTTGGAATACAGGCAAAAGTGCTCGGGTTAAATGATAAGCGCTGTATAAATTGGTCTCAATTGTTTTTTCGAGTAAATCGTCTGCCTCATTTTGAATTTGTCCGGGTATAAAAACACCGGTATTATTCACGAGTACTTCGATCTGATTGGTCTGCTTCAAAACCCAATTTGCAAAATCAAGTACTTGATTTTTTTGACTTAAATCCGCGGCAAAAGTATGTAGACGATCATTCGCCAATTCCGCAGCGAGGGTATCTAATTTGGCTTGGCTTCGGGAACAGGTATACACGGTAAATTGTTCGGCTAAAAACTTTTTTACGAGTGCCTTGCCAATTCCTTGGCTTCCTCCACTTATAACTACGGATTTGTTCATTATCTTTGAGACTTAGCGCGTTCTTAAATTCAAACGCATGTCAAAATTAGGTAAATATTTAATCTTCCTGAGTAAGCTGTTTACAAATCCTGAGAAATTTCGGGTTTATTGGGCTTTGATGATGCAGGAATGTAAAGATATTGGCATCAATTCGATGCTTATCGTGACCATCGTGGCATCGTTTTTGGGAGCGGTTACTTGCGTGCAGACTGCTGCCAATATGGATAATCCCTTTGTTCCGAAATACATCATTAGCCTTATCGTGCGAGATTCGACTATTTTGGAATTAGGTCCGACCATTACTTGCGTCGTTTTAGCGGGTAAGATTGGTTCGAATATCGCGAGTCAATTGGGAACCATGCGCATTTCTGAGCAAATCGACGCCTTGGAGGTGATGGGAATCAACTCATCTTCTTACTTGGTCCTTCCTAAAATGATTGCTGCGATGCTTACCTTCCCAATGTTGGTGACGATGGCTTGTTTTCTTGGAATTTACGGGGGGTATTTGGCGGGTTGGTTGACAGGTGCAGTGACCCAACAAGAATATATCTACGGTCTTCAGTTCGCTTTCAAACCCAATTATGTTTTATTCGCTCTGATTAAATCGGTCGTATTTGGGTTTCTTGTGGTTACTATTGCGGCTTTTCAGGGTTTCTACACGAAAGGTGGAGCTTATGAAGTAGGAAAGGCGAGTACAGCAGCGGTAACGAATGCCTGTATTGCAATCTTGATCGCCGATTATCTCTTAGCCCAATTATTGGTCGGCTAAATTCGCTCAATAAATACGTTTGTCGTTAGAATCGAGGTGGCTGCCCCACGGTAAGTCCCATAAACGGGTGTAATTTCCTCCGGTAGACATGAAGCTGCCAAAGGGATGTGATTTCCTGAAACCACTTCATGTTGGGTAGGGTCATATCCGCGCCATCCGCCACCCGGTAAAAATACCTCCACCCAAGCATGTAAATGATGGGTCTGATTGGGAACGTCCACGGGTGCCGCACCCGTATAATAGCCGGATACGAATCGGGTGGCGAGGCCCATGGCCCGACAAAGCGCTGAGAAAAGGACGGCGTAATCGCGGCATGATCCTTTCCGACTCAATAATGTGACTTCGGGGGTATTCGGAGCTCCTTCTTCGCGAATTTCGTAGGCGAAATTTTTGAAGATGAATTCATTGATTTGCATCAAAAAGGCAGAAGTTTCGTATTGAACCTGGGAGGCGAGTTGGCGTGCCGTTTGCTCCACAATTGCCCCAATTCCCTCTAATCCGAGGTAGGGGCTCAAGGTTTTTAAATACGAATCCGAATAGCGCATGGGCAATCGTTTGCTTTCGAAGGGAAAGTAAACGAAGTCAAATGGATTGAATTCCGTCGTTTCCACCTGGGCTTCCATCCGGATATTCAAGTATTGCGTTGGCTCCTTGAAAAATAAGATATTTTGCGTGTTACCCTCCGGATCCAAATTCTTCGAAATTTGGACGGGTTGTGGGTCGATACGCATTTCAAAAGATTGAACCGTCAGCAGGGAGCTTTTTCTTGGGTGCAAATACAAGATATGCGGATCCAAGGTAACGGGTTCGCTATATTGATAATGAAGGCTGTGTTGGATTTTAGCGATCATTAGAGGGCAAAGTCAGTAAGCTTTTCATCCAGTATTCTTCGATGCTTTCGAGCGAATTGCGCAATGCTAAATTCCAGTCATCGGAGATTTTTTGCATGTCTTCTTTATACAGTCGAATCTCTTTGGCCTTGTAACTTCCTTTTTCGTAAACGACCACATCAATGGGATAATCCACATCATTGGTACTTACTTGGGTTGCATCAAAGGACAAAAAACCCATTTTCAAGGCATCTTTCAAGGGTGTTTCAAAGCTGAGGTTTCGATTCAATAAAGGTTTTCCGTAATTGGAATTACCAATAATCTGATATTTTAAGCCATCATTGATTTCAATCCAATTGCCTTCTGGGAAGATCAAAAAGAGCTTATGCTCGCTGTCTTTCGCCATTTGGCCACCAACGATGGCATGTAAATTAAAGGCGTAGCCTTCTTTCTCAAGTGATTCACGATCTTCCTGAGCGACTTGTTTGAGCATTTGTCCAAAGGCAGTTGCCGCTTGAAACATGTAGTCATAAGTCGATTCTTCGTCCTCTATTTTTTGGTTGAAATAAGTGACGGCTTTGTCACGAACGGAGCGTAAACCCGCGGTCATGATGAACAAGCTGTGCTTGTTGATCTCGTGAATCGAAATTTTCTTGTTGGAATACATTTCATTGCCCGCGGTAATTCGCGTGTCGGCAATGGCTATCAGACCTTCTTTAACAGTTATTCCTAAACAATATGTCATAATTGATGGGTGGCAAATGGGATGGCAATATTACGAATTTAAATTGAGACGGGCTTAGTTGACCGGTTTCAAATCAAAATAGGTATTGAAAATGGTTTGGCCAATCTCGTTGTTTTTAGATTGGAAATTATCCAGGTATTGATGAAGACCTGTATCCAGAATATCATCAATCTCGGTAAATTCCACCTCAGAAAGCAGTTTGGAAAGTTTCTTTTCCGCTGGATTTGAATATCCACTTTCGAATGATGTGCCTGAAATCGCATAGAGAGATGCCTCTGCTTCTTGTAGGCAATGCACCACGGAGCGAGGAAAGCTTTTGTCAAGAATTAGAAATTCGACAATGTTTTTGGGGTTAATCACTTTGTACTGTTGGCGAAACATGTTGTAGGCGGAATTGGATTTCAAAACGGCCGACCAAAGTAATAGGTCCAAGGGGGAACCAATCGCGTCAATATCAGGTAATAGCGTAAAATACTTTACATCGAGGAAACGTGTCGTCTTGTCGGCCCGCTCCAATAATTTACCCAACTGACCAAAATGCCATCCTTCGCCTCGGGTAATTGTAGAATCTACAATGCCATAAAACAATTGACTTCCGGATTTGATTTCTTCCAAAAAACCTTGATAACGGGATATTTCCCAATCTTTACTGCCTTCTACGCGGTCTTTGACTTTCCAGTAGATTTGGTTGACGTATTCCCACATCTCCCTGGAAATACTTTCCCGAATGGTACGCGCATTCTCTCGGGCGCTGTAAAGGCAGGATAAAATGGAGTTTGGATTGCTCTCATCGAAGGTCATGAAATGCAAGACATTTTCCCGATTTGCCGCAGGGTAGTGATCAAAGAAATTATAATGATCTGCGGTTGCAACGATGAGGGGTTCCCATTGTTCGGGAACGTTGGGTGGAAGGTCAAGTGCTAGGTTGAAATTCACAGAAATGAAGCGCGCGTAATTGTCCGCGCGTTCAATGTATCGATTCATCCAATAAATGGAGTTGGCTACACGACTTAACATAGGCTTTATAATTTTTTATTAAATGCTTGATTACCTAGAAGGTGATTTAAAATTAATCTTTTTTTTGAATTGGCCTTATGGGCTTTGGCTTTATTTTGAATTGTCTTTTGATTTTGCAGATAATCCTTGAATTATTCCCATAATCGGGGGCTATTTCGTATTTTTGTTCTTTGTGAATCTAGCCTTAATTTATGTTTTATCAATACCTGATTAAACCCTTCTTTTTTCTTTTTGACCCGGAGCGTGCCCATTATTTGTTGGCCGATATCATCAAGTTTTCCATGCGAATTCCTGGCATTCCCGCACTTTTTCGTTGGATCTATGGATATGAGCATCCAAGTTTAAAGAGGACGGTTTTTGGCATCGAGTTCCCGAATCCGGTGGGTTTGGCTGCAGGATTTGATAAGAATGCTTTGTTGGTCGATGAATTTGCCAATTTAGGTTTTGGCTTCATTGAAGTAGGTACGGTTACCCCGAAGGCGCAAGCAGGAAATGATAAGCCGCGTCTATTTCGTTTGCCAACGGATGAGGCAATCATCAATCGGATGGGTTTTAACAATGAAGGATTGGACGCGATGAAGCAACGCTTAGCGGTGCGGACATCGAAGGTTATTGTGGGGGGTAATTTGGGAAAGAACAAGATAACGCCAAATGAGCAGGCAGAAGAAGATTATTGCTTAGGTTTTGAGGCCTTGTACGATGTGGTTGATTATTTTGTCGTCAACGTCAGTTCGCCGAATACGCCTAATCTGAGAGCATTGCAGGAAAAGGAGCCTTTGCAGCAATTGTTGAATCGTTTGCAAGGTTTAAATGCAGCAAAACCGGTTCAGAAGCCGATTTTATTGAAGATCGCACCGGATTTGACGAATGAGCAGTTGGATGATGTCATTGAGATTGTATTATCCACGGGGATAGCGGGTTTGATTGCGACGAACACGACTTTGTCGCGGGAGGGCTTACGATCGGAGGAGGCTTTAACTGCCCAACAAGGGGGATTGAGTGGTAAACCCGTTCGAGCTCGTTCCACCGAGGTGATTGCCTATGTTCACCAAAAGTCCAATGGGCAGATTCCGATCATAGGGGTAGGAGGGATACATTCTGCGGAGGATGCATTGGAGAAGTTAAAAGCAGGTGCTTCTTTGGTTCAGATATATACTGGATTTATTTATGAGGGGCCGGCCCTGATTAAAAAAATCAATCAGGGAATTGTACAGGCGGGCCTGTAAATTTGATTTTGTAAATCGGCGTAAAAAGTCGAAATTTATATGTTTAAATATGTTTGTTCGTAGATGGCAAAGAAGATCGTTAACCCCACAAGTACCCTACAAATTAATTTTGATAATGATAGCCGTAAGCCGAAGACTCCGGCCGAAATTGCCTATCGTGTCCGTTTGATATTTGGGAGCTTTTTGTTTCTTGTTGGTGGGCTATTGTTGTTGGCCTTTGTCTCTAGTTTCTTCGCGGGTGTGGCCGATCAAAGTGAGGTTTCGGAGGATGTAGTCGATGTTATTTCGGGATCTGATATTCCAGTTAAAAACTGGGCGGGTTTGTTGGGAGCCAAGATTGCGCATTTCTTTTTGTTTAGAACCTTTGGTTGGTCATCGCTTTTACTTGTCCCATTGTTCATTTTGTCAGGTATCAAGTTGGTATTCAAGAAGGAGTTCTATCCCTTGGATCGGATGACTTGGCAGGTCATTTTTTACATTATTTGGGGAAGTTTGTTAGCCGGTTTTTTTGTTTATCAATTGGATTTGCCACATTCAATCGGAGGAGGTGTCGGGTATTTTGTGAGTGAAAAATTGATTCAATTAATTGGTTATTTAGCCGTGGCGGCAATTGCTTTTGCTGGTTTGGTTTTCTTCATACTATTTTATCAGTGGAATCCTGCGAAGCCAAAAATTCAGGCGGCAGCTTCAGGAGGCGGCGTTATTACAGATGAGACCGAAGAGGAAGTACCCTTGTTTGATGATGAAGATGATTCGACATTCCATGTAGATAACGAAGATTTGGAAACTTATCGTCCGCATGTGCCTCCAGTGAAAGTGGACGATGAAGAAGAAAATTTACCAGCTGACTTGCCAATTATCGAGGAGCAAATAGCGGATGTTGCGCTGGAAGAAGTGGATGAAACGCCCTTTACCTTTAAAGTTGCCGATGAAGATGATGCTGCAGAGGATGTGGAGGAAGCAGCGCCTACGACAGCCGTTCAGGCGAATGATTTGGTGGCTCAATTTGGATTGTATGATCCAACGGCCGATTTGCCGAAATATGTTTATCCGACACTTGACCTGTTAAAGGAGTATGATCAAAAGAATCAGACGACTCAGGTGACAATGGATGAGTTGAAAGAGAATAAGGAAAAGATTGTCGAGACCTTGTTGAACTATGGAATTGGAATCCAGAAGATTGAGGCGACAATTGGACCTACTGTAACTCTGTATGAGATTGTTCCGAAGGCCGGTGTTCGTGTAAGTAAGATTACTTCCTTGGAGGATGATCTTTCGCTTTCCTTGGCGGCCATGGGTGTTCGTATTATTGGACAAATGCCGGGTAAAGGGACTATCGGTATCGAGGTAGCGAATAAGAATCGTGAGATGGTGCCGGTACGCGCGGTGATTGGTTCTGAGAAATTCCAGAAGTCGACCTTCGATTTGCCAATCACTTTAGGTAAGACGATTTCGAATGAAATTTTTGTAACAGATTTGGCCAAAATGCCTCACTTATTGATGGCCGGAGCTACAGGACAAGGTAAGTCGGTAGGTTTGAATATGTTGCTCACTTCGTTGATTTACAAAAAGCATCCATCGACCTTGAAGTTTGTCTTGGTGGATCCGAAGAAGGTGGAATTATCCTTGTTTAACAAATTAGAACGTCACTTCTTAGCCTGTTTGCCGGATTCTGCGGAGGCGATTATTACGGATACGAAGAAGGTGGTTGCAACCTTGAATTCCTTGTGCAAGGAGATGGATATGCGTTACGACAAGCTGAAAGATGCGGGTTGTCGTAACATTAAAGAATACAATCAGAAATTCATTAATCGTCGATTGAATCCGAACGAGCATGACTTCATGCCGTATATCGTGTTGGTGATTGATGAGTTGGCCGACTTGATGTTGACCGCCGGTAAGGAAGTTGAGCATCCCATTGCACGTTTGGCACAATTAGCCCGTGCGATTGGTATCCACTTGGTGGTAGCTACGCAGCGTCCTTCTGTGAACGTCATTACGGGTACGATTAAGGCCAACTTCCCTGCGCGTCTATCCTTTAAGGTTATGTCGAAAATTGATTCGCGTACCATTTTGGATGCGGGCGGAGCGGATCAATTGGTTGGAATGGGAGATATGCTTTTATCGATGGGTTCCGAGGTGATTCGTTTACAATGTGCTTTTGTGGATACCCCGGAGGTGGAGGAGATTTGTGATTTCATCGGTAACCAACAAGGCTATACGTCGGCCTATTTATTACCTGAACCTGATTCGGATGAGATGGGTGGCCAAGAGCGAGGCGATGTGGATTTAGGGGATCGGGATTCGTTCTTTGATGAAGCGGCTCGATTGGTCGTGATGCATCAGCAGGGTAGTACTTCATTGATTCAGCGGAAGTTGAAGTTGGGCTATAACCGTGCAGGTCGTCTAATCGACCAATTGGAAGTTGCAGGAATCGTAGGTTCTTTTGGAGGTTCTAAGGCACGTGAAGTATTGGTTAAATCAGAAACGGAATTAGAGGAAATCTTGAAAAATTTAAAATAATGAAGACATTCGTAGCATTTGTATTATTGTCCTTGCCAGTTTGGGCGCAATCGAATAAAGCGATTAGCTTGATTGATGGGATGCAAAAGAAATATAAGAGCATGGGTTCGTTCTCAGCTAATTTTTCCTATCAAACGGATGGAGGAAATACCATGAATGGGTCTATCACCGTGAAGGGAACAAAGTTTCGTCTGAAGACAGCGGGTCAAGAAATCTTTAATAATGGGAAAGAAGTGGCGACCTATATCAAGGAAATCAATGAGGTGAATATCTCGGCTTTTGATCCTGCCGATGGGGATTTGAATCCTGCGAAGATTTATACATTTGATAAGAAAGGCTATAAGTTTACGTTGGTAGGTGAATCAGGTGGGGTAGCAACTGTGGAGATGGCGCCAACGAGTAAAGCGGTTCAAGTAAAGAATGTGACGCTTAAAATCAATGTTTCGGACTTTACAGTTAAGTCTTGGACGATCATTAATAAAGCCGGAAAGAAACAATCGTTTAGCGTAACGAAATTAAATCCGAAGGCTGGGGTTGATGATGCATATTTTACCTTCAACAAGAAGTCGTTTCCTGGTGTGGAGGTAAATGATTTGAGATAAATGTGGAGACGCGATACATCGCGTCTTTCAAGAGTGAATGCGAGTTAGCGCATAGCGTTGACGCGATGTATTGCGTAACTTAGACGCGAAGTATCGCGTCTATACAGATGGCAAAAAAAAGGCGCGAAATTCGCGCCTTTTGTCTTTATGCTAATTCGAGTATCAATTGCTTCATGATCTCCAAGCCATCCGTATTATTTAAATCGGGATCAGCTGCTCGCTCAGGGTGAGGCATCATGCCAAAGACGTTACGTCCTTCATTGCAAATACCTGCGATGTTTAATAAGCTTCCATTTGGATTTGCTTCCTCGGTCACTTTTCCATTCGCATCGCAGTAATAGAACAAGATTTGATCATTGGCTTGCAACGATGCCAAAGTAGCTTGATCAGCGAAGTAACGGCCCTCGGCGTGTGCGATCGGTATTTTATAGGCTTTATTTAGGTCTAACTCTTGGGTTAAAAGCGCATTGTTGGTAGCTGCTTTTAAATAGATGTTTTTCGAAATGAATTTTTGTGAGTTATTACGCAAAAGTACGCCGGGTAATAAATGGGCTTCTACTAATACTTGGAAGCCATTGCAAATCCCCATTAAATAACCGCCGTTTTTCGCGAATTCAATCACATGGTCCATGATCGGCGAGAAACGCGCAATCGCACCCGAACGAAGATAATCCCCATACGAGAAACCACCCGGAACGATAATGAAATCACAGCCTTGTAAATCGGTGTCCTTGTGCCATAATTTAACGGCCTCGTGGCCTAAACTTTGAATAACGCCAACGGTGTCATCATCACAATTGGAACCCGGAAATACGATTACGCCAAATTTCATTTTTTGATTGTCTTAATTTCTTACAAAAATACAGGATTTCAGCGATTTATTTTAGCAATTCCTTGTCAAATAAATAGCGTTCTTCATCGAATTGCGGGCTGTGATTCAAATTTACTTCCTGCCATTGCGATTTCGGAATTATTTTTTCTCCTGTTTTCAGCGTCAAAGGGAAAGTGATTTCATCTCCTAGATTCGACCAGCGGTACCGGAGCGTATAGCTTGATCCCGTTTGATTAACTTGGTATTGTAAGTTCGGGTTTTTGACCTGATACAAGTAATGCATGAATAAGGGTTTGATTGGCTTATTGAGGTGTTTGGACCAATATTCCACCACTTCTGCCGTATTCGTATTCTTGTGGTAAAATGCCAAACAGAACTCTCGCAGGGTTTTGAACCAAAGGGCATCATCGTTAATGATATTTCGGAGTGTATGGAACATCCAAGTTCCTTTGAAATACATATCCGAATCGGGATGTTGATAATTTACCTGGTATGGGCCTGCAATCGGGAAGGCGTATCGGATGTTGTTGCGCTGGTTATTTAGGTATTTCTGTGCCTCTGCCTTACCAAATTTCTCTTCTACGTAAATCGCTTCGGCGTAGGTTCCCAAGGCCTCATGAATCCATAAATCGGCATGGTCAGAGCAGGAAATCGAATTCCCAAACCACTCATGGGCAGATTCATGAATGATGATAAAGTCAAAACCAAATTTATTATTCTTGTAATGATTGCCATACGCCACGGCGCTTTGGTGCTCCATCCCCCAGTAGTCGGTTTCCACCAATGCATACCCATCTTTAGGGAAAGGATAGGGGCCAAAGTATTTCTCGAAAATGCGAAGCATTTCCTCGCTTTGTTCGAAATGTTTTTTAGCTACATTCTCGTTTTCTTTCAACACGTAGTAATCCAAATCCAAGGACTTGCCATTCAACTGGGTCAGCTTTTTTGACCAATGGGCATAGTTCGCCATGTTGATGCTGACATTGTACAGATTGATGGGGTAACTTACCCGCCAATGGTATACATCCGTCGCTTGGAGGCTTTTCTTTTCGATTAAATTTCCATTCGACACACTAATTAGACCTTTGGGCCCCTCGATATGAATATCCATCGATTCGGGCTCGTCGGAGGGATGATCCTTGCATGGCCACCAAACCGAGGCGCCCAATCCCTCACAGGACACGGTTACCCAGGGATTCCCTTGTGGGTCTTTGGTCCAGGAAAATCCGCCATCCCAAGGTGGTTTTACAGCTGGTCGCGGTAATCCATGGTATTTGACAAATACGGTTTGTTCTTGTTTCGCTGGGATTTCCCTGCCCGCTTGAATGAAGACGGCATTTCCGTCCCGACGGAATTTTACTTTTTGGCCTGCCCAACGGACTTCATCGATGACCATATTGGCAAACAAGTCCAACTGAATTTCGGATGTTTTCTGAGTCGTGATAAAGCGAACGCTATTGCTACCTGAAATGCTTTTTTCGGCTGGGTTGACTGACACACGAAGGTCATAATGTTTGACATCAAAACAAGCTCTAGCTTGACTTAAAGTGCCACGAAGGCTGTCAGCATGACTAAATTGTTGCGCCCAAACTCCGAAGGGCAATAGCAGGATAAGTAATATTTTTTGAGTCATCGATTTAATTAATGAAATTAAAGATATAAAAAAAGCTGCACCTTGTGAGTGCAGCTTTTGATCGGACGAAAAAAATCCTAGTAACGGTAGTGTTCCGGCTTGAATGGACCTGCTTGAGGT